>ERZ1673744.2337-NODE-2337-length-14450-cov-20.603890_pt1 | contig 14450 bp, 16 predicted proteins | sample MGYA00580207_ERZ1673744 | MGnify/ENA primary metagenome ERZ1673744 (study PRJEB41218, sample SAMN15661751) | gut metagenome | host: Homo sapiens | place: Canada: London | collected 2015-08-20/2019-03-30 | study: EMG produced TPA metagenomics assembly of... | reverse complement strand
GTGCTGTGCTTATTTTAAAACGATAGTAAACAGTTGAGCCACTGCGTTTAGTTTCAGCAGATACAGTGAATCTAATCGCAGGGCTTGTCGGCATTGTATATGTTGCCTGTAATTCAGCCATTTTTACACCTCCTAATACTGAATATAAATATCGCCGTTATTACCGACTGCCGAACTTGGCTCAGCTGTGCCGTAGCGAATAGGCTTGTTGCTCAGATTCACATAATTGCTGTAATATGAGCCATGCTGACCGTCGAGCAGGTCGGAATCGAGCTTAGAGCCTGACCCGTCAATAGTCAGCAGTTTTTCAAGAATTTCTGAAGTGCTTATGTCAGCCTTACCCGCAATTTTAGAAAATTCCCGCTTATCTTCCACAGATTTAGCTGTTGTCGAGTTTGCCGAAACTGTAACCTGTGCAAGCGGTATCTCGTAAATATCTCCTGTTTTTGTAAGAGATGTACCCGATTTATATACGGCTGTAATATTCCTTGCCTCGCTTCCTAAGTCGAGCCTTAAAACAACGGTGTCCGTATGCTCTGATGTGCCTGAAGCTATTGCAAGCGTTTTTACAGAATCGAGCTTGTACCAATAACCGTTGATAATAGCTGAGCCTGCACCCACTGATAAACCACTCGATGTTGAACTCACCTCAAGCCCCGAAATAACACCGTTTGTAAAAAATGTATTCCAGACCTCAGCCATATCGGCAGCGTCATAAAGTCTTTCATCACTCGTTGTACTATTAAAAAATCTTGATTTTTCAGCCATTTTATCACCTCCTTATCTGATTGTTGGCTTGAACTTTTTGATAATCCGTGACAGCCTTTCAGGAGCAGTTCCGAGCGTAACCGTTATTTTTGAACTGTCAGGCTCATAGCTTTCGCTTACTTCTGTAATGCGTAAATCCTGCATAAGACCGATTTCTCGGTCGCTGACTGTCACCAAATCACCCAAATTCCAGTGCTTTAGATACTCAAAAGAACCGCCCTGTGCTATTTCTGCTGTGAGTGTTTCTGTAAGTTTGTATTCTTTGAGCTTGTGCTTGCCCTCAGCAGAGAGCGAAATAGCCGTATCCGTATCGGCAATTTCAAGACTTCCGCAGTCTTCAAACACCTCAAAACGGTTTAAGCCCGTTGGTGTAGAAGAATTATTCGTAACTGCAAGATATAGTCGGTTAAAGTCCTCTCCAATCCCGCCACAGTAGGCGAGATTTTTGTAGCCAGACATATCGTATGTATAAGTCAGACTGTCAATACTCTCATAGTCCCTCGAAAGAATAACTCTGCTGTTGTCGTTTTGATTAACCGAACGGTCAACACCCGAAACATAATCAAATACAAGTCTGCGATTATCGAGGTCTATGTATATCTCCCAACCGCAGTCACAGTATTCCGAAACCGATTGTAAAATCTCATTCAATGGGTCATATCTTGAGAGCCAATTCGTTTGTATTCCCCGCCCCTTTGTCGGAGCTATGTATATATCTGTCCTGCGATTCTCATCAAGGGCATAATATGATGCCCTTGACGTATCCGAGCCGAGGCAAGCACCTGCAAAAACTTTAATAATCGTTTCAGCTGGAAGTGTTTTGCTTGACGATGTCGCACTCGGCAAAGCAAGGTAACCGCCATTTTTCGAGTTCGTTGACGGAATTATCACACGCTGGGTTGTAATTCCGTCCAAGGTTTGACCTGTTACAGTTGTCATTATTCCTGAGGAATCAACGGTTTTCGTTATTGCTCTGATTATGCCTGAACGGTGTCCGTCATTGCCGAGCATAATCAGGTTGCCTTTTTCGATGTTTTTTTGATTTCCGATTATATGCAGTTCAAAAGAGCCGACTCCCTGCCAAGAACGGGTAAGCTGTAAGCTGGTATACAAATCTATTTCATTTAGTAATTGCAGGCTTGGCGAAAGAATCTTAATACTTGGTATTTCCATATCAAACCCCCGAATAAAATTCACTATAAACTATCTTAACCGCTGTTTTTTGGCTGTCATCGCCACTATCGTAGCTTATGACATTCTCGCCCGGTTGAAGCTCCCAGAACACAGAAGCAGGGTCAATATATTGAAAAGCGTCCTTTGTACTTTTACCTGTTTCTGCAATTTTTACGCTTTTACTGCCTCTTGTTGTGACGATAACAAGCCTTTGTGTTTCGGTTAAACCTTGCTCGACAGCGATATATTTGCCTGTGGTTTTGTTTGTTATTTTAGGCTTAGCTGCCGAGCCATAAATTGTTATTGTAACAGGAGCAGGGACAGAGCCTTGATAATCAACCGTGACCTCGTTTTTTAGGTTGGCAAACTTAATTGGGAAAGAAAACGGGAACTTGAAGCCCTCGCCCTTTATGTAACCGATTTCCTCGCTTTTGCTTGAAAGTGAACGCCAATGTGGAAAGGGACACCAAAACGAAATATCGGCTTTATTGTAATTGCGAATACGCTCTATAAAATCAGGAGGAACAGATGGAATAGCCTGTGTGCGAACATGAATGTAATCATTACGGTAATACAGCCAGCCGAGCTTCTTTGTTGGAGTAAGCCTGCGAATTAGGTTATATCTTTGTGCGTACATATCCTGTCTGTCCTTACCTTTAACATAGACAGTGCAGGGGATTTTTCTCGGCTCAATCCTTATGCCTTGAAAATAAGCACCATCCATACCAGGGATAGTGCTTGAGATAACGCTTGCCTCAACTCCGCCAACACCGGTAACGCTTGATAGTATATATGGCTCATTTGCTGTTAAATAAACATATGTAGACGGATTGGAATAACTGCCATCAGGCGGAACATAAATCATTTTTTGCGTTTTAACCACCTCCTCAAAGATAAAAAGTGCAAAAAAATAAGACCTTAAACAGTCTTTAATGCTTGTTTATAGATTGATTAAATGCCACTTGAAATTTGTTTTGCTAAAGCCTGATTCGTCCTGTCAAGCTGACGGCGTGTTTCAACAGGGCTTTCAACCGGCTGATTGAAATTAACTGTTTGCTGTACTGTAACCGATTTTGAAGCGGTCTGTTTTTGAAAAGCTTGTGGAGAATTTTGGCTTGCCCAGAACCTATCCGCCGAGGCATTAGCGGTATTCGCCATTCGTCTTTGATAAGCCTCAATCTTCCCGAAAATCCCGTCAACATATGCCTCTATATTATCCATCTTGGCTTTCATGCCGTTATAGAGTGCATCACCAACTGTATTTCCAGCAATCTCATAATCAGACGCATAGGATTTTATCAGACTTATAATCTGTTTTTGCGTACTATCCGCAATAAACTTCTGTGCCTGTGCCTTTAGCGAGAATGAATCTGTCAGCTTATCATACTTTTCGCTGACCTCATCAAGTTCCTTTTTCAAGCGTTCCTGAGTTGCCTGAGATTGTCCCTTAACAGCTTCAATCCTGCCTTGTAAGACTTTCTTCTGAGCCTCACGCTGTTCCTCGGCAAGTCGTTCAGCTTCTTCTTTATCAAGTCGATTTAACTCCTTTTGTAGCTGTTGGCGATTATAATCGTCCTTTTCGTAAGCTAATTGAAGTTCGGTTTGTTGACGCTTATTCTCGTATTCCTGCCGTTTGTTTTCGCTCTCCTGCTTATCCGCAAGCTCATCGAGTGCGTCAATCTCGCCCTGAATAGCAGTAACAGTTTTGTCCTCCCATTTCTGCCAGCTTTCGATGGAATCATTTATTCTTTCCTCCTCAATTTTACGCTGTTCCTCATATTTTTCTTTCAAAGCTTCTGTAACGGCGTCGGCGAGAGTGTTTATGCTACTGATTTCATCGTCCTTGAGCGATTTTTTGAGGTTGTATATTTTAATCTCAAGCTCCATACGCTCCTCGGCGGTCATCTTATATTTTTGCCTTATTTGCTCAAGTTGTCTTAGCTCCTGCTGAGAATTCATCTTTCCAAGAGATTTTTTATTTTCAATACCTTTATATGCTGCTTGTAAAGCTTTTGTATTAGCAGCCTCTTCGTCAGCCTGCATTTGCTTTTTGGCATTATACAAACGCTTTTCCATATCCATCTGTTCATCAGCGTTTTTTCTGTACCTATTGTTTATACGCACAAGCCAATTATATTCTTGCTTTGATGTAAGCTGACCGATAGCCTTTTTATGCTCAAGCTGTTTGAGTTCATTCGCAAGAGCTTTATTACTGTTATCAGAACCACCGCCAGATTTGCCATAAGTATCAACATCAAGATTTTCCATAGCTTTTATACGAGCCTGGGCTTGCTTTCTTTTTTCTTGAATCTCAGCTTTATTTTTTAATTGTTTCTCTTTAGTTGAATTCAAAGATTCAGTCATAAAATCCGAAATAGCAGAAAAGCCCTTAATTTGATTGAGATTTTTATAAGCCGCTATCTGTAATTCAACACTTTTTATAACACCATCAGCTTCTTCTTCACTCGCCTGAAGATTAGCTATTGTACGCTGTTGAGTAAGGATATAATCATTTTTCTTTGCCTCGAAAAGTTGTCTGAATACATCAGCTTGTTCCTTACCGAGCTGACCTTCTTTAGCCATAGCTGCGGCAACCTCGGGATATTTATCAATAAGGCTTATCATCGTATCAATATCAAGCTGTTTGCCCTCGTTGAGTGTTTGATATGCAGAGGCAAGATTCTTGATTTCGTTTGACATACTCGACCAGTTCAATTCTTCCTCGTTGGACTCTATCTGTAAGTTTTTGTAGATTTCAAGCTCCGCATTAATCTGAGCAAGGTCTTTTTTTACTTTATCTTTATCTTTTGAACTTTCCATTTCAAGTTCAAGCTCTTTCTTTTTTGCTGTCAGTTTGTCGATAAGTGCCTGCTGTTCTTCCTCATAAGCTTCCTTGATTTTTTCGCCGTTTTTGAGAGTTAAATCGCCAGTCTCGCTGATATATTTTGCCAAATCTGGATATTGCTTACAAAGGCTTTGCAGTGTACTTGCATCAAGCTCTCCACCCTCGCTAACAGTCTTATAAGCGGAAGAAAGGCTTTTAACCTCGCTTGCTATTGATGACCAGTCTATTGTATTTACCTCAGATTCTTTTTTGCTAATGTCAGAAAGTTCACTGCCGTAAATACTTAGTTGGGCGTTGATTGCTTGGATTCTTTCCTCGGCAGATTTTTCAGCTTCCTCACTTAAATCAGCTACTGCCAAAGACTTTTTTTCTTTGTCCAGTTTCCTTATCAATGCTTTACGTTCTTCTTCATAGGCTTCTTTTATTTTCTCACCGTTATTAAGAGTAAGGTCGCCTGTTTTATTTACATAATCTGCAATAATGGGATACTTATCAATTAAATCACTAAGTGTGGAGGAACTAAGCTTACCCCCGTCCGAAACCGTTTGATAAGCAGAAGCAAGTGATTCCATATTGGATTCGTATTCTCCTATAAGAGAAATGTTATTGCTTATTTCTTTGTCTAAATCTTGCAATGACTTAGATTTGGTCTTAGATGTTTCATTTAAAACATCATATGCTTTCTTAACGGATTCCCAAATGTTTTTACGGTCGTCAAAAGCTTCGTCAAAATAATAATTATAAGCATCGGTACGGGCTGTTGATATTTTTTCTTTAAGACCATCAATACCTTGATTGCTCATATTTTTAATTTCTAACATTATATTTTTAAATTTCTCTTTAGCATCTTTACCCTCAACATCAACATTTATTACAAGTTCCTTTTCACCTGTTAGTTGTCCGTTAATTCTCTTTGTGATTATTTCACTTTGTACTCCGCCTATTTTACTAAGCTTTTTGTTTAACTCGTTACTTATTTCTTGAAGTTTATCATAAGATATATCACCAAGCTCTGATTTGCCATCGAATGTTTTAAGGGCTGAAATTGTATATCTTTGTTTGTTTTCGAACTCATCTTTATATTTACGATACTCATTATCACTTTTAGATATAAGCTCTAATGCTTCAGCTTTTTTTCGTTCTTCAATAGCTGCAGTTTGCTCCTTGATACTTCCAGTTACAAAGTCGATAGCATCTGCTTCTGAACCGTATTTTTTTATAAAATCGTCCTGCATTTGATACAATTCTTTTTTAATTTCAATTTCCTCTTGACGGGATAGATTTACATTATCAAGTTTAGACCGCAAAGATACAAATTGCCCTGTTAAGTTGCTGAGTTCCTCACTATTATTTGTGTACTCTGAAACTGCTTCTACTGCTTTCTGACGAGCCTCTTCCTCTGCTTGCTGTACCTTTTGTATTTCATTTATAACAAGACTTGCAACAACTCCAATACCTGCTACAATAGCAGTACCCCAAGCAAGTGGTGCAGAAGCTCCTGCTGTCATTGCCTGTTTAGCAGCATTTACATGTGTTATAATCTCGCCTATACCATCAACAGCGTCAGGAGCAATAGAATTAAATGTTCTGAGGGAAGTTGTCGCAAGGTTAATACCGCCTGCAAAATTCTTTCCTGCCTGCTTGTTATCAAGTGCTTCATTCAGCTTGTCTTGCTTAACCTGTGCGCTTTGAGCGGCACTGCTTTGTTTTTGATATGCTGTTACAGTTTTCTTTACAGCATTGTCCTGCTTTTCGTAAACGGAATCAAATTGAGCCTCAAGCGTTTTTATTTTATTGACTTGATTATCCATTGCAGATGTTATTTTATCTACAGATGAATAATCACCTCGCTTTTCCGCTCTATACCTTGCGTCAGAAAGTTCTTGATATTTTTTGCGTTCTGTATCAAGTTTACTTGCAATAACTTCAAGTTCATTTTGGTATTTTCTTAAACTCGAAACATCTTGAAAACACGCTGAAATAATATGATCCGCATCTTTACCTGTTATCTTTAGCTTTTCAAGAACTCCTTGTATGTATACTATCGTGTCCTCGTATGACTGAGCTTTAAGCATTGTGCTATTGTCAACTACTGTGGGTGTATTTAGACCAGAAAGTTTATTGATTTCATTCTCAATATCCTTAGTTTTTTGAACAGTAGCTACAGTTTTAGCAACATAAGCATCCAGCTTTGCTAAAACCTTATCATATTGTTCCTCAAGCTGTGTAAGTGCGTCACTGTAGTTTTCTACTGCTCCACTATCAATATTATCTCCAACATTCAAGGCTTGCATTTTGGTTCTGCATTCATCTATCTTCAAAGCAATTTCTTCTAATGCAACACAATATTTTTTTGCTCCTGTAATATTTCCGAAACCTGTATTAAGTGTATCAACCATTTCTTGTCCTGTTATACCCATCTTTTCGAGAGAGCCTTTTATATAACTAAGTGTTTCGTAGTCAATTTTTGGCTTTATAACCTTAGAAGCAATGTTATCAAGTGTTTCGGTTATTTCCTCTGCATTTTCTCTTGCCTGCTGAGTTTCAAGCACTATCTCAGCAACAATTTTACCAGCGTCTATTTCATCTGCCATTTAATCATCTCCGTTTATTAAAAATGAGTAAATTAAAAGCACCCTCATATGAGAGTGCTTAAAATCTTAAGTTTCAGATTTTTTTACCATAATACAATCAGTAAAGCTATCTGTTTCATCTAAAAATTCCTCGTATTCATAATTATTAAAAGAAATTCTGCCACCATGAGTATAATCATCAGAAAAAAATCGGTCAGATATCAATCTTTCCATGATTTTCTCACCATCACCTTGTTTGTATTCTTTATCATATAAAGGCATAACTGCATCTAAAATTTTGGGTATATCATCACGACTTTTTTTAAAGAAAAACGCTGGTAAATAATCTCCAGGTAAATTATTTTCTGAGATACAATCTGTTTTTGAATTATCTAAATAGACTACTTCCCACTTTTTCAATTCCCTTTGAAAATTTGCTTCACTATATCCAGCCTCTATAAGGGCTTTTTCGATATCTTCCACTTTTATTTCTTTTGTATCAACTTGTTTAACTTGATTATTACACCCCGAAAAGCAAATACAACACAGCAAGATGGTAGCAGATAAAATTAGCGAAATAGTTTTTTTCATAAATAATCACCTCACCCATATATTACCATAAGTTATGACAATCGTCAATAAATTTAAACTTACGGTAATATAAAAGTTTGAGGTGTTTACTTGTGCAAGGTGCTACATTTCGTCAGCGTAACACTCTTTTCCGTTATTATCGTCTTTATCTATGCGGTGCATATCGTTATAGGCATCGAGCATAGCGATAAATTCATCGTAATAATAGTTTTCGAGCATTTCGGTTTTGCTTATTCCTACGCTCTGAGCTATTGCGAGCCATCGCTGAAGCCAGTATTCGCTTTCGACCGTGTCGGAGCTGCTTTCTTTGTCAGGCTCTGCACGGTCATCAAAAAATCCGACATATCGTTAACCTTCCAAAAGGCTTCAATAATTTCCGTAAGTTCGGAAAGCGAGAGCGGATTTTCGCAATATGGGTCAAGCAGACGTTCTTCGGGAATTTCAAGAAGCTCTGAAAGTATCTTACAAAATTCCTCAGGAACGACTTTCAGCAATCTGCCAATAAGTGCAAGCGTTGTGCTTCTGTCGAGATTCTGAAGTCTTTCAAGAGAGTCATTCAGATTACTACCTTCGGGAAACAGTTCACCGAGCAAGAGAGAGGGAAGGTCATTAACCTCTCTCAAGACGGCGATATACTTCGCTATCGGCAGTTTGCGTATTGTAACTCCGTAAAGTTCATAAGACTTCGGAATACTCATATGTATGCTTTTGTCTTTTTTGAAGAACATTATGCATCCTCCATTGAATTAATGTATGCAAGAGTTTCACCTTTGTTGATGTCCTTTGTTGTGCGGATAAGATGGTCAATCTCTCTCGGTGTACACTTGAATGTAAGTTCATAGGACTGTGCATCGTTATTTGTACCCTTTGTGTTATGTGTGACCTTGTAGCCTGTACACTTGCAACAGAAATAACGATAAAGTCTGTAACCGCCATCACGGCGAAGTGCCGAGAATGTAAGTGCAACCTCATTCGGTTCATCAAATGTGCCTTCCTTGAGTTCTGTGTCAAATTCAGCACCGATAAGTTGTGCAAGATTAGCAAGGTCAGCCTCTAAAACAGTTATGACAAGCGTTGTATCTGTCCAATCCGAACCGCTGTCATAAATGCCATCGTCAGCAGGGATTGAAAAATCAGTTTTATTGTCGGTCGGAGAACAAGAACTTGCACCGATAAGGGTTGCTCGGTCAGTACCGCAGGCATAAGCGGAAAGCGTATTTGTGAGAACCTCGAAAAATCCAAGATTTGCAAAGCCTTTAAGATATTTTTTCATAATAATTTTTCCTTTCAAAGTTAAAATTTAGTTTTCGCCCCATAGGGCAATTTCGCAGTAGTATGTTGTATAACCCTCGCCACGCTCAAGGATAACAGCACCTCGGCGTGGACGGGCAATACAAAAGATTTTGTCTGTAAGATTGATAACAGTTTCTTCCGTACCGCTATCAATTAAGTTAAAAAGTCTGGAGCATACTCTGTATGCTTCCTCAGCAGTTGCTCGGCGTACTTGTATTTGTATATAAGTAAGTCCCGAACCATCATTGATTTCTGCAACAGTATGATCCCACTTTGAGAGGTTTATCGCTTCAATTTGTTTTGAAGCATCGGGCATAAAGTCGCAGTAAACATTTGTGTAACCGTTACTTAACAGGTATTCTCTTAATGCATAGTGCAATTTAATCACCTCTTAATTTTGCAAGCCGTTCTTGTATGACATTGTAATATTGCTCGTCCCATTCAAAGCCTGTGTACTTTCGCCCTGTATTTATACACGCAACGGCGGTTGTACCGCTTCCCATGCAGTTATCAAGCACAAGTTCGCCCGGATTGGTGTATGTCTTAATCAGATATTCAAACAACTTAACAGGCTTTTGTGTCGGGTGCAGTCCTCTTTCGCAAGGAATATTGAGTATCTGACGGGGATAATTCGTTACATATGTAACTGTATCCTTTTGAAGTGTATCGAAATGATAAACGCTGTTACCTTTTCCTTTATCCTTTTTGCCACGACTAATAATAGGCTTATCATGAATTATAATACCTTGCGGATTGTATGTCGGAGCACGCTTGTAAAATACACATACATCCTCGACACAGCGTAATGGCTGAAACTTGCTGAATGCAAATCCTGTTGTCATATTCTTAATCCAGTACCAACAGTATCGAAACAGCTTCGGCTGACTGGATATAAGTTTTGTAGTAAAAGGTTGACAAGCAGTCAGCACTATTGCACCATTATCCTTAATGATGCGTTTGTACTGCTTCCACAGTAAGTCGAACGGGATAATACTATCCCATCGACAGTTTGTAACTCCGTAAGGCAGGTCGCAGAGTATCATATCTATGCTTTTGTCAGGATACATACTCATACCTGCAACACAATCGGCATTGAAAATTTTATTTATAAAAGTTGCATTAAATTCTCCTATCTTTTAATTCATCATTTCATTTATAACTCCGCCTGCAATAAGTTTAAGTATTCTGTCCTTTTCCTCAACAAGAACGGATTCAAGATATTTGGCTTGACCGCCACGAGGATGGTCATATTCAGTATGCTCGTGCTGATTTGCGGCATACTTGGTGTTGTATGATACCTCACCAACAACTCTGTCTATATCGGCATTTTTAGGAATGCTTCCGTTTACGGTAAGACCACCGCCTTTTTCTCCGCAAGCGTAATCTTCACCATTAATTTTTACCTCAACACTGCCACGCAGGTCACCTGTATCAACTGGTGCTCTTTGCTGACTTTCAGAAGCGACATAAAGAAGTGCGTCAGCAAGTCCCTGAACAGAACCGCTCACCATATTGTCAACGGCTTCCTGAATATTTTCTGTGACTTCATTCAGTCCTTTGAGATATTCACTTTCGGGAATATTCTGTCTTTTTGCCATAGCAATCACCTCACAAAATTACTTCATAATGGTCAATGTTTCCCATCAGACTTGTAATAGGTGAACACGATTTAACTGTATAACGGGTGTCGTTGGCAGTAATAATGCTAAGTGGCGGTACAAATTCATCGGAATATACCGTTGCGGTGCTTATAACCTTGTTGCCTTTTGAATCAAGCGTCTCCTGCGTTTTATATTCAATTCGGCAGTTCATTTCAATAGCTTTGGCATACTCGGTGTCACCGAAATCGTTGACACCGATATACCTTTGCACCGAGATAATATCTTTGAAGTATGGAGTGAACAAACTCATACTATCACCGCCGAACCGAGAATATACGGTCGCATAAGCGAAATTGCGACCTTACTTTTAAGCTCATTATTTTGCTTAGAAGATGAGTTGGAATCATCTGAATAGCTTTCACTGGTGTTTCCGAGTTTGATTGAAGTTACACCCTGTTCACGCAAGGAATCTCTTTGCATTGCTTGTGTATCAGATAATGTAAGTGCTTCAAGAGCCTGTGCCATAAGCACTGCTCTCGGTACTTCCGAATTTCTTCCTCTCGGAAATTGTAGAGTTTGTTCAGCACTATGTTTTCGAGATGTAAGCATAAGGCTGTCGATATGCACAGTAGCAAGTATTAAATATTGCTTTCGTTCGCCGTCTGTAAGCTCTCGCCATTTCCCAGATGTATCGACATCTTTAATAAGCTCGTTTGCTTCTTCAAGGCTTAAATAACTGTTGATACCCTTTTCAAGCATGATTACTCACCTGCTGGTACAAGTGCCGCAAACGGATAGCGTGTATCAGTACTATTGAGTTGTGTAACTGGGTTAGGCAACTGCCAGCCAAGACGCATTACACATCTAAGAGCAACCATATCCTGCTGAGCAAGATTGTACAAAATCTTACCGCTTGCATCACTGATGACAGCCTGGTCAAGTACCTTATATGTCATATCCTGACGCATTGCATAAACCGCCTGTGACCAATCACCGGCAATAAGCTTAACCTTACTGCTATCCCAAGAACCGTTTTTTACATAATTGATTGCCTGACCGTAAAGGGTTGATGGTGTATCCGCCTGCAAGCTTGGAGCAAAGATAAGACCGCCATTTTTGTCACGCAAACCTCTGAAAGATGATTTAAGAGCAATTTCTGCCGCAAAGCCTGTAACATCAAAGCCGTCAGCTTCAACCAAACCCATAAGTTCTGAAATATCCTCGGCTGTGTCAATGCCTGTACCATATGTAACCGTCTTTTTCTTTGTGATTGCTGATGTTGCAATACCGTCTGGCCAGCTTGTTGGCTTTTCGGTCGAGAATAATACAGCACCATCAATGACCTTTCCAAATGCTGAAATAATCGAAGGTTTAAGCTCTGCCCAAATGTCATATTCAGCATCATCAAGTACTGCTTCAGGAATTGGAATAATTACAGCAATTTCCTCTGCGGTAATGTACTTGTTTTCCCATGATGCACTGGACACAGGTTTCAAGCCGTTGTCACCGTTTACAAATCCGGCAACGGGTAGTGCTGACATAATCGGCATTTTAGTCTGCTTTGAACTCATATTTGGCAGCTTTTTCATAAGCTGTAGAACTGCACTTTCATGCTGTACTGCCTGAATAATTTCTTTGCTTGATTCAACTGGAATAAGAGCTTCTGCGTCTGTTCTTGTAATAATGTTTGCCATTTTAAAATCTCCTTTTTATCTGTGACTTCTGATGAGGTCATTCATTGTTTGTGATGTTGATGTTTGCTGTGCTGGATTAATCGGCACAAAAGGTTTCTTTGCAGATTCTTTTTTAACAATTACGGCAGGAAATTCGTCTGAAACAGCTTTTACTGCTTCTTCAAGTCCTGTAATATTGCCGTTTTCATCAACAGTAATTTTGCTTCTGTCGATAAGCCTTGCAAGTAGTTTTGTGTTGTAGCCATCAAGGGCATTAAGACTTGCTGTAATAAGCTTATCCTTTGTTGCTGAAATAAGTTTTTCGTGTTCCGCTTCAAGCTCTGTCAGCTTGCCGTCAATGTCACCAAGCTCCTCACCGTCAGCAAGTTTAAAAATTTTTCTCAGTGCTGTTTCATAGGTGCTGAGCTTTTCTGCATTTTGGTCAACCTGTGTCTGCTTTGGTGGTTCTGCCGTCTGTGGTTCTGCTTTTGCTTCGGTTTCTGTTGAAGCATTTGTGTTTGTTTCACTCATAGTAAAAATTCCTTTCATTAAAAAATTTGCAATATAAAAAAGCGTCCTGCACCATAAAAGTGCAGGTACGCTTATTGCCTGTGTTATATATGCGTTTAAATTCGTTTATAAGCCGTTTAAGAGCGTTTATAAATTGTTAGACTGATAATTTTACATCTAATAATTAAATGCGATTTAGGGCATTTATGAGGGAGTTTTAATATTCAACACCATTAAGAATAATATTTGCTGTAGTCGCATTCATTCTGTCAGGATCATATTCTCCGTCTAATTCAAGTTCGTTAAATTCTTCTTGCGTATAAGGTTCTGCTTTTTCAAGATAGCGTTTATATATTTCAATCTTTTCAGGTGGTAATTGGGAACTGTAAGTATTTAACTCCATAATTTTCAACCTCCTTTAAAATATTAAGAGAAAATTGTTTGATTATATTTTTTAAAGCTACAGTTTCTTCTGGATTCAAATCACTAATAAATGTCTTGCTCTTAAGAATTTCATTGTAAGTATTTCCTTTGAATATTGGAATTTCTTTTTCAGAAGATAAATGATCAAAAAAACCTATTATATCACACTTATCAGACTTCTTTAAAATGTAAATAGAGCCTTTACTTCCAACAACTGTAAGCATTCTCATATTGTTTCTTCTTATAAAACCTTCAATATCGGATATACTAAAGGTCTCATCACTACCATGATTATGTATTCCAATATAAGGTTCGCTCGGATTATCAATTCCGACACGACCTACATTATGCTCTGTTCTTGTTTTACCAATTTGCTTCATATCCATATCATATACAGCTGACATTTCTACGCCAAGTTTCTCTGTCTTAGCTTTTTGTAACAACTGTTTATGTGCTTCTTGAAGTAAATAATTTTGTTCATCTGTAAAACCATCAACTTTTACAAGTGGAACAGAATTTATAGCTTTATCGGTAATTGTATAATAATTACTGTTACTATCATTTATTATACCACTTTCCTGCTCCTTTGCAATACCAATTACAGTACGATAATCTTTCAAAAGCTCTTTATAACGCTCTGATTTTGCAGATTTCATCTTAACAAAAGCAGCAAATGTTTTTGGTGCGTCATTTGGCAAAGCAGTCTTGATTTTCTCATACTGCTTGCGACTCTCGTTCCGCTTCCGCTTTACTGCTTGTTCTTGAGCATACGCTTTGCGTTCCTTGTCCGACCGCATATCTTCAAATGGCTGCATACTTTTTCGGGAAAATTCCTCCATTTCAGCAGCAGTATAAGCTCCTGCCGGCAATACTGACAGACGGTGACGGCAGTTTGGATGTATAGTACTATAACCGCTTATCAAAGCTGTATCATAAAGATAGGGGAAATGCAATGCTTGACCTTTAGAACCTTTGTATTTGCCATTGGCAGCTTCTTTCG
>ERZ1673744.2336-NODE-2336-length-14451-cov-5.331967_pt1 | contig 14451 bp, 10 predicted proteins | sample MGYA00580207_ERZ1673744 | MGnify/ENA primary metagenome ERZ1673744 (study PRJEB41218, sample SAMN15661751) | gut metagenome | host: Homo sapiens | place: Canada: London | collected 2015-08-20/2019-03-30 | study: EMG produced TPA metagenomics assembly of... | reverse complement strand
GGAACCCCTCCCGTCAGATACCTACCCTGTGTAGTCCCTTGTAAACTGTACTTTTCAAGAACTTTAATAATACTTCCTAAACTTGTAGTGTAATCGCCAGCTGCCCCAGCAAAGACGTTGTTTTCAGCGTAATCCCAAAGCATGGGAATAGCTTGCCGACCAAATAAGTTTCGAACTTGGGTTTTGCTAACTTCCCACCGACAAAGTGCATTGCAAATATCAGTTAATCGGCTGACACCAAATGACAAATATACTCCAACAGCTTCACCGTATGCTCTTGCGCCGGAGCCGCCTGCGCTGAGGGCAATGTGGTCGTTGACAACGCCTGCGGCAACGGCATCGGCTTCCGCTTTTGCCTGCGCTTCTGCTACCAGTGAACTAAAGGTGGTAAGAGCGGTCAGCTGGCGGTTGGTAAAAAGGTCACTGTAATCTGTCATGCCAAAGGCAGGAGGGCTGAACCAGCGCGGATTTTCCGGCATGGCACCGCTGGGGTAACTTTCCGGTGCAGGAACATCAGCCGCAATGGTCTGCTCCACATCAGGAGAAAGATAAATGCGCCCATGTTTGCCTTCGCCTACAACTGCCATTAACTGACTGCCCATTTCGTGCGCTTTTCCATGCTGTTTGACATAGGCATCCGTTGTGATTTCGCCGCAACAAGGGCATTTGAAAACGGCACTGCGACCTACTTTGAACGATTCATATTCTTTAGGACATTTGCCGTACTGTACCTCAAAACGGACGCTGGTTCCCTCTGTGATGGGCTTGACCCATGCTTCCTTGCCTTTCTTTTTGGAAAGCACAAAGGTGCTTGCCAGCGGCATCTCACAGCCGCAGGCGGGGTTGGGGCACTTGACGGTGCGCGCCCAGATCCATGCAATGACGGTGGCTTCGCCGCCGCCAAGTTCATGGGGCACTTTTACCTTGGGGTACAGGTGACCGATGCGGCGGAACGCCTCCCGCTTCATCCACTCGCCGTAATACTGCACATCGGCGGCAAGCCCCTGCGCCCCCTGCCAGCCGGCTGCGCCATCCAGCCGGGTGCGGCTGTCCGGGTTGACCGGTGCCTGCCCGGCAAACCGGGGCGGGATCTCGATCATTGCCTTGTTGATCATCACCGCCACGGGGTTCAGGTCGTGGGCGTGGGCTTCCAGCCCCAGCCGCTGGGCTTCCAGCGGAATAGCACCGCCGCCGGCAAAGGGGTCCAGCAGGGCAGGCGGGTTATTGTTGTTGGAGCGCAGGATCTCTGCCTTGGCAGCCGCTAGCACCTCCGGGTCGTTGGAGTTTTCCCACTTGACCAGCTTTTCCAGAATGCCAAACAGCCGCTGTCGCTCGGTGTTCTGGGCTTCCTCGGTGGGGTACAGCTCCGGGTGGGCAGAGGGGTCGTCCACAAGGCTGGACCAGATCACGGCTCTTGCAGCCGCCAGCGGACGCCGTGCCCACCACAGATGCAAGGTGGACGGATGCCCGTGCCGGATGGATTTTTCCCGCGCTGCCTCCGCATTGATCGCTTCCAGCGGAAGGGCAACTTCGATCAGCTTTTTGGGCATTGACATTATCGCTTTTCTCCTTTCGGGAACGGCTGGAGCGGCTTTTTATTCAGGGTATTGGTGCATACGGTCGTAATAGGCCGTGGCCGATTCCGCGGAGGGTTAGAAGATGAAATCGGAGTTTTCGAGTTTTTTTCATCAGCCATTTTTCTTTCTCCTCACTATGATTTTCTTTGAACTATTCTTTCTGCATGTTGATTTGAACTTTGGTTGGTAAGCTGTAGTAGTTGTCGGAACTGGACGAGGGCGATGCGAAGGAGCTTTTCTTTCAATCCGTGTAAATCTCCTAGATGGAGTCAGCGGAATTAACTTGATCTTTTTTCCGAATCGTTTCTTCATAGCTATCACGCAACATTTTTATGTGTATAGGATAAAGAACATCAGATTTCCTATAACAAGAATTGCAACCGATAAAAGAAAGCAAATCATTGATGCCTTTATAAGGCGTACACGGAGATCTGTATTCTTCTTTTTGCTTTTCTGCACAGCAGAAAGCTGATAAACCCACTGCCAATCATAGTCTGACTGGTCGTGATAATCCTCCTTTTGTCTGTAAAGAATATTTTCAAAGCCTTCCGCATCAAGCATCGTTTGGTATGAAAAGCGCCACTGGGCAATAATTGCTAAAACAAGGCTAACGATCAACGGCGCAAACGCAACCTCAGTTAAATACATAATCTGCCAGTCCGGAATAGCCGAATACTCCGTCACAATCGGCAAAGCCATTAGTATAGCCGCAGAAAAGAGTGAAAAGGCTGTTAGCATCTGGCTGGATTGATTCAAAATGCTCTGTTCTCTTTTTTCCTCTAGATCAAAGGAAAATTTTCCAAATTCTCTTACATTTTCCATGCGAAGGAGGTCAGGGTCTTTGATTTCAGTTTCCATTTTCTTCTCATTTCTCGTAAACGACCTCGGCGTTCTGCACAAGGTCGCGGATATCAAAATTCACACTGGTGGCGGTAAAGTCCGGCGGGTTGCGGAAGGGGCGTTTCAGGTAGACCGTGTGGGTGTGGGCACCGTCCACCTCCACAATGGCAAGCAGAAACTCCTCCGGCTTGTTCAGCCCCGTCAGGATCTCGTTTTTGGAGACGGTAACGGTCTGGGCACCCTTGGCGCGTCCCTTCACCTCGATAAACCGCAGGCAGGCTTCGCCGCTGCGCAGCCGGGGCGGGATGGTGGATTCCACATCGTAGCCCAGCTTCTGGGCACTCACATCCTGCGGCAGGTAACCGAACGCCTGCTCCAACTGCATCACCGCATTCATGGCGGCAAGCTCGATGGCAAACTTGTCACCTTGGCTGAACAGTGTGGGCTGTGGAGTGCCCATCAGCTGCCGGAGCAGCCCACCGGGCAGCACCAGCGCACCGCCCACCACCACCGGCGGGGCGGGGGAGATGAGCTTTTCCGTTTCCAGTTCCGCAAGCCGCTTCTGCATCCGGGAGGCAAGCTCTTCTGCCCGGCGGGCCGCCATCTGGGAGTTGAGCCGGGCGTTGGGTCTACCGGCGGCTTCCTTCTGCTTCAGGTCTGCCGCCCGGTAGTCCCAGTATTGGATCTCAGCGGTCAGGCGTTCTTTCACGGCTTTGGCGGTCTTATCCAGCAGCTTCTGCTTCCGGGCTTTCACCTCGGCAAAATGCTGGGGCAATAGCTGCGCGATGGCATAGCTCCGGGCACGGTTTTCTACATCGTGTTTCAGCCAGTCCTGTGCTTGAATGTAGGGCAGGGCGGTAATACGCTCTGTCTCGGTGGGGGCACGGTAATCCAGATAGGGCGCGTAACCGGCGCTGCTGGCGGTGCCATCCTCCTTCAGCTCCACAAAGTGGACGTGCTGAGAGATAATCCGCTTGGTGCCGCCCGGCAGCAGAACGCCATCCTGAATGGCATCCTCGATGTAAAACAGCAGCCGGGGGGCGGTGCTGTCATCGCTGTCGTCCACAAAAATCGTGCCCTGCTTGAGTACCTCAGCGTTGCGCTCCCGCACAAGATCAATGACGGCTTCCAGCAGCGGATGTCCGGGGCAAAGCAACTCGGCTGGGATCATACCCTGCACATTGCAGCGCTCTTTTTCAAAGCACACCCGTTCGTATCGTTGCAACACCGGCTCCCCAAAGCCGATCTGCATATCCCGGCTGCGCACCGCCGCGGGCACAAAGGTGATCTCGTAGCGTCCGGTCTCGCGAGGGCGTATCTTGCCACCCACAGAGCGGAAGGCTTCCAGAAAGAATGCTTCGATAAAATGGGGCTGCAACTTGTGCGCCTCCATCCGCTCCATCTCTTCCCGGATGGCAGAAACCTTCTGTACGTCCATGGTGTCGTCCGTCAGGGCACGCTCATCCAACAGCTCCAGGAGCTTTTGCTGGTCCAGTGAGTTGTCCACAACCTGTTGCAACCGGGCACGGACGGCAGGGTCGTTGCCGTAGCGAACCGCCTCGATCAGCAGCTCCCGCAGGGGTTTGTTGTCAAAGGTCATCTTGCCCAGAATATCAAACACCTTGCCGCCCAGTGCGCCCCGTTCTTCTTCCAGCTTTTGGAACAGCCGCTGGAACACCATGCCCTCACGGGTCTGCGCCGAAACCAGATTCCACAGGTGGCACACCTCGGTCTGCCCGATGCGGTGAATGCGGCCGAAACGCTGCTCCAAACGGTTTGGATTCCACGGCAGGTCGTAGTTTATCATTAGGTGCGCTCTTTGTAGATTGATGCCTTCACCGGCAGCATCAGTGGCAATGAGGATGCGCACCTCCGGGTCCTGCTTGAATAGTTCCTCCACCTTGCGCCGCTCGTCCCGCACCATGCCGCCGTGGATGGTCACCACGGCATCGTCGTGCCCGAACAGGGTGCGGATCTTATCGGTCAGATAGCGCAGGGTGTCCCTGTGCTCCGTAAAGATAATGAGCTTTTCCCGCTGACCATCGGCGGCAAACATTTTGCTGTCGTCCTGCAGCAGCTTGGAAAGCTCGTCCCACTTGCGGTCTACGCCGCTGACTCGCACGGCATTGGCCATCTGCTCTAGCCTTTTCAGCGTGGAAATTTCCGCCTCCATCTCCCGGATGGTGCTGGCAGCGGATGCACGGTCGGTGACGTTTTCCTCGGTCTGCTCCAGCTCGTCTGCGCTGAAATCGTCCTCATCAAAATCATCTGCGATGGTAAACTGCGTGCCGGTATCCGGCTTGCCCAGTTTTTCCTCCGCCAGAATATGCTCCAACCGTTCCCGCCTGCGGTGCAGGGATTGGTAGATGGCTTCCGGCGAGGAGGCCAGCCGCCGCTGCAGGATGGTCAGCGCAAAGCCGACGGTTGCCTTGCGATCGTTGTTCAGATTCTCTGCCCGGTTGAACTCCTCCTGCACATAGCTGGTGACCTCGGAATAAAGCTGCCCTTCGGCAGGGGAGAGGTCATAGTTGACGGTATAAGCACGCCGCTCCGGGAACAGTGGTGTGCCGTCGAATTTGAGCAGCTCCTCTTTCACAAGCCGCCGCATCACGTCCGAAACATCGATGCTCTGGTTGGAAGAACGAGCTGCACCTTCAAAACGGTCGGGGTCCACCAGCGATAAAAATAGCTGGAAGTCCTCATTTTTGCCGTTGTGCGGGGTGGCTGTCAGCAACAGAAAGTTGCGGGTGATTTCCGACAGCAGCCGTCCCAGATTAAACCGCTTGGTGTATTTGATCTCACCGCCCCAGACGGTTGCAGACATTTTGTGCGCCTCATCGCAAACGATCAGATCCCAGTCGGTGATGCGGAGCTTTTCCTGCAAAGCTTCGCTGCGTGATAGCTTATCCAGCCGTGCAATACAGAAATGCATCTCGGTGAAGATGTTGCCGCTGACGGCGGATTCAATGCGGTCGTTTGTCAATACCTCAAACCGCAGATGAAATTTGCGAAAAAGCTCGTCCTGCCACTGTTCCGCCAGATTGCCCGGCGTCACGATCAGACAACGCTTCAAATCGCCGCGGGCGATCAGCTCCTTGATGAACAGACCGGTCATGATGGTTTTGCCGGCACCGGGGTCGTCCGCAAGGATGTACCGCAGCGGCAAGCGTGGCAGCATCTCCTGATAAACTGCCGTGATCTGGTGTGGCAGGGGCTGAATAGCCGAAGTGTGGACCGCCAGATAAGGATCAAATAGGTGCGCCAGATGGATGCGGTACGCTTCGGATACGAGGCGCATCTTATCAGCATCTGCGCCGAAACTCCACGGCAGACTGTCACCCAGCACATCCACAGTTGCCTCATCTCCACGATAGAGGATCTGACTGCCAAGCTGCCCTCGGCTGTTCTTGAATGTAACTTCCAGTGCTGCATTGCCATACCACTGCACCGCAATAACGGTCACAGTTTCCCTTGCCGCAATGCCGTTCAGCTGGCAGCCGACTGTGATCTCCTCCAGATGTGCCATGGAAGCTCCTTTCCGAATTGCCCACTGAGAACCTGTACTTTTTCAAATTGGTTAGAATACATGAAGCCTTTTGTGGAAGATGAATGGGATTTGGCTGAACTCTTGCCGGAAATTGTTGCGTTTGCCGGGGTTTCGCGGTATACTGTTGTTATATGTAAAAAGCCCTGAGAATCCGTAAAAGTACGCTTTTCCGAATTCTCAGGGGCTTTTATTAAGTGGTATTTTCGAATTTCAAAGCCTTGCTGTAAAAGGTTCCAACGGGGAGATCACAGGCTTGTGCGGCTTGCTTTAAGCTCAACCGTTTGGCACGCCATGCTTTGTGGACTTCATAAAAGTTATCCGGCAAGGGACGAGGCGGCCTGCCGAATTTCACGCCCCGGGCTTTAGCGGCGGCAATACCTTCTGCCTGCCGCTGCCGGATGTTAGTGCGCTCGTTTTCGGCAACAAAGGAAAGCACTTGCAGCACGATGTCGCTTAGAAAAGTGCCCATCAGATCTTTGCCACGGCGGGTGTCCAGCAACGGCATATCCAGCACTACGATGTCGATACCTTTTGTTTGGGTGAGCAGTCGCCACTGCTCCAATATTTCTGCGTAGTTGCGTCCAAGACGGTCGATACTCTTGATATAGAGCAGATCGTCTTTTTTCAGTTTTCGCACCAGCCGCTTGTATTGCGGGCGGTTGAAGTCCTTGCCGGACTGCTTATCCATGAAGATGTTTTTCTCCGGAATCTTCAGTTCTCGCAGTGCAATCAACTGCCGGTCCTCGTTCTGGTCGCGGGTGCTGACACGAATATAACCATAGATATTAGCCAAATGTTACTCCTTTGGTTTGCGGCATTTCTGCCATGTGATTGGTGAATCATCAATCTAACACCTCCTTGTGGCAAAATAAAAGCCTGCACAATGGCAGGCAGGCTGTATGTATGAAAAAAGCCAAGAACTGTAAAAATACATTTCTTGGCCTCGAAATCGAATAGCGAATAATAGATTAGTCGTATCTTCTCAAAGGAATATTGGAATGGTAGATCTTTACATTGTCAAGGTTGTTCATGGTCAGAAGCTCTTGAATGCCCAATTCCATCATGGAGCTGTCTTCACAATTATAAGGGTTCATGACAATTTGACTGATAGAAGATTTTTTGAATTTATAATCAACATAGGGAACCAAAACTTTTCCGCGACGGAAGAAAGATACATCGGCGATATTCGAATTGGATTTTGGAGAACGTAAAGTTTCTTCTGGAATTTTTAGAACAATACGGTATTCTTGTTCCCCGTCAAAGTGGCTGTTTTTGAAAAAGCAGCGCATATTGTTGATTGGCTCCTTAAAAGACTGAACCAGTAAAGCACGATACTTGTCTAGTAAATTTAACTGAAGAAGGTTGGAATAAACATTGAATAGATGATCTAAAAATTTGATGACACACTTTTCTTTGTCGAAATTATTATAAATTACCAATCCACGAGAAAGCCAGATATCACCTGATAATCTTTTTCCTGTGTTGGTTTTGTATGAGTTGCTACCCTCAAACATATTCCATGCAAAGTCAAAACCAATATTGACGCCTGCCGATGAAGTTGCATAATAGTTCCACATATTAAGAGAATCACAGTTTTTGGAAAGCGAGCAGGTATAAGTACGGTAAGGCATATCTTTGTATGTTTGATCAACATTAGATATGGCAGAATATGATTGACGATAACTTTTCAAATCTTCTATTATAGATGGCTGCAAAAAGAACTGTTTGAATGAGCTCGAGTAATTGCCGTTGGTAAGTACATGCTCTATCAATGGGATGATTTCGAGAAATTCAGTAGAGTCGTTCAGAAATCTCACATCAGTAAAACGAAGGCATTGTTTTTCGATTATGGATAAAAGCGTGTCAATAGTACAGTAATGACACACGTTTGATGCACCACTGTTAAGCTCATCAGAAAAAGGGTCACCTTCATATGGCGTATCCAAGAAGTGGCAATGCGAGAGTGCTAAACAAGATGCAAATACCTCGGCTTCTGTCATCTTTGTCCTTTCTACTGATAAAGCAGCTTCTGACTTCAAAATCAGGAGCTGCTTTATCAGTTGTCAAAACCCTAAAATAAATTAAGTCATCTTAAAATATTTCAGCGCATCCCTTATGGCCGCTTCCTTTTCCGGTGGGCACTGAGGCTGCTTTGTATTTTCGGACGTCGCCTTATGGTGGTTCTCTCGCACCTCCAGACCGCATTTCTGTTTAACCTGCGAGATATACAGGGAAGATACCTTCAGTCCAGTTTGTTCCAACACGCGGGCTTTGATTTCAGGATAGGTCGCACCCTTTTGCAATCCTGAAGTGTCCATGCCCTCCAAAGAGAACTCTACACGGACTTTTTTGGAGTCGATCTCACCCTTGGAAAGTGCAATGACACATTCGACGTGTTTCGTCCTCGGGAAAAGGTCCACCGGCTGCACCTTTTCTGCCCGATACCCATGCTCTTCCAACCACTTGGCATCCCGGGCGGCGGTGGAGGGGTTGCAGCTGACATAGACCACCCGGCGGGGGGACATGGTGACGACAGCGGAAAGGGTTGCTTCGTCACAGCCTTTGCGGGGCGGGTCGAGCATCACAACATCCGGGTGCAGGCCCTCGGCGGCAAGCTGAAAGGCGGCCTTACCAGCATCGGCGCAGAAGAAGCGGCTCTTTGCGGCTATGGCATCACCCATGCGGGCAGCATTGGCCTTGGCGCTTTCGATGGCCTCAGGCACGATCTCCACACCGATGAGCTCCCGGCAATGGTCTGCCATGGACAGGCCAATGGTGCCCATGCCGCAGTAGAGATCCAGCAGCAGGTCATCCGGGGTCAACTGAGCATATTCTGCAGCAATGCCATAGAGCTGCTCAGCGGCCAGGGTGTTGACCTGATAGAACGACAAGGGGCCCAGCTGCACCGGAACGCCGCAGAGGGTGTCCTCGATGAACCCGGGGCCGTACAGGATGTGGGTCTCGCTGCCCAGGATCACATTGGTGTTTCTGGCGTTGACATTGATCAGGATGGTGGCGATATCGGAAAACTGCGCAGTCAGTGCGCGGCAAAGCTCCTCTGCGTGGGGCAGCTTTGCCCGGGTGCAGACCAGACAGACCATGATCTGGCCGCTGTGGACACCCCGGCGCAGAAACACATGACGAACCAGCCCCTTGCTCGTCTGCTCATCGTAGGGCTGGATGTTGTGGGCGGCAAAGAAATCGCAGAGGGTATTGCCGATCTCGTTCAGCACATCCGGCTGCAGCTTGCAATCGGGGCAGGGAACAATGCGGTGGGTGCGTCCGGCGTAGAAACCGATGCAGGGCTTGCCATTCTTATCACGGCCCACCGGGAATTGAACCTTATTGCGGTAGCGGTCGATCTCGGGGGAGGGGAGGGGCGGCAGCACCGGTACATCCAGCCCGCCAATGCGGCGGAAAGCATCGGTAACGCTTTCGCCCTTAGCGCGCAGTTCAGCGGCATAATCCAGATGCCGCAGGCTGCAGCCGCCGCAGGGGCCGGCTACTGCACAATCTACCGGGATACGGTCAGGCGAGGGGGTCTGAATGGCATCCAGAATGCCGAAAGCATAGCGGCCGCAGTCCTTGACGATGCGGATAGAGGCAACGTCGCCGGGGGCAGTGCCGGGTATGAACACAGCCTCGCCGTCCGGGCTGTGAGCAACGCCGCTGCCATCGTTGGACAGGCGCTCAATGGTCAGGGTCAGCACCTGATTTTTTTGTAAGGGCATGGAAATTCTCCTTTGGAATGGGATTGGGTCAGGATTCTTCCGAAGCGGGGGCATCTGCATTTTCGCTCTGGGCGGCAATGTATTTGCTGGGCGGCATCCCCTTGGCACGCTTGAAGACCCGGGAAAAATAGAACTGGTCAAAGAAGCCCACCGAGATGGCAACCTCTGCAATGGAAAGGTTGCCGGCGCGCAGCAGCTTGCAGGCTTCGTTGATGCGGTATTCGGTCAGATAATCGATGGGGCTCTTGCCCACATTGAGCATGAATACCCGGTACAGATGACTGCGGGAAACGCCCACGCTCTTAGCGACATCATCAATGGAGATGTCGTGCGAATAGTTGAACTGGATGTATTTGATGGCATTCAGTACATATTGATTGGAGGAGGAGGCGTTGTGGGGGCGCGTCTCGCTGGTCTCCTTCATCAGGGCAGAGATGAACAGGTAGAGGTACCCCACCATGGCAGCCTCATCCTGAGGCTCTAACCCACGGGAAGAATAGATGTTGGTCAGAGCTGCCCGCATTCCCTCCGGGTCCTGCGTGTGGTGCACAGGAGCAGTGTCGGTAAAGGGAAGCTGTGCCGCCAGTTTGTGAGCGCAGGCACCGTTGAAGCCGACCCAGCTGTACTCCCAGGGCTGCTGCTCATCGGCAGAGTAGCGGATGAGCTGACTGGGCCGGGCAAAGAACAGATCTCCCGGCACGACCTCAAAGGTCTTGCCGCCCACTTCAAAGGTGCCCTTGCCCGAGACAACCAGATGGATCAGGTAGTGATCCCGGATACCGGGCCCCCAAGTCTGGCCCGGGGCACAGCGTTCCAGACCACAGTTAAAGATGGATAATTCAATATTATTGGTGTAATTCTGTTTGAAGGACTGCTTGTAGACATCTGCCATGATCGTTTCCTCCAGTTGACCGCATTCTTGATTCCAGTATATCATAACTGTATCTGCAAATTCAACAAAAGTACATCCGAAACTTTGGTTTTCGCGCCGAAATTGGATTTTTTGCGGATTCAAATTGCAAAAGAGGGCGGAATGAAGTACAATAAGGCTAACCCAAGTGCATGGACCCTTCATGCACGGACTTTGCGGAGAACGCTTGTGGAGGAGGAACAGCCATGGCGACCAGTGCACAACTCAGACGGGAGATCCTTGCGGGGCAGTGGGACGAAGCGCTCTGCACGCTCTATGGCACAGAACCGGCGGTGCTGGCCCGCCAGCGGCAGCGGTATGCCGCCGCGCTGGAACAGTTTGAGTTGTACTATGGCCCCGGGCGGCAGGTGCATGTCTACTCGGCTCCGGGCCGGACGGAGCTGGGCGGCAACCACACCGATCATCAGCACGGGTATGGTCTTGCGGCAGCGGTGACGCTGGATCTGGTCGCAGTGGCATCCCCCAGTGACGACGGTTTTATCCGGGTCAAATCCCGGGGCTTCAACAAGCTGGATGTCATTGATCTGAGCGAGGCCGAGCCTCAGCAGGGCGAGAGCACCCATTCGGCCAGTCTGATCCGGGGCATTGCGGAAGGTTTCCGGGCACAGGGAAAGACGGTGGGGGGCTTCGATGCCTATACCGCCAGCGACGTGCTCCGGGGCAGCGGGCTTTCCAGCTCGGCGGCCTTCGAGATGGGAATGGCGGCCATCCTGAACGGGGAATATGGCTGTGGCCTGACTGCGCCGGAGCTGGCGAAGATCTGCCAGTATGCGGAAAATACATATTTCGGAAAACCCAGTGGCCTGTTGGATCAGCTGACCAGCGCCGTGGGAGGGGTCATCTTTGCGGATTTTGCCGACCCAAAGAAGCCCCGGATAGAAAAGATCCACACGGCAGGGTTGCTCCCGGCGGACATGACCCTTTGCGTGACCGATACCCGGGGCAGTCACAGCGAGCTGACCGGTGAATTTGCGGCCATCCGGCACGAAATGGAATCGGTGGCGGCTTGTCTGGGCGGTAAGGTGTTGGGGCAGGTCAAGGAGCAGGAGTTCTGGACGGCTCTGCCACGCCTGCGCAGGGCTTGCGGGGATCGTGCTGTTCTGCGTGCAGTCCACTATTTTGAGGAGAATGCCCGCGTATTGGCCCAGCGGAATGCCCTGGTCAGCGGGGATTTCAATGCTTTCCTGCAGCTGATTCTGGAAAGCGGACATGCCTCTTTTGCCCTGTGCCAGAACGTTTACTGCTCCACAGACGTACGGCATCAGGGACTCTCGGTGGCGCTTGCTCTCAGTCAGACTCTGCTGGAGGGGCAGGGGGGAGCCTGGCGGATGCAGGGCGGCGGCTTTGCAGGGACCATTCAGGCGTTTGTACCCGGTATGCTGACGGCAAAATATCACGACGCGATAGAAAAGGTGTTCGGTGCGGGCAGCTGCTATCTGCTCCGTCTGCGGGAGCAGGGGGCCCTGCGGGTCATTTGAACATCTGGACGCGGCCAAACAAAAAGAGCTTCACACTCCGGCAGAAGCCGGAATCGTGAAGCTCTTTCGTGTTACAGGGAAAAGGACTCAGATACCGCGCTGCTGCTGTTTCTGGCGCATTTCATCCGTGAAACTAGAAACGGCAGAGAAGGTATCATCGTGATAACCGAACCAGTTGGACAGGTTCTTGTAAATGTTTTCTACAAACCGGTAGCCGGAAACAACAACATTGAACAGGAGCAGAGGCACAAATGAGATGGAGATGGAGAGGATCCCTCCCTGAAAGAAGAAATCGTCCAGGTGGAGGTTATCCGTAAAGCTGTCCAATGCATCTCCCAGTTCTCCGCCGCCAAAGATCTCCGGCAGCTCTTCTTCCGGAAGCGTTGCATAAGATGCAGGCATACGCAAGTTTTCCATAAAAGGCTCCTTTCAAAGATTTACTCAGGCGGCCAGAGCTACTGTACCTGCGGCCTGTGCCTGATTTTTGGCTTCGCTCTCGTTGTAGATGTTCCGCATGTCATTGTAAATGGACAGGAAGCTCTCAATAGCAGACCTAGCCCAGTAGTAGACATAAACGCCTGCAAAACCGGCAACAACCACAGTCATGGTCTTGCCCACGGGAGTCTGGCGGCCCCAGTAATGCTCAATGGCACCCATCGTGGTCAGACCATCGTTCCGCATGTCAATGATACCGGCAATGGTGTTGCTGATGGCAGCCTGACCCAGCATACGGATCAGGTTGACACCGACATTGACGGTGAAATTCAGGACATCCTGCGCGTTGATATTCAGCTCAAAAGCGCCGCCAACGGTGTAGACCATTTCATCTTCGGAGAGAACCGCATAGGATGCGGGCAGCTGCATCGTGCTCTGATAGGTAAATTCCATGGTGGAAAACTCCTTTCGTTCGTAAAATCCGCGCAAAGGCGGACGTGAAGCTAATTGGATTATAGCATAATTGCCCAAAAACAACAAGAGAGCGATGAAACCCAAAATGCGAAAGAATTGTGAAGATACTGTGGCCGTTTTGTAGAAAAGAAACGGTTCTGCGTGGAAATATGTGGAACGTCCTGTGCGGGATGCGGCGAAAAAATGTTGTGTGAAAATTGAAAAATAATGCAAAAAGAGACGGCGGGCACCAGTTCCTCTGGAAAGGAGGAGCCAGGGCCTGCCGTCTTTGTATGGGGAGAAAAGAAGAAGGAACGTTTTAGCGGTCTGCCGCAGCCGGAGCCCGGTCATACAGTGCTGTCAGATCGGCAATATGCTCGGCCAGCAGACTGGTAAGCGGGGTGTCCAGCCGCCACTGCCAGTTGGCACCCTGGGTGCTGGGGGTGTTGATGCGGGCCTCCGCGCCCAGATGCAGCCAGTCGGCCATGGGGATGATGGCCATATCCGAAACACTGGCAAGGCAGGCGCAGATCATGGCCTCTGTCAGATCCTCGGGCAGGCAGCGCAGGTAACGGCAGGCATAGTGGACATCCTCGGGGCTGGCAGACTGCCGCCAGCCTTCGGTGGTCACATTGTCATGGGTGCCGGTGTAGACCACGCTGTTGGGGGTGTAGGTGTAGGGAAGATAGTTGCCCGGCTCCCGGCTGTCAAAGGCAAACTGCATGATCTTCATACCCGGGTAGCCGCTGGCCGCCAGCATGGTCTTGACCTCTGGGGTCAGGTATCCCAGATCCTCTGCAATGATGCCGCCCTGACCCAGGGTCTCGTGGATGGCATTGATGAAAGCACGATCCGGCCCCTTTTCCCAGTGGCCGCCTGCCGCCGTCTTGTTTCCGGCAGGGATGGCGTAGTAGCTCTCAAAACCACGGAAGTGGTCGATGCGCACGACATCATAAATGGAAGTAGCGTGCTGCATCCGGCGCTTCCACCAGGCAAAATCCTCGGCCTTGTGGCGGGGCCAGTCGTAGAGCGGATTGCCCCAGAGCTGACCGTCTGCCGCAAAGGCATCCGGGGGACAGCCTGCCACCTGCGTCAGGTGGGTCTGGCCGTCGGTCTGGAAGAGCTCCGGCCGCGTCCACAGATCGCTGGAATCCGGGCTGACGTAGATGGGGATATCTCCCACCAGCTGGATTCCCTTGCCGTTGGCATAGGCTTTCAGGGCGTTCCACTGGGTGTAGAAGAAGAACTGCACCGCCTTGAAATAATCCACCTGCCCGGCCAGACGCTCCCTGGCAGCGGCTACGGCAGCGGGCTGGCGGGTGCGCAGATCATCCGGCCAGTCACACAGGCCTGCCTGTCCCTGTTCGGCCTTGACGGCCATGAACAGGGCGTAATCGTCCAGCCAGAAGCTCTGTGCCGTGCAGAAGTCTTTGTACTCTGCGCTGGCTGCAGCCAGCAG
>ERZ1673744.2335-NODE-2335-length-14452-cov-4.843370_pt1 | contig 14452 bp, 14 predicted proteins | sample MGYA00580207_ERZ1673744 | MGnify/ENA primary metagenome ERZ1673744 (study PRJEB41218, sample SAMN15661751) | gut metagenome | host: Homo sapiens | place: Canada: London | collected 2015-08-20/2019-03-30 | study: EMG produced TPA metagenomics assembly of... | reverse complement strand
TTTGTCGGGCGATCGCCGACGGGTCGGCGTCGTCGGGAAGGGCCTTTTCAAAATAGGCGACGGCTTTTGCACTGTACGCTTTTTCGGTAACGAGCAGCAGGGTGTAGTCCGGGTCGGCGCGCGTGACCGCTTGTCCGATCATCACCGCCGACAACAGGGCGGCGACACAAACGGCAAGGATCATGAGAAGGAGCGCCGAGACGGTTCGAAGCTTTTTCATGCCGACACTTTGCTTTCGTCCGTAAACTCCTCCGGTAAACTGCGGATGTAGGCAACGCACAGTGTCAGCGGCCGCTCGGTCTGCAACGCGCTCTCGAGCGCGGCGGCGGTCTCCTCCGACGGCGTTTCCCTGTAGGCGGCAAAGGCGTCGGCGGTGGCGTTCGCACCGACGATCTTGAAGCTCTCCTCGCCGATGTCCGCAAAGCGCACGCTCGGCTTTTGCAGCAGCGCCGCAACGCCGTTTTTCTCCGCCTCCTTGCACAAAAGCCAGCAGAAATAGACGGCGGATCTGCCGATCGACTGCTGCGGCATGGTGATGAGCGGGTCGGGGTTGTGCTCCTTGAGCTTTCCCATCAGGTTTGCGATGACAGCGCTCACCACTTCCTCATCCGGCGTTTTTTCGAGCAGTGCCGGCGTCATGACGGCATAGGTCTTTTGGAGCTGCTCGGCGCGGGACGCCGTGCGCGTGCGCCGCCGATTGAGATACAAAACGGCGGCAATACATCCGAGAAAAACCAAAATCAGCAGATAATACCCCGGTCGCCCGACCGCAAAAAAAGTATCCCCCACGTGTTATTCCTCCACAAGTATGCGATAGATTTCGCTTTTTTTGACGCCCGTTTCCGCCGCGGCAGTCTTTGCCGCCGCCGAGGCGGACATGCCCTCGGCAACATAGTCGCGTGCAAGCGCTGCCGCCTGCTCTGCCGTGAAGGTCGCCTTCTGTGTTTCCTGCGGCACACCGCCGACGATCACGACAAATTCGCCGCGCGGCGCTTCGGCCGAAAAGCGCTCTGCCGCCGCAGAAAGGGTGGTGCGTATGACCTCCTCATGCAGCTTTGTCAGCTCCCGCACGAGCGCCAGCTCGCGGTCGCCGAACGCCTCCAGCATGTCCCGCAGTGTGGCGGGCAGCTTGTGCGGCGCCTCATAGAAGATCATGGTGCGGGTCTCGTGCTGCAGGGACAGGAGATGCTCCCGCCGTACCCGCCTGGTGACGCTCAGAAAGCCCTCAAAGGTGAACCGTCCCGCCGGCATGCCGGACAGCGCCAGCGCCGTCACCGCCGCACACGGGCCGGGGACGATGGTGACGGGAATGTGCCGCTCATGGCACAGCCGCACGAGATCCTCGCCGGGGTCGGAAATGGCGGGCAGTCCCGCATCGCTCACCAAAACGGCGTTCTCTCCCGCCGCAAGGCGGTCGCAGATCTGCGTGCCGCGCTCCCGCTTGTTGTGCTCGTGATAGCTTATGAGCGGCTTCTTTATGTCAAAGTGGTTCAAAAGCGTCAGCGTGACGCGGGTGTCCTCCGCCGCGATGAAGTCGCAGGCATGCAGTGCCGCGAGCGCGCGCGGGGAGACATCCGACAGGTTGCCGATCGGTGTGCCGACCAGCGTCAGACTGCCGCCGGTTGATTTTTCCATGCTATTCTCCGTATAATTTATGCATTTCTATACTTTCCGTATATTTCTTTGTAGGTTTCCGTGACCCCGTTTTCGTCCTCCAGAACATAGGGCGCGGACACGGTGAGTGTCGGGCGGCCGCATTTCACGGCGTCGATGAGCACCAGCCACGGAGCAGAACCGCTTTGCCGCTGCACAAACCGCACGACCTTCGGCTCTAAGCAGCTTTGCCGCAGCGCGGCAAACACATCCACCAACCGTTCGGGGCGATGGCACAGGCAAAAATGTCCGCCGTAGCGCAAAAGATAGCGTGCCGCGGCACACAGGGAAGTCAGCGTATTCGCCTGCCCATGACGGGCGGCGGCATGCGCGGCATTGCTGCTTTTTCTGCCGCTGCCGTCCTGGAAATACGGCGGGTTGCAGATAACACGGTCAAAGCTGCCCGCAGCTGCGATGCTTTTCGGGAAACACCAGTCCGCCTCGGCGAATTGCAGCAGCCCGTGCAGCTCGTTTTTGTCCGCAGAGAGGCGGCAGAGCATGATGGCATCGGGCTGCTTGTCCACGCCGAGGATACGGCGCGGGACAACAGGCTGGTTCAAAAGCAAAAAGGGGATACAGCCGCACCCCGTCCCAAGGTCGCAGACAGCCTCCCCCGCGGTTTGCGGGGCGGCAAAATACGACAGTATGACCGTATCGGTGCCGAAACGGTGATCGTCACTCACGGCGAGCACGCGCCCGTCGCCGACGGGTTCCCAGTGAATGGCCATGCAGTCCCCTCCAGACAGCAAATAAGGGTGCCACAGCCTGCGGCACCCTTATCTGTTTTGTAGTTATTCTGCGCTCGGAGCACCGACAGGGCAGGTATCCGCACACGCGCCGCAATCGATGCAGGTATCCGCGTCGATGACATATTTGCCGTCGCCCTCGGAGATCGCCTCGACCGGGCAACCCTCGGCGCAGGCGCCGCAGCTGATGCACTCATCAGAAATCTTATAAGCCATTGTATTGCACCTCCTTGTCCTTATTACCTTCATCATACCATATTTTCATAAAAAAGCAATATCTTTTTGTAAACGCTTTGTAAAATCGGAAAACCACGCATTATTCGTTGCTTTCGCTTTTTTTCGGCTGCTTTTTCGGCTGATCCTGCTTCGGACGGCTGTTGCGCAGGATGGTGATATCCTCCCGCTGCACGGTGATGGGCGGAGAGTCGACCGCCTTGTCCAGCCGCACCTTGATGACACCGGACAGCACATTGGTCTCCACGACAGTGCCCTTGCCCTCCGGCGTGTTGACACTGGCGCCGTTTTTCGGCGTCAGCTTCAAAAGCTCCTCGTAGACATTCTGCTCATATTTCAGGCAGCACATCAGTCTGCCGCAGCTGCCGGAAATCTTGGTGGGGTTGAGGGAAAGTCCTTGCTCCTTTGCCATCTTGATGGACACCGGCTCAAAATCCGGCAAAAACTGGGAGCAGCAGAACGGTCTGCCGCAGATGCCGATGCCGCCGAGCAGCTTCGCCTCGTCGCGCACGCCGATCTGCCGCAGCTCGATGCGGGTACGGAAAACGCCTGCGAGGTCCTTCACAAGCTCACGGAAATCCACTCTGCCGTCGGCGGTGAAATAGAAAAGGATTTTTCCGTTGTCCGCCGCATACTCTGCGTCCACCAGCTTCATTTCCAATTTGTGCTCGGCAATCTTCTTCTGACAGACCGCCATGGCGTGCCGTTCCTTTTCCCGCATTTCCTCAAAGCGGCGCATGTCGGCGGGCGTCGCGGCGCGCAGGACGGGCTTGAGCGGCTGCGCCTTTTTGTTTTCCGGCGTTTCGCGGCAGGGTGTGACCACGGTGGCACATTCGGTGCCGCGGGCGGTCTCCACCACCACCATGTCGCCGACCTGCGGGCGCAACTCGCCCGCAGCAAAATCATATACCTTTCCGTTTTCGCGAAAACGGACACCGATCGTCAATGCCATAGGAAAAACCTTCTTTCTGATCAGCCGACTGCCGCCTGCCGCAAAACGGCGCAAAGGCGGGTCAGGAGCAATGTTTGGTTCATGTTGCGCAGTTGACACTGCCGCAGATCCTCAAGCGCCTCCGTCATTGCCATCAGGCGCGCGCCGGAAAGGCGGGCGGAAAGCGTTTTCGCAACATCGGGGGCGGTGGACAGCGTCGCACATCCGCCGTAGCGCAGCGTCAGCGCGTCGCGGAAAACAAGCTGCATGGCGGACAAAACGCCGGTGACGGCGGGCTTGTCCTTGTCGAGCTGCGCCGTCAGGGCAAGGAAATCCCATTCGTTTTGGGCGGTCAGCGCCGTGCAGAGGCGCGGCGCAAGCTCCAGCACCCGCCGCAGCGTGTCGTCCTCAAAGCCGGACAGCACCTGCCCGATGACACCACCGGAAACGGCAAACGCCTTTTCGAGCGTTTCCTCGTCCACCTGCGGCAGGCGGGCGTGCAAAAGCGGGCGCGCCTCATCCCATTCGACGCCGGAAAGCGTCACGACCGTGACGCGGGAGCGGATGGTGGCAAGCAGCTGCGCGCGGTTTTCACAGGTGAGGATGAACCGCAGATGCCGCGGCGGCTCTTCGAGAATTTTGAGCAGCGCGTTCTGCGCGCCGAGACTCATTTTCTGCGCGTCGCAGAGAATGACGACGCGCACGGCAGCCTCGTTGGGCAAAATGAATGCGGACTCCCGCAGATCACGCACCGTGTCCACGGAAAGGGTGCGTGCGTCCTCGTCGATCACCGTGATGTCGGGGTGACTGCCGTTTTCGGCTTTTTTGCAGGCGGCACAGACGCCGCAGGGGCGCTGCCCCTCGCTGTCGCACACCGCCGCCTTTGCCAAGAGGCGGGCAAGCGTGCGCTTGCCGCAGCCGGTCGGCCCTTCGAGCAGCAAAGCATGAGGAAAACGCCCTGCCGCAATATCCTCTGACAACTGCTGCAGGGCGCTTTGATTGCCGATAAATTCGGGAAAGACAGACTCAGAGCTTTTCATAACGATCGACATCGGTCACAAACACCGTTGCGCCGCCCACGGTGATCTCCACGGGGAACGCCGTATATTCCGAGGCACCGTAGATGGAACTGGACACCATTTGTGTACGCTTTTTGGAGTATTTGGAGATGACCTCAATGACCTCGTCCACGCGGCTGTCATCCACACCGAGCAGGAAGGTGGTGTTGCCCGCCTTCAAAAAACCGCCGGTGGTGGCGAGCTTTGTGGTCGGGAAACCGGAACGGATGAGCGCCGAGGCGACCATATTGCTGTCATCTTTGTTCACGATGGCGAAAATCAGTTTCATACATAGCACCTCTCTTGGTTTTCTCTACAATAAAGTATAGCGTATTTTTTGCCGTGATACAAGTAGTTTTTTATGCATTTTTGCGGTTTTTTCAGAATACGAGCCACGCATTGGGCAGAAAACGCGGACCGGCAGGGCCGCAGGTTTTGTTGATGAGCTTGCCGTCGAGCACCATGGTCGTGGACGAGCCGCCGTCGAGGTTGGCGGCGGTGATCGCACCGTATTCCCACATGATGTCAGTGATGGTGCGCATGGAGCCGCCCTCCATGCCGAGCTGTCTGCCGTCGATGGTCAAAAGCAGCACCGTGCCGTCGGCGGTCTGCCCGATGGCGGCGCGGGGATCGGTGCCGCCCGCAGCGCCGTAGAACTTGGCTTTTTCGCCGTTGATGATGAGAAACGGCTTGAAGGCGACGGCGTCGCGGATGTTATTCTTGATGATCTCGTCATTTGTGAACTGTCCCAAAACGAGAATGTTATCCTTGTTGAAGCCGATGACATTGTGCTTCTGCTGATCGTCGGCATAGAGGATCTTATAGTCCTTCACGCAGAGATAGGTGGGGAAATTGCCGCTGCCGCGGCCGCCGGGATCCTGGAAGCCGCCGGCGTTGATGCCCGCCTTTGCACCGACGCGGGCGCACATGTTCGGCAGCTTTTCGCCGTATTTTCCCTTGACCATGAAGTTCTCGCAAAGCCCGAGCTTTACGCGGGACGGGTCTTTCACGCGGATGAGCCGCGCGACATAGCCGGACTCATTCATTTGCAGGATGTCCATGCCCGCATCCTCATAGATCGTGCTGACATGATAGCCGCCCGCGGTTGTGCGGGAGGTCGTCACAGCCGTCGCTTCGGTGGTGACGGTGGTGGGCGTTTCGGAGACGGCAGGGGCGGTGCCCGTTGCGGTCGTGCCGACGGTGGTGGCATCCGACGGGGAATTGGTCTTTATCATGCCGGTGTCGGTGCTGCCGACGGGCGCTTCCACGCGGTTATCCTCCACGATCTTGTCGATGGTCTCCTGTGAAAAGAAGAAGGTCGCAAGCCAGGGGTTCGAGGTATGCAGTGTCATCAGCACGTACTGCGTGCGTGCCTTCGGAAAAAACGGCGTATAGAAAACGGTCAGAAACCCGATGACGATGACCGCCAAAATCCCGCCGATACCGATACCGACCCATTTGAGGATCTTCAGCACTCGTTTTCCGATGCTGCTTTTTTCATCGCGCCGCCTTGTGCGGATATGCTTTGCCATGATCGTTTGTGCTCCCCTACAGTATATGATGCTCACATTCTAGCACACCCGCGTGGGGAAACGCAATAGGTGGCACAAAAAAATCGAAGTTTTCGCAAAAAGCATTGACAATTTTTCCGAATTGACGGAAAATAGAAAAAACAAACGGTGGGAGTGTGTCGGTATGCAGGTTTCAAAACGGTTGCGGCAAGGCTTGGCGCTTTTGGCGGCGGCATGGCTTTTTTGCACAGCGGTCGCAGCCGAGACGACCCCTGCCGCGACAACTGCAGCAACGACTGCGGCAGCAACAACTGCTGCAGCAACAACTGCTGCAGCAACAACCGGCGTTGCTGCTGCCACAGAACCGACCGCGCCGACCGCGCCGGAGGAGCCGCAGATCCCCGCCGTGCCGTATCGCACGCTCATCGACGCCGACGCACCGCTTGACGCGGGGGCGCAGTGGTGGGGACTTCTGGGTGAGGAAAACTATGAAAATGCTCACTTTGAGGAGGGCAAAAACGGTAAAAAGGCGCTGCGCTTCGACGGCACGCAATATATGCGCGTGGACTTCAGAGAACGGCAGACGCCGTTCACGCTGTCCTTTTTCGTGAATTGGCAGGCGGATCTTTCGGATGCACAGACCGCCGCGCAGCACCTGTTTTCCGTAAAGCTCCAAAACGGTGAGGACGGTCTTTTCTGTCTCCCCGACGCAAAGGAAACGATGGAAAACGGCGATGTCATTAACGGATTGCTGCTGCGCGCCGTGTGCTATGATAAGAGCGGATGGCAGCGGCAGAGCTTTTACTATCCCGCCGCGTACGCGGTGTCGAACGCCCTTCCCGCCTTCACCTGGCATCACATCGCGTTTGTCGCAGAGGAGCGGCGCGTGACGCTGTATCTGGACGGTCTTTTGTGGAAAACGGCGGAGCTTTCCTTCGATTACAGTGCGATGAAAGCCGACACGCTGCTCATCGGCGCGAACGACACCGCAAGCGTGCGGTTTACGGGGCTTATGCAGGATATGCGGCTGTATGACGGTGTGCTGACGGCGGAGCAGGTGTGCCGTCTTGCGAAGGATGCCGATCCCTTTGATGCGACGGTGGCGGTGACGCCGGCAAGCTATGCGCCGACGGCGGCAAAGGAGGCTGTCACCGAAAAAAGCTATGTGGCAAAGACCACCGACGGCAAAACGGGGGTTGCGGCGGCAGGCGATGCCTTTTGGGAAATGCCGCAGCTCGATGCCGGACAGAGCGTGACCGGCACGCTGACGGTGGAAAACCGCAGCAAGCACACGGTGGATATGGCGCTTGCCGCCATCGTGCTGCCGGAGAAGGGCACGGCGGCTTGGGACTATCTTGCGTCGCTGCAGCTGACGGTGCAAAGAAACGGCGAAACGCTGTTTTCCGGCCCGTATACGGCAGTGACGGCAAAAAAGCCGGACATTGCCGCCGCCGGTTTGAGCTATAGCCGCAAAGCCGTGTATACCGTCACGCTGTCGCGCGGGTTTGAGAGCAAGGGCGGCGTTGTCGCGGTGCAGGTGCCGTGGCAGATGACGGTGACACTGGCAGACGCGGCAGGCAGACAGCCCCGCGAGGGACGGCACATCGCGCTGCTCGTGATGCTGCTGCTGTCCGCGGCGGCGCTGATCGCGGGCGTATACTTTGCGGTGGAGAAACGGGTGTGCCCGTTTTTCGGGTTGCTGGACGCGGTGCGGAAAAAGCATTGGCAGCCGCTCGTGAAAAAATGTGCGGCCGTTTTGCAGCGCCGCCGAAAAAAGGAAGATGACGAAGATGAAAAAACGCCGTAAAAACGGCGTTTTTTTCATGTGGTTTGTCGGGAAAACCGTTTTTTGAAATCTTAACAAAGAATTCATATTTTTCTCTTGACAACCGCGGGAATAGAGGGTAATATAATAATCGTTAGCACTCGTGGTGAAAGAGTGCTAAACGAGGAGGTGAACGGTATGGAATGGACGCCGCGCAAGAAAAAGATATTGGCGGCGATCGTCGACGCATACATTGAGACGGGCGAGCCGATCGGCTCAAAGTTTTTGGTGGAGCGTTTGGAGGAGCAGGTCTCGTCCGCTACCGTTCGCAATGTGATGGCGGAGCTTGCGGCGGAGGGGTATCTCGAACAGCCGCACACCTCGGCGGGGCGCATCCCGACCGCACCGGCGTTTCGGTTCTATATCGATCACCTGATGTGTGAGGACGCGCTCAGCGACGAGGATCAGGAAAACATCGACACGGCGCTGCGCCGTTTGTCGGACTCTCCGGATCAGCTTGTGGAAGAGGCCTCCCGTATTTTAGCGACCACGACCGGTTATGCCGCCGTGACCACCACCCCGGATCAGCACGGCTCCGCCGTGCGGCGCATCGAGCTGATGCCGCTGTCCACACGGAAGGCGGCGATGCTGCTGGTGACCGACTCCGGTGTTTTGCGCAACCGCACCTGCCGCTTTGAGCAGGAGGTGCAGTTAGCGGAGCTGGACAAATTGGCAGAGATCCTGCGGATGCGCTTTGTGGGCGTGCCGCTGGCGCAGATCTGTCTTGCGGACATCCAGGAGCTGCTCGGTGCGATGGGCAATGTCGCCGAAAAGTATTCGCCGGTTTTGGTGGCGTTTTACGGACTGGTACAGGAATCCGCCGACTCGGAGGTTTTGCTTACCGGTCAGCTCAATCTCTTGCAGCACCCGGATTATGCGCCGGAGCGGGCAAAGTCGCTTTTGACTTTTCTTGCAAAACGGGAGCAGTTGGCGGATATGCTGCAAAAGCACGCGGACGGCGAGAAGGGCATGCAGGTGCTGCTCGGCAGCGAAAGCAGCTGTGACGCACTGAATGACTCCAGTATCATCACCACTCAGTATTCCTCCGGCGGCAAGACGCGCGGAACGATAGGGCTTATCGGACCGATGCGCATGGATTATGCGTCCGCCATCCCGAAGGTGGAATATTTCGCCAAGGCGGTGGGCAGAATTCTCAGCGACATGCTGGAGGAGGACAAAGGAGACGAGTAGCGTGGAAGAAAACGAAAAGAAAACGGCAGATGCGGAGGAAACCCCGCAGCCGGCGTCCGAAAAAAAGGAAAAGAAAGAGGAAAAGGCGGATGCGGCGGAAAAACAAGCTGCTGCGGACGCCGCTCTCGAAAAGCTGCAAAAAGAGCTTGACGATTGCCGCGATCAGTACCAACGGGTGCTCGCGGAATACGCCAACTACAAGCGCCGCACCGAACAGGAAAAAGAGCAGCTCGGCGCATTCACAAAGGCAGAGATCTTAAAATCCCTGCTGACCTCTCTCGACAACATGGAGCGCGCCATCGACGCGCCCGCCGGAGAGGAATACAAGACCGGCGTCGACATGGTCATGCGCCAGTTCCGCGAAACGCTCGAAAAGCTCGGACTGGAGGAGATTGCGGCGGACGGTCAGGCGTTTGACCCCACACTGCACAACGCGGTGATGCGGGAGGACGCCGACGGGGCAGAGGCGGACACCGTGACAGAGGTGCTGCAAAAGGGCTATAAGCTCGGTGAGCGCATCTTGCGTCCCGCTATGGTTAAGGTAGCCAACTGACACACATATGTGAGATATATGGGAGGTAATTATTATGGCAAAGATCATCGGTATTGACCTTGGTACAACCAATTCCTGCGTTTCCGTTATTGAGGGCGGCGAGGCTGTCGTCATCCCCAACGCCGAAGGCGCGCGCACCACGCCGTCTGTTGTGGCATTCAAGAAGGACGGCGAACGCATCGTCGGCCGCGTTGCAAAGCAGCAGGCGGTCTCGAACCCCGAGCGCACCATTTCCTCCATCAAGAGAGAGATGGGCACGGCGCACAAGGTGACCATTGACGGCAAGGACTACACCCCGCAGGAGATCTCCGCTATGATCCTGTCGAAGCTGAAGCAGGACGCGGAGGCATATCTCGGCGATAAGGTGACCGAGGCGGTCATCACCGTCCCGGCATATTTCAGCGACGCGCAGCGCCAGGCGACCAAGGACGCCGGCAAGATCGCGGGACTGGATGTCAAGCGTATCATCAACGAGCCGACGGCGGCGGCGCTCGCCTACGGCATCGACAAAGAGACCGATCAGAAGATCATGGTGTATGACCTGGGCGGCGGCACCTTCGATGTGTCCATCATCGAGATGGGCGACGGCGTGCAGGAGGTGCTGGCGACTGCCGGTAACAACCGTCTCGGCGGCGACGACTTCGATCAGAAGATCGTGGACTGGATGGTCTCGGGCTTCAAGGCGGAGACCGGCGTGGATCTGTCCGGCGACCGCATGGCGGTGCAGCGCTTGCGCGAGGCTGCCGAGAAAGCGAAGATCGAGCTGTCCGGCGGCATGAGCAGTAACATCAACCTGCCGTTCATCACCGCGGACGCCACCGGCCCGAAGCACCTTGACATGACGCTGACCCGCGCGAAGTTCAATGAGCTGACCGCCTCCCTCGTGGAGTCCACGATGGGTCCGGTCAAGCAGGCGCTGTCCGACAGCGGTCTGAAGCCCGCAGACATCGACAAGGTGCTGCTCGTCGGCGGTTCGACCCGTATTCCGGCGGTGCAGGAGGCTATTCAGAAGTTCATGGGCAAAGAGCCGTTCAAGGGCATCAACCCCGACGAATGTGTTGCCATGGGCGCGGCGCTGCAGGGCGGCGTTCTCGGCGGCGAGGTCAAGGGTCTGCTGCTTTTGGATGTCACGCCGCTGTCACTGGGCGTGGAGACCATGGGCGGCGTGATGACGAAGGTCATCGACCGCAACACCACCATCCCGACCAAGAAGAGCCAGATCTTCTCGACGGCTGTGGACAATCAGCCCTCTGTGGAAATTCATGTGCTGCAGGGCGAGCGTGAGTTTGCGAAGGACAACAAGACGCTCGGTCTGTTCAAGCTGGACGGCATCGCGCCGGCGCGCCGTGGCGTGCCGCAGATCGAGGTCACCTTTGACATCGACGCCAACGGCATCGTGAATGTCAGCGCCAAAGACCTCGGCACGGGTGCGGAGCAGCACATCACCATCACCTCCAACACCAACATGTCCAAGGAGGATGTGGAAAAAGCGGTGAAAGAGGCAGAGCAGTATGCTGCGGAGGACAAGGCACGCCGTGAGGATGTCGAGACCCGCAACAACGCCGACCAGATGGTCTACCAGTGCGAAAAGACGCTGGAGGAAATGGGCGACAAGCTCGGCGCCGACGAAAAGGCGGAGGTGCAGGCGAAGGTGGACGCGCTGAAGGAGGCGCTCAAGGGCACCGACACCGCGGACATCAAGGCAAAGCAGGAGGAACTGACGAAGGCTTTTTATGCCGTGAGCGAAAAGATGTATCAGCAGGCTGCACCGCAGGACGGCGCAGCGCCGCAGTGTGACGCGGGAGCGGATGCCGGTGCTGATGGCTACTATAACGGCGATGTGCAGTAATGCCGACAGATAAGGTTTGACCGATGCGCTGCGACACAGCTTTTGCCGTGTCGCAGCGTCGCGGTGTTTGGAGGACACATATGGCAGAGACAAAACGCGATTTCTATGAAGTGTTGGGGTTGCAGAAGGGCGCTTCCGACGCGGACATCAAAAAAGCCTTTCGGCAGATGGCAAAAAAATACCATCCCGATCTGAACCCCGGCGACAAAGAGGCGGAAAAGCACTTCAAAGAGGTCAACGAGGCGTATGAGGTGCTGTCCGATCCGCAGAAAAAGGCGCGCTATGACCAGTTCGGTCATGCCGGCGTCGATCCGAACTTCGGCGCGGGCGGCGGTGGCTATGCCGGCGGCGGTTTCGGCGATATGGACTTTGACCTCGGCGACATCTTTTCCTCCTTCTTCGGCGGTGGCGGCGGCCGTCGCGGCGGCAATCCGAATGCGCCCCGACAGGGCAGCGATGTGACCGCCTCGGTCATCATTTCGTTCGAGGAGGCGGCAAAGGGCTGCAAAAAGCAGGTGAGCGTGCCGATCGTGGAGCGGTGTACCGCCTGCGGCGGCAGCGGCGCCAAGGCGGGCACGACCGCCCGCACCTGCCCGCACTGTAACGGTACGGGACAGGAGGTACGCCAGCAGCGCACGCCGTTCGGCGTGATGCAGACGCAGTCGGTGTGTTCGCAGTGCAAGGGCAGAGGCAAGATCATCGACACGCCCTGCCCGACCTGTAACGGCAGCGGCGCGGTGCGCAAAACGCAGACGGTGGGCATCAACATCCCTGCCGGTATCGACGACGGGCAGGTCATCAACATCCGCGGCAAGGGCAATGCCGGTGTGAACGGCGGCCCTGCGGGCGACCTGCAGGTGCGCGTGTCGGTGCGGCCGCATCCCATTTTCGAGCGGGATCGGTTCAACATCTGGTGCGACCTGCCGCTGACCTATGCACAGGCGGCGCTGGGTGCGACGCTGGATGTGCCGACGCTCGACGGCAAGGCGCCGCTCACCATCAAGGAGGGCACGCAGCCGGGCGACATTGTGACGCTCAAGGGCCAGGGCATTCCCTACCTCAACGGCCGCGGCAGGGGCGACCTGCTTATGCGCATCACCATCGAGGTGCCGAAAAATCTGACGGCGGAGCAGAAAAAAAAGCTGCGCGCGCTGGATGAGTCGATGGGAGAAAAGAACTATCAGAAACGGCGCACCTTCTTTGAAAAGCTCAAGGACTCTTTCAAATAAGACGGGGGCAGGATGCCAAAAGCATCCTGCCCTTTTTCTGCAAAAAACTGTTGACAAAAGCAGAAAAGTACAGTATAATAGCAGGGCTGATGGCGACAGGGTCGCCATGAACCTTTTATCGAGATGTGGCTCAGTTTGGTAGAGCGCTGCGTTCGGGACGCAGAGGCCGCAGGTTCGAATCCTGTCATCTCGACCATTGAAAAAGAGCCAAGTTTTGCGACTTGGCTCTTTTCTTTTTGAACAGCGTGCCCCGACGGCGCAAAAAAAGGTGGAATCGGCATGAAAAACAAGCTTACCCCTGCGGCGAAAAAGGCGTTTGTGATCGGCGGCGTGTCCGTCGCCACCTATGTGTTCAACTATGTGCTGCGCAACATGCTCAGCGTGCTCACGCCGTTCATGCTGCGCGAGGACGCGGCGGCGTACACGGTGGAATATATCGCGCTGCTGTCCTCGCTTTATATGGCGCTGTATGCGACGGGGCAGCTGTTTAACGGCGTTCTCGGCGACCGTTTCAGCCCGAAGACCATGGTGCTTCTGGGGCTGCTTGCCGGGGGCACGGTTTCCGCCGCTTTCCCGTTTTTGCCGCACGGCGTGCTGCAAATGCTGTGCTTTGCGGTGCTGGGGTATGGACTTTCCATGGTGCGCGGCCCGCTCATGAAGATCATTTCGGAAAACACTGCGGCGCGTCATGCACAGCGCATTTGCATGTGCTTCTCCTCGGCGAGCTTTGCCGGCCCGCTTGTTGCCGGTGTGTTTGCCACGGTGCTGCAATGGCGCTGGGCGTTTGTTGTCGCCGGCGGGATCACGGCGGCGGTGGGCGTTGTGAGCTTTGCGGTGCTGTCGGTGCTGGAAAAGCGCGGGCAGATCGCCTATAAAAGCATCAAGGGCGGCGGTTTCAAGGAGATCTTTTCGGTGTTTCGCATCGAAAATTTTGCCTTCTTTCTCGTGGTCGCCTGCCTGGTGGAGATCACGGGCATGGCGCTGTCCTTCTGGATCCCGACCTTGCTCAATGAATACGCGGGCTACACCGAAAAGCAGGCAAGCGCGCTCTACACCCTCGTTTCCTTCTGTCGCGCTCTGGTGCCGTTCACGGCACTTGGGGTGCTGCGCCTGTTCGGCGGCAAGGAGCGCCGCATGATGCGGGTCGCCTATATCGTGACGCTGTTTCTGTTTGTCGGCATGCTCGTCATTCCGACGGGCGGCGTGACGGTGGCGCTGCTTATCGGCGCACTGATGGCAAACAGTTTGGTCGCTGCCCTGCTTTGGAGCATCTATATCCCCGGTCTCGGCGCGACGGGCAGGGTGTCCAGCATCAACGGCATTTTGGACTGCGCGGGGTATCTTGCCGCCAGCGCGGCGACCTCGCTTTTCGGAGCGGTCGTTGTGCATTTCGGCTATCGGGGGCTCATCGTCTCCTTTGTCGTCATCCCCGTTTTGGGTATCGCGACCAGCTTTATGAAAACGAAAAAGAGCGCATAAAGCCGCAGATAGGAAAAACAAAATATAGGAATATCTATTGACACCGACCACAATATATTGTATGATAAGGAGGCACTATCAAAACGGAGGTCGGAGCATGGCAACAGAGAGTTTTGTCACGGGCACATGGAAGGAAAGCATCGATGTGCGCGATTTTATACAGAGAAACTATACGCCGTATGCGGGCGATGCG
>ERZ1673744.2318-NODE-2318-length-14522-cov-8.074860_pt1 | contig 14522 bp, 15 predicted proteins | sample MGYA00580207_ERZ1673744 | MGnify/ENA primary metagenome ERZ1673744 (study PRJEB41218, sample SAMN15661751) | gut metagenome | host: Homo sapiens | place: Canada: London | collected 2015-08-20/2019-03-30 | study: EMG produced TPA metagenomics assembly of... | reverse complement strand
CGCAAACGCCGCTTCAACATGCTCAACGCCACGGACAACAGCGAGGAGTGGCACGTGCACGTCTCCCCGGCCAGCCTGCTGGCCGGACTGGTGGCCTTCGTGCTGGTGCTCTTCATCCTCACGCTCTTGCTGGTGGCCTATTCGCCCGTGCTGGAGTTCCTGCCCGGCTACCGGACCGAGGCGGACCGTTCGCGCGAGAGCCTCATCCAGAACATCATCCGTCTGGACTCGATGGAGCGCATGATGAACGACATGATGACCTACAACGAGAATATCGCCATGATTCTGGAGGGCAACACCCCCGTAGCGCGGACCCTGCCGGGAAGCGACAGCACGCGCGCGAGCAAGGTGCTCGTGATGCCGTCGGCCGAGGATTCGCTCCTGCGCGCCCAGATGGAGGGCGACGGCCCCTACTCGCTCGCGGGGCGGGGCAGCGACTCGCGGCGCAGGATACGCGAAGCGATCGAGCTGGCGAAACCCGTCGAGGGGATCATCACCGAGCGTTTCGACATCTCGCAGGGCCGTTTCGGGGTGAAGATCGCCGCGGCGGCCTCCGACCGCATCGCGGCCGTGGACGGCGGGACGGTGGTGCAGAGCCTCTGGACCCCCGAGCGGGGCTACACGGTCATCATGCAGCACCGCGGCGGCCTGCTGTCGGTCTATCGCAACCTTTCGCAGTCGCTCGCGGCTCCGGGGCAGACGCTCCGCCCGGGCGAGCTGGTGGGTTACAACTCCGAAGCCGAGAACGGCGAGGTGCGCATGTTCGAATTCGAATTGTGGAGCGACGGGAAACCGGTCGATCCGGAGAGTTATATCGTATTCTGAAGACCATGAGACAACGACTTGCCATTCTGGGTTCGACCGGCTCGATCGGCGAACAGACGCTCGACATCGTACGGGAGAATCCCGAACGGTTCGAAGCCCGCGTACTGACGGCCCGCAGCCGCTGGGAGCGGCTCGCCGAGCAGGCCCGGGAGTTCGACGCCGACGCCGTGGCGATAGCCGACGAACGGCACTATGCGCCGCTGCGCGACGCGCTCGCCGGCACCGACACGAAGGTGTATGCCGGCGAGGAGGCCGTGGCGCAGCTGGCCGCCGCGGGGGACACGGAGGTCGTGGTGAACGCGCTGGTGGGATACGCCGGACTGGCGCCCACGGTGGCCGCCATCGGAGCGGGCAAGAAGCTGGCGCTGGCCAACAAGGAGTCGCTCGTGGTGGGCGGCGCCTGCGTGATGCCGCTGGCACGGAAACACCGCGCGCCGATCGTCCCGATCGACTCGGAGCACTCGGCCATATTCCAGTGTCTCGCGGGCGAACGCGCCCCGGTGCGGCGGCTGATCGTCACATGCAGCGGTGGGGCGTTCCGCGACCTCAGACGCGAGGAGCTGGCCGGCGTCACCGTGGAACAGGCGCTGCGCCATCCCCAATGGCGGATGGGCGCGAAGATCACGATCGACTCCTCGACGCTCGTGAACAAGGGCTTCGAGGTGATCGAGGCCCACTGGCTCTTCGGCACGCCCGCCGAGCGGATCGACGTGGTGCTGCACCCGCAGTCGATCGTCCACTCGATGGTCGAGTTCGAGGACGGTGCGATCAAGGCGCAGCTCGGAACGCCCGACATGCGCATGCCCATCAGCTACGCCCTCATGTACCCCGACCGGGCCGCACGGCCGGGCGAGCGCTTCGACTTCCTGGCCCACCCGCAGCTCACCTTCGCGGCGGTGGACCGCGAGAAGTACCCGGCGCTGGAGATCGCCTACGACTGCCTGCGCCGCGGCGGCACGGCGGCGTGCACGATGAACGGCGCGAACGAAACGGCCGTGGGAGCCTTCCTCGCGCGGCGGTGCGCCTGGCTCGACATCGTGCGGGCGATCCGCCATGCGCTCGAACACGCCTCGTTCGTCGCCTCCCCCACGCTCGACGACTACGCTGCGGCCGATGCCGAAGCCCGCGCGCTGGCCGCCGAATTTCTCGAACTGTAACCGATACGCACAATGGACATAGCAATCAAGATTCTTCAGTTTTTCCTCTGTTTCACCATCCTCGTGGGCATTCACGAGCTGGGGCATTTCATCATGGCGCGCGTGTTCCGGATCCGCGTCGAAAAGTTCTACATCTTCTTCGACCCGTGGTTCTCGCTCTTCAAATTCAAACGCGGAAACACCGAATACGGACTGGGCTGGCTGCCGCTGGGCGGCTACGTCAAGATCGCCGGCATGATCGACGAGTCGATGGACAAGGAGCAGATGAAACGCCCCGTGCAGCAGGACGAATTCCGCGCCAAACCCGCATGGCAGCGCTTCCTGGTGATGATCGCCGGCGTGGTGATGAACGTCGTGCTGGCCGTGGCGATCTACTGCGGCATCTGCTACACGTGGGGCGACACCTACTTCTCGAACAAAGACGCCCGCTGGGGCTACGACTTCAACGAGGCGGGGCACGAGCTGGGATTCCGCGACGGAGACCGCATCCTCTCGATCGACGGGAAGCCGGTGGACAACGTGCAGGAGATCATCTCCTCGCTGCTCATCACCGAGGGCGACCGCCGCGTGGAGGTGGAGCGCGACGGCCGGGCGGTGACGCTGAACCTGCCGCTCGACGACCTGATCGCCATGCGGCAGAAAAAGGGTTACGAGGGATTCCTCGCCCTGCGCTTCCCGTTCATCGTGGACAGCACGGTGTCGGCGGCGGCCTCCGCGGTCCTGAAGAAGGGCGACGAAATCCTGGCCGTGGACGACCTCCGCGGAGCGGAGTTTCCCGACTACCAGCGGTATATCCGCTCGCGCGCCGGGGACTCGGTGCGGATCGAGGCGCTGCGCGAAGGGGACATGGTGCTGACCATGACGCTGCCCGTATCGGAGGAGGGGCTGATCGGCGTCGCGCCGCGGCAGGACCTCTACACCCCGCGCACGCAGGAGTACACCCTCCGGGAGTCCATCCCGGCGGGCATCCGCAAAACGGGAGAGGTGATCTCCTCCTACTGGGAACAGCTGAAACTGATCGTGCAGCCCAAGACGAAGATGTACGAGGAGCTGGGCGGATTCATCGCCATCGGGAGCATCTTCCCCGCGGCGTGGGACTGGCAGGATTTCTGGATGAAGACCGCATTCCTGTCGATCATCCTCGCGGTGATGAACATTCTGCCCATCCCGGGGCTGGACGGCGGACACGCCCTGTTCACCTTCTGGGAAATGATCTCCGGACGCAAGGTGAGCGACAAGGTGCTCGAAGCGGCGCAGTACGTCGGCATGATCGTCCTGCTCATGCTGCTGCTCTACGCCAACGGCAACGACATATACCGGTTCTTCATCAAATAGGAACGACATCATGACCGAAATGGAAAAGATGCTCGCAGGCGAGCCGTTCGATTTCACAGCACCCGATGTGGCAGAAAGCCTTCGCCGAAGGCGGGTGAACCAGGCACATTTCAACGCCGTGTCATTCGACGACGGCAAAGCCTACGACGAAGCGCTCTCAGCGCTAATCCCCCATCGCCATCCCACTGCCCGGATCATGCCGCCGTTCTACTGCGACCACGGTCATCGGATTCAATTGGGCGAAGGCGTCTTTATCAACGCCGGCTGCACGTTTCTCGACTGCGGCGGCATCACGGTCGGCGACCACACGCTCATCGGCCCCGGCTGCCGTATCTGCACGCCGCAGCATCCGATAGACTTCGAAGAGCGCCGCAAACCCGTCGAAACGGGCCTCCCGATCACGATCGGCGAGGACTGCTGGCTGGGAGCCGGCGTCACGGTCTGCCCGGGCGTCCGGATCGGCGCCCGCTCGATCATCGGCGCAGGGAGCGTCGTCGTGCACGACATTCCCGAGGACTCGCTGGCCGCGGGAAATCCGGCGGTCGTGAAGCGGAAGCTGCGCTGAGGACAAACGGAAGTTTCACACGACGACACACAAAGCAAAACACGATGCAGACGAACCAGACGACAAAGACGGAACGAAACGATACGGCGGACCGGACGGCACGGCTCGCACGCTGCGCCGAAGCGCTGCGCCGCCACGGCTTCGAAGCGGTCGTGACGAAGGACGCGCAGGAGGCGTTCGAAAGGCTGCGCGCGGCGGTCGAAGCCGAGATGCCGGAACTCGTATCGTTCGGCGATTCGATGACGATGCGCGACACGGGAATCGTAGAATGGCTGCGCCGGGACGGGCGGTGGAGGCTGCTCGACGGATTCGACGCCTCGATGCCCCGGCCCGAAAGACTCGAAATCCGGCGGCAGGCCCTGCTGTCGGACCTTTTCGTAACGGGAATCAACGCCGTGACCGAAGAGGGCACGCTCCATTGGCTCGACATGGTAGGCAACCGCATCGCCCCGGTGGCGTTCGGTCCCCGCAAGGTGCTCCTCGTGGCGGGACGCAACAAAATCGTGGCCGACCGCAGAGAGGCCGAAGAACGCATCCGGCGCATCGCCGCGCCGCAAAACATAGCCCGCCACCCCGGATTCCGCACACCGTGCGCCAAAACCGGGGTCTGCATGGACTGCAACTCCCCCGACCGCATCTGCAATACCCGGATGGAGATGCTGCGCTGCCACCCGGCAGGGCGCGTGCTGGTGGTGCTGATCGACGAAGACCGGGGATTATGAAAAACAGAAACGCATGAAACGGCTGTTCTATCTATTGTGCGCCCTGTGCGCGGCACTGCTCACGGCAGCGTGCGGAGAATCCCGGACCGGCGTATTCTACACGGCCCGCTACCCCGTCACCCAGGTCGAAGCCGACGTCGCCCTGACCGAAAACTCCGATCCCGGCACGGGAGAGGAGGGAGACGGCTCCGGGGATAACTCCGGCGGCGGAGAGACCGGAGACGGCAACGAAGACGGAACCGGAGACAATACCGGGACCGGCGATGATACCGGGACGGGGGACAGCGACGGAACCGGAGCGGCCGGAGGCGGGAATCCGGACGACGGCGGCGACGAAGGCGGCGAAGGGACCGGCGAAGGCGACGGCGAAGAAGACGGCGGCAGCGGGGAGAATCCGCTGGTCGCGCAGATCGAGACCGAGATCGTGTCGGCGGCCCCCGTGCAGGCGGGAGGCGGCTACACGCTGCACTTCTCGCAATACAACGGCGGACGGGCCGAAATCAGGACCGCGCCCGACACGGAACCCGTGACGGGACTGTTCGGCAAGGAGCCGGGCAAGGAGCAGTTCGAGGTTCTCTTCGGCGAGGAGGACTACGTATGTTCGCCCGCATCGTACACCGACGAGGAGGGCGAGCGGAAAATCGTGCTGGAGGTGGACCTCACGGAACAGTACCAGGCCCTCTACCCCGCGGCCGGCATCACGCGGGCCGTGCGCAGGGAGTACACCTCGGCAAACGCATACTGAACAGGATGGCAAAGGTAAAAAAAGCCTTCTTCTGCAAAAACTGCGGATTCGAAGCCCCCAAATGGCTGGGGAAATGTCCCTCGTGCGGGGAATGGAACACCTTCGCGGAAGAGATCGTGGCGCGCGAGAGCGGCTCCGTACCGGCCGTCGCCGCAGGGTCGCTGCCGGCGGCGAAACCCCAGCGAGTGCGTGACATCCGCGAGAGCGAACACCGGCGGCTCGATCTGGGCAACGCCGAGGTGAACCGCGTGCTGGGCGGCGGCATGGTCCCCGGATCGCTCGTGCTGCTGGGCGGCGAGCCGGGCATCGGCAAATCGACCCTTTCGCTCCAGATCGCCCTGGCCGCGAACGGGCTGAAGACCCTCTACGTCTCGGGCGAGGAGTCGGCCGAGCAGATCAAGATGCGCGCCATGCGGCTCGGGATCGGCAACGAGGAGTGCATGATCTACCCCGAGACGCTGCTGGAGAACATCGTGGCGCAGATCGCCGAGCAGAAGCCCGACCTGGTCGTCATCGACTCGATACAGACCATCTACACCGAGCTGATGGATTCGTCGGCCGGAAGCGTGTCGCAGATCCGCGAATGCGCCGCGACGCTGCTCAAATACGCCAAATCGACCGCCACGTCGATCGTCATCATCGGCCACATCACCAAGGACGGGACCATCGCCGGACCGAAGATCCTCGAACACATCGTGGACGTCGTCCTGCAATTCGAGGGCGACAGCAACAACATATACCGCATCCTGCGCGGCATCAAGAACCGCTTCGGCGCGACGTTCGAAATCGGCGTGTTCGAAATGCTGGACACCGGACTGCGGGGCGTGGACAATCCGTCGGAAATCCTGCTCACGCACTACGAGGAACCGCTGAGCGGCATCGCCGTGGGCGCTGCGGCCGACGGCGTGAGACCCTACCTGATCGAAGTGCAGGCGCTGGTGAGCGGCGCGGCCTACGGCACGCCCCAGCGCACGGCCACGGGATTCGACACGCGGCGGATGAACATGCTGCTGGCGGTGCTCGAAAAGCGCGTCGGGATGAAGATGTTCCAGAAGGACGTCTTCCTGAACTTCGCCGGAGGGTTCAAGGTCGCCGACCCGGGACTGGACCTGGCCGTCGTGGCGGCGGTGATCTCCTCCTACTACGACCGTCCCGTGGGAGAGGGCATCTGCTGCGCGGGCGAAATCGGGTTGTCGGGCGAGGTGCGCCCCGCCCCGCGCACCGAACAGCGTATCAGCGAGGCCGCCCGGCTGGGATTCCGGCGGATCGTCGTCTCGGGATACCTCGCCAAAGGAGCCAAACATCCCAAAGGCATCGAAATCGTGCGGATAAACAGCATCGACCAGTTGCCCCGGGCGCTCTTTCTGGAATAGAATTTGCTGCTCCCCCGGAAAAACGCGGGGGACGCGGCGAACGGCCGCCTCTTCCGAAAGGAGCGACTATGAAAGATTTCGACAAAATCATCTGGAGGGACGCGGTGACGCTCGCGGACTTCTTCGCCACCTGGTGCGGACCGTGCCAGGCAATGGTTCCCGTAATCGACAGATTCCAAACGGAAATGAACGGCCGTGCGGACGTTTACCGGATCGACGTGGACGACCCCGACATGCTGGAGATCGTGCGGCGTTACAACATCTCCTCGGTTCCGACTCTGGTGATCTTCCGTCGCGGCGAAGTGCTCTGGCGCCGAAGCGGTCTCATAGGCTACAGGGAACTCAGGGAGGCTTTCGACACGATCGAACAGCGCGAACACGCCGTACATCACTGAACTTCCAACCGCCAGGCCAGCTCCTCGTGGACGTAGTCTTCGGCACGGAGCCGGCCCAGAGAGCCGGCTTTGCGGAGCACCGCCTGCCGGCTCTCCCCGTTTCGGGACCCGACGGCCGCAAGCAGCGCCACCGCCCCCTGTGCGACAAGGAGTGCAGCGGCGGGAGTGCACACGGAGCAGGCGGCGGAAGGGGTTGCGGACGCGGAAAAACCGCTTTCCGGGAAGGCGGACGCTGCGGGACCGGTTCCGGCAACGACGGCAAAAACGGGTGCGGCAGAAACAAGGCCACCTTCGGAAGCTGCAACGTCCGGCGGCACGGTTTCGGCGGCCGCGGCAGCCCTGCGGACCGCTTCGACGGCGGAATCGACCCACCCGGAGTCGGGCGGCACGACGCGGGAAGCGGCCATCAGCGCCGCATACTGCAACGGCCACGGACCGGCCGCCGTCCACGTCCGGAACAAGGCGGGAAAGTCTCCGATACGCGGCAACAGGGCGAAAGCGGCCTCCTCGGCCAGCTCGTGATTGACGATGCCGGAGGCCCAGAACGGAAATTCGCCGGGCGTAAGGCCGGCCGGATCGGCAATGTGGTAGGCCGCAAGGCGCAGTTCGCGCACATCCTGCAACGAGAGGAACTTCGCAAATGCGTAATCGGGCTTTTCGGCACGCGCCAGACGGCGCAACGTCGGAAGGCTCACGCCGTAATTCAGCCCGTAGGGCGCACCGACGAGGCGCATGGCATCGGCCACGGCCCCGTTGCGCTCACGGCGCAGCTCGCCGAGCAGCGCCGTCATGCGGGAGGTATGGTTCATATACGTCTGCTATCTGCGACGCGGAAGAGCCACCTGGACCGTGCGGCCGAATTCGAACAGCGGCACGACGGCACGGGCGTATTCGCGGCCGGAGGCGATCACCGTGCAGGTCGAAGGATCGGCCATGCGGCACTTCACCGTACCTTGCTCTTTCGGACCGGCCTCGATCGGACACTCCGTGTCGCCCGACGGCTCGATCTGCAACACCACCATATCGCCCGAGAGATCGCTCTCGGGAAGCAGCCCGGCAGCCGGGCTGAAGCGGCAGAAGACATACTGTTTCCGGTCGGCGGAGGGATAGACCAGGTAGCGCTGCGTCCGGGTCGAAACGATCTGCTTGCCGAGGAACAGCTCCAGGTAGCTCTGCTCGAGCCGTTCGATCTCGGCCAGCGCGGCGTTCAGCCCCTCGCCGAAGACATTCTCGCCGGCTTCGCCCGTAATCAGTTCCAGGCGGTGACGGCGCAGGGAGAAAATCTGCTCGGCGGCCATGCGCGCGGCATCCTCGAGCGAATAGACCGTCGCCGAGGTCTTGTCGGGTTGCAGGGCCGCGAAAGCCTCGTCCGAAGCCGCATGGGAAACGACGCGGGAGGCATCGGCCGCGGGTGCGGCTGCCCCGAACGCGTCATCGCCGGCCAGCGCGATCCGCGCCCCCGCGATGCTCCATGTCGTCTTGTCGGTCAGCGGAGCGCGCACACCGAGGTATTTCTGCGCATAGCGGGCATAAGGTCCGCAGAGGACGGTGCTGCACTCGACCGAAAGATCGACGGCCAGCACCGAACGGGGCATGCTGACGGCGATCCCCGCAGCGCTTTCGGCGGCGCCTTCGAGGGCGATATAGGGATTTTGGGCCGTGGCGGCAGCGCCGCAACACAACAGGGCCAGGGTCAAAAGACGGAATTTCATAGTGCACGAAGTTTGGATACCATCTACAAATGTAACTTTTTTTCGCGTGCCGTCAAAATTTCAGGTAAAAATCGCGCGTAAGGGCCCGGTATTCGGGAGTATAGGATTCGTGTCCGCCCGTGCCGACCACCAGTTCGTCGCGCAGCGGGACGACGGGCCGCCCGGTCTCCTCCGGCAGGGCTGCGGAAACGGCCGGGACGGCGACGGCAGCACCGGGAACGTTCAAGGGAGAAGCGACAAGACCGGAAGGGGCGGAAGCGGAAGCCCCGGCCGAAACGGCGGGACCGGCCAAAGCGGAAGCTCCGGCCGTCAGTTGCCGGAGAAGAAGCGGAGCCCCGGCCGGGCGGGTCAGGCAGAGCAGGGCGCGCTTCGCTTCGCGGCGCGGCGTGGTGCGCACGTCGGTACGGTGCACGAGGGTCAGGGCGTCCCGGCAAACGGCGAGGAAGCGTTCGGCCTCGGATGAGGGAAGGATCAGCGCGAAACGACCTCCGGGAGCGAGCAGCCGCAGCACGGCGTCGCGCAGCGCCTCGAAAGGCAGATGGACGGCATGGCGCGCGGCGGTGCGGCCCGCATCGGGGCAGGTGAGCGAACCGACGAAATAGGGCGGATTGGAGACGATGAGATCGAACGCCCCGCCGGCGGCGAACTCCTGCACGGGGCAGCGGTGAAATTCGAGGCGTGCGCCCCACGGCGAGGCGTCGGCATTCTCGCGGGCCTGCGAAACGTCGTCGATGTCCACCCCCGCGATCCGTGCCTGCGGCATGCGCTGGGCCATCATCAGGGCGATCAGTCCCGTGCCCGTGCCGATGTCGAGCACCCGGCGGTCGGAAGGCAGCACCGGGGCCCAGGCCCCGAGGAGCACGCCGTCCGTGCCGACCTTCATCGGGCAACGGTCCTGCCGCACGGCAAACTGCTTGAAACGGAACATGGATCAATCCTTCAGATAACCGCCGATGCCGGCGCCGAACAACGAAAAATCGTACCGCACGGGATCGTCGGCATCGAAGGTGCGGAGCGCGGCGGTGACCTCCTCGACGGCTCGCCAGTCGTTCTGACGGCGCGAGAGCAACCCCAATGCGCGGGCCATGTCGCCGGCATGGACGTCGAGCGGCAGCCGCAGGGCCGAAGCGGGAATGGTGCGCCACTCCCCGAAGTCCACGCCCCGGTCGTCGCGGCGGACCATCCACCGCAGGTACATGCACAGGCGTTTGCACGCCGCGCCGCGCTCGACGGAAGAGAGGTGTTTCTCGCAGCGCGGCGCATGGTCGGCGGCGAAAAATTCGCGGCGGAAATCGGCGAAGACCGCCGGAAGGTCGCCCACGGCGGCGTAGCGGCTCTCGAAAAAGGCCCCGATGCCGCCGTAGAGCGTTTCGATGCGGCGCAGGGCCAGCACGAAATCGCGGGCGTCGCCCCCGTTGAAGGTACGGTGGATGAAGGCGCCGAGTCCCGCCAGCTCGCGCTCCGAGGCGTTGCGCACGAAATCGGCCGGGGCATCGTCCATGTAGCGCATCAGGCGGTGGCCGTTGCGGACGATCGTGGGACGGCTGCCCCAGGCGATGGTGGCGGCGAAGAAGCCGGCGATCTCCCGGTCGGCACGGCCCGTGTAGCGGTGCGGCACGGCGACGGGGTCGTCCGGAATGAACTCCGGGCGGTTGTACCGGTCGTGGAGCCGCTCGAGCAGCTCGCGCAACGCCCCGCGATCAGAGAATCCGGCCATCGGACATGGTGATTTTCCGGTCGGCCATCGCGGCGAGGCGCTCGTCGTGGGTGACGATCACCACGGTCTGCCCCAGCTCGTCGCGCAGGTCGAAGAACAGACGGTGGATCTCTTCGCGGTTGCGGGTGTCGAGGTTGCCCGAAGGCTCGTCGGCCAGCAGCACGGCAGGCGCATTGACGATGGCCCGGGCGATGGCCACGCGCTGCTGCTCGCCGCCCGACAGCTGGCCGGGCTTGTGGTCGCGGCGGGCGGTGAGACCCACCAGCGCGAGCAGCTCCGCGGCACGGCGCTCGACCTCGGCGCGGGGCCGCCGGCCGATCAGCCCCGGAATGCAGACATTCTCGAAGGCCGAGAACTCGGGCAGCAGGTGGTGGAACTGGAAAACGAAGCCGATGCGGTCGTTGCGGAAACGCGACAGCGCCTTGTCGCCCAGCGCGAAGGGGTCTTCGCCGCCGATCTCCACCCGGCCCGCGTCGGGACGCGAAAGCGTGCCCATGATTTGCAGGAGCGTCGTCTTGCCGGCGCCGCTGGCTCCGACGACGGAGACCACCTCGCCCTGCCGGACCCCGAGCGAGACGCCCTTGAGCACCTCCAGCTCGCCGAAGCGTTTGCGTATGTCTGTAAGTCGTATCATAGCGAAACCTGTCGTTCATACATTCCGAAAAGCCGCACCGTATCGACGGCCTCGCGCACGTCGTGCACGCGGAGAATCGCCGCACCCTGGCGCAGGCACTCCCATCCCAGCGCGACCGACCCGGCGAGCGAACAGGCGGGCGTCGTGCCGAGCACCTTATAGATCATCGACTTGCGCGAAAGCCCCGCAAGCACCGGGTAGCCCAGCGCACAGAGCTCGTGCAGCCCGGCGAGCAGGCGGTAGTTCTGCTCCGCGGTCTTGGCGAATCCGAAACCGGGATCGAGGACGATCCGTTCGCGGCGGATACCGGCGGCGAGCATCCGTTCGACACGGCGGCGGAAATAGGCGACCACCTCGGAAACGATGTCCCGGCGGTAGTCGGTGAGCGACTGCATCGTCTGCGGGTCGCCCTTCATGTGCATGGCGACATAGGGCACGTCGTAACGGGCGGCGACGGCGAACATGGCAGGGTCCAGCTCGCCGGCCGAAATGTCGTTTATCATCAGCGGACCGAAGGTCTCGATGGCCCGGGCGGCGATGCCGCTGCGGAACGTATCGACCGAAACGGCCGTATCGGGAGCCAGCCGCCGCACGGCCTCCACGCCCAGCGCCACGCGCCGCCACTCCTCGTCGGGCGGAACCTCGTCGGCCCCGGGACGCGAGGAGTAGCCCCCGACGTCGATGATCGATGCGCCCTCCCCCACGGCTTCGAGGACACGGCGTTCGACCTCTCCGGCCGAAGGGGTCCGGCTCCCGGCGTAGAACGAGTCGGGAGTGACATTCAGAATGGCCATCACGCACGGGGCGGACGGAAACGGATCAACGGTGCTGTGCTTCATAACGGAAACGGCGGTCGAGGGCCGCCACGGCGGGTTCGAGCTCCTCTTCGAGGATATTGACAAGGGTGAAATCGGCTGCGGCGCAGAGCGTGTCGTCGTCGGCCTGGGCCGCGATCCGGCGGCGGACGGCTGCGGCGTCGCAACCGTCGCGGCGGCAGGTGCGTTCGATACGGAGTTCCAGCGGGGCCAGCACGGCGACCGTGCGATCGACCGCCCCGCGCAGTCCGGCCTCGAAGAGGATGGCGCTCTCCAGAATCACGTAATCACCCGCCTGCCGTTCGGCCCAGGCGGCGAAATCGGCCACGACGGCGGGATGCACCAGCGCATTGAGATCGGCCAGCGCCGCCCCGTCGGAGAAGACCATCCCGGCCAGACGGGCGCGGTCGAGCGCACCGCCACGGTAGATGTCGGCGCCGAAACGCGCCGCGATCACCTGCCGCAACTCCGCGGAACCGGTCATCAGCCGCCGGGCCTCGGTATCGGAGTCATAGACCGCGACACCCCGCGCCGCGAACAAACGGCAGACGGTGCTTTTGCCGCTGCCGATGCCGCCCGTGATTCCGACCTTCATCATGGCGTCACTCCTTTACGGGGTCGTCGATCTCGGGGATCGCACCGATGGAGATGATCTTGATGTCGCTGAAGCGTACCGAAATCGCGTGCTGCAACGACTGCGGGTCGATGACGAGCTTGCCCTCGTGGCCCTCCCCGGTCGCCCGGCGCGTCTTGAGCTCGGCGAGGGGAATGCGCAACGTCTTGTTCATATAGACCCTGTAACCGAACAGGTTGGTCCCCACCCCTTCGACCACGCAGGTAATTTCGACGGGCTGGCCGTCGATGCTCAGCCGGATGGTCTGTTCGGTGGTATACATATAAGTCAGTTTGGCCAGATACCACAAGATGAACGAGGCGACGAGCAGCGCCAGAAAGACCGGCGAGACGTAGCGGCGCATCCACTTCAGCAGATTTTCCATGTGTCCTACAAAAAAATAGCCACTCCGGCATCGAAGGCGCCGCAACCCGTGGCGGGATGCGGCCCTACGGCCGAAAAGCGATCCGATATGCAAAGATAAGGCAAGATGCGCGCAACGCCAAATTTATTTGCCGCCGCCCGACGAAAAAGGACCGTATCGCGGAGATACGGTCCTTTCGCTATTTATAAAATCAGATATACGCGGGGATTATTTCTCCTCGCCGGCCTTCGCGGCGCGCCGGATCATCAGATCGTAGGCGATCGGCGTGGCGATGAAGATCGTGGCGGCCGTACCGACCACGACGCCGATGATGAGCGCGAAGATGAAGCCGCGGATCGTCTCGCCGCCGAAGAAGAAGATCGCCAGCAGCGTCACGAGCGTCGTGCCCGAAGTGTTGATCGTACGCGACAGCGTCGAGTTGATGGCGCCGTTCACCAGCTCCTTGAGATTGCGCTTCGGGTAGAGGCCCAGATACTCGCGGATTCGGTCGAAGACCACCACCGTGTCGTTGATGGCGTAACCGATGATGGTCAGAATGGCGGCGATGAAGGCCTGGTTCACCTCGAGGTTGAAGGGCAGCAGCCCGTAGAACATCGAGAAGATACCGATGATGAGCAGGGCGTTGAACGCCAGTGCGGCCGTGGCTCCCGTAGCCCACTGCCAGCGCTTGAAGCGGAAGGTGATGTAGAGACCGATGGCGATGAGCGAGAAGAGCACCGAGTAGATGGCGTTCCACGTCATGTCCTGAGCGATCGAAGGACCGATCTTGTCGGCGGTGAGAATACCGTTCAGGTCGGTCTGCGTGTTGCGGAACTGTTCGAAGGTGATGGCATAGGAGTAGAGCGGGCTCAACGCGTCATAGACGATCTTCTCGACCTCGGCCGTAGCCTCGTCCGACGTGTCGTCGTAACGGTACTGCGTCACGATGCGCATCTGGTTCTCGTTGCCGTACTGCTTCACCTCGAAGCTCACGGACGAAGCGTCGGCGTCGGCGATCCGGGAGAAGGCCTTGTCGAGGTTCTCGCGGACATCCTCGGCCGATACGGGCTTGTCGAAGCGGACCACGTAGGCGCGGCCGCCGGTGAACTCGGCTCCGAGGTTCAGTCCGCGGACGGCGAACGAAACGCACGAGAGCGCCATCAGCGCCACGGCCAGTACGTAGGCGACCTTGCGCTTGCCGATGAAATCGACGTGCGTGTTGCTGAGGAACGCCTCGGACCACTTGTAGGAGAACGAAATGGAACCCCATTTCGCAACGATCCACTCGATCATCAGGCGCGTGATGAAGATGGCGCAGAAGACCGAGGTGACGATACCGATGATGAGCGTCGTAGCGAAGCCCTGCACGGGACCCGTACCGAAGACGAAGAGGACGATACCCGTGATGATGGTGGTCAGCTGACCGTCGATGATGGCCGAGTAGGCCTTCGAGAAACCGTCCTTGATGGCCAGCGAAATGCCCTTGCCGCCGCGGAGCTCCTCCTTGATGCGTTCGTAGATGATGACGTTGGCATCGACGGCCATACCCA
>ERZ1673744.2317-NODE-2317-length-14527-cov-3.864912_pt1 | contig 14527 bp, 8 predicted proteins | sample MGYA00580207_ERZ1673744 | MGnify/ENA primary metagenome ERZ1673744 (study PRJEB41218, sample SAMN15661751) | gut metagenome | host: Homo sapiens | place: Canada: London | collected 2015-08-20/2019-03-30 | study: EMG produced TPA metagenomics assembly of... | reverse complement strand
AAAAATATTTGAATTGTCAAATGATGAGCGGGAAAAATTAAAAGAAAGTCTTAAACAATCGCAAAAAGAGCTGCAGACTGCGGAGGATAATTATAAAGAAGCACAGAAAACGTTTGATTCACTGACAAAAGAAGAGGCAGCTGCACAAAGTCTCGTTTCATTTTTAAAGAGCCGCATTGAAAATGATGAAAAGCAGATGGCGGTTCTCATGGAAAAATGTGGAATAATTATTGCAGAAAATGTCGAGGCAGAGCTTTTAACATCAGAAGAGAATATTAAAGATGCCAGACAGGAGATACAGCAAAAAGATAAGGCATATAATGATTTGAAACTCCGGCTTGGCGATACTCAGACAGACATTGCAAGAATTGATGTCGGACTTGAATTTATAAAAAAAGAAATCGAAGATGTCAAGAAAATACAGGCAGAGTATGAGCAGACAAAGGACAAACTTAATACGCTCTCAAAAATATATAATGATGAAAATACGGCAGGACTTGATATAAAGATAAAGGAGTATAGTGACAGCCTTGACAGCGAGTATTTTGAAGCGGAAAAAGAGGCACAAAGACTTGCTGCATTTATTGAAAATGCAAAGAAACACCAATATTTGTTAGATGCAAAGAACAGAACAAAGTTAAAAGAATATCTTTTTACAAGATATAAAGATGATGTCAAAGAAGGTGCTGACTGGCTTGCACAGCTTGATGAGAAACAGCGTACAGATGTAAAGAGGCGTATTCCGTTTGTAGAATACAGTTTTATTGTAAAAAATAATTTTGATAAAATAAAAAATGATGCGGCACTTGCCAGCTTTAATCTTGATTCGTATACCGTTCCGATTGTGAGTGAAGATAATGTCCTGGATGCAAAAGTCCAGATTGATAAAAATACAGTTGTATTTGCAATGAAAGATATGGATTTCCTTAAAGATGATGCAAAAACCGAGTCGGAGATTGCGGTGGCACAGGAAGAGCTTGATAATATTAATCATAAAATAGAAAAAATTGAAGACCGCCGAAAAGTTGTACTTGGCGACTATTGTTATGTCATAAATAATAAGATGCAAAGGTTTGAAAAAGCATCAGATGATTTACGCAGGCTCACAGAGAATATGTCGCAGAGCAGGGAAAATCATGAAAAGCTGAAAGCAGAAGAACAGCTTCTTAAAAAGCAGTGTGATAGTGCGGCTGCACAGGCAGAATCAGCAAAAAAGACATATACAGAGGAATGCAGCCGTTATGAGATTTTAAAACTTGCAAAAAAACATAAGGAGCAGCTTGCCGGAGAATATGCAAAGCAGAGACAGGCACTTCTTGATGCAGATAATCTTTCACGAAAACTTGGAGATTCACAGACGGATGTTGACAATAAGAAAGAAATTCTTGAGAATGTAAGTAAAACTCTTGCGGTATATGAACAAAAAATTGAGACTGCACAAAAAGACTGGGAAGAAAATTACAATCATTTTTATGATATGGATATAGATACATCAGACAAACCGGAAAAAGAATTTGCAGGTATGACATACATGCAGCTTGAGTCAAGATTTTTCGGACTGAAAGACATATTGGACAAAGAGATGGTTGACGTTGCAGATAAAGAAGCACTTATGGAACATTACCGTATTTCAATGGAAAAGTGCAAAAAAGCCATTGAATACCGTGGTGATGATTTTGAAACAGTAAAATCAGACTTTGAAACAGGTAAAACGATTGTTTCAGATGCACAGGAACTTCTTCACATAAAACAGCAGATTGCTGATATAGAGAAGGAGACGAGAGCTGACAGAGATGAATTTGATGCACAGAATGCACTTATGAACCGTCTTGAGGGTAGTATTGCACATGCTGTGAGCCAGATAAAAGAAAGATTCGGTGAATATGAACCGCTTTCGTGTGAAAATCCTGAAAGTTACATCAGCCAGCATAAGAATTATATAAAAGAGCTTGATGAGAGAACACAACGCATTAAAGAAGAGATAGCAGATCAGGCAAAAGCTTTAAAAAAATATTATATATGTGAAAAAGACCTTGAGAGAATTGTGACAGATGCCGGTATGGATATTCCGGATGAGGAAGCAGTTGCCAATGTTTTCAGGCAGAATGAAAATGCATATGATTTAAAGATTCTTGAGACTGAGACAGATTCATATGAGAAAATCTCAAAGGATTATTCACAGCTTGTAAAGCTTATTGAAAAAAGAAGAGAAGATTTTCAGAGCAGGAAAGAACAATTCTGCCGCCGTCTTGTGGAATTTGATGCAGATGAGCTTTCGGCAGAAATGAATGCTTCGATAAATATTCCGTCTGATTGCAAAGATGTTGAGGTGTTATGCAGCGGGCTTCGCAGGACGAATGAATACATAGTATTGGAAAAAGAGCGTGTTTCAAAGGGTATTGAAGATATGGAACAGATAAAAGACAACTTTGAAAATCGTTGTATACAGACGTGCTGCAATATAAAAACAGAACTTGACAGACTTCCTGGTCTTTCAACAATACGTCTTGATGATGAAATCATATCGATGATTGGGCTGTTTATTCCATATGTAAAGGAAGAACTGTATAAGAGCAGGATGTCATTATATATAGATGAGACAATTGCAATGTCTGAAAGCATTTCGTCACAGGAAGAAAGATTGAAATATATAAGAAACAGGCTCACATGGAAACGTCTTTTTTCTGTAATAGTAACTGATATGAATGCAATAAGGGTACAGCTTTATAAACGTGAGCGTATCAAGGACCAGAGCAGGTATCTGCGATATGAGGAGGCAGTTGGCTCTACGGGACAGTCACAGGGAATTTATATACAGTTTCTTATAGCTGTAATAAATTATATTGCAAGCGTTAACGCATCAGTTAGTGAAACGGCAGTTCTTGGAAAAACAATATTTATTGATAATCCGTTCGGTGCCGCAAAAGATATTTATATATGGGAACCGATTTTTAAGCTTTTAAAGACAAACCATGTACAGCTTATCGTTCCGGCAAGAGGTGCAACACCGGCAATTACAGGAAGATTTGACGTTAATTATATACTTGGACAAAAACTTGTTGACGGAAGACAGCAGACTGTTGTCGTTGATTATTACAGCAGGACAAACACGACCCAGCTGGAATATACGAGAATGGATTATGAGCAGACGAGCTTTGAGTTTTTCGTATAAAAAGTTTACAATAATCAATAGCTGTGATAAACTTATGACATATATGTAGTGTAGATATACTGCGTATATGTCATAATTACGATTAGAGAATAACCCGGATTGCAGGGTGTTAATACATAAAAATTGATTAGTAAAGGTGGCGTCTTGTTGTGGATAAATATGAAATGAATCTTAAAATTGAACAGATTAAGCAGCTTGCAGCAAAAAAATCTTATAAAGAAGCAGCTGCAATTGCAAAAGAGATGAGCTGGCACAAGGTAAAAGACTGGAATGCACTTGCAACAGTAATTAACGTGCAGGAAGCAGTCGGAGATTACGAGGAAGCGAGAGATATGGCTATTCTTGCATATAACCGTAATCTTGGAGGCAGAAAGCTTGTATACAAACTTACTGAGATTATGATAAAGCTGAAGCAGTTTGATGATGCTGATGGGTTATATGAAGAATATGAGCGTATGTCACAGCATGATGTCAGCAGATACATTCTTTATTATATTTTAAGAAAAGCAGAAGGTGCGTCAGATAACGAGCTTGTTGAAATTCTTGAAGACTATAAGAATCATGAGATTGATGAAAAATACATGTATGAGCTTGCTTGTCTGTATGCAAAGACAGGAAGAAAAGACGAGTGCATTAAAGCGTGTGATGAACTTGCACTTTTATTTCAGGATGGCATATATGTTGAAAAGTCAATGGAATTAAAGCAGGGACTTGGGGCACCGCTTACAACAATGCAGATTAAGATTCTTGATGATGCAAAACTTAAAAAACATGATGATGAAAAGACAAAAGAAATCATGTTTGAACAGCAGAAAGAACTTGCAAGAATACGTCAGGATGATATTGAAGAGGCATTAAAAGAGGATGATGATAAAGAAGCCGGGAAACCGGAGACTGAAGCAGAATCTTCAGATGATAAAAAAGCAGAACCGGCAAAGCCACAGATGCAAAGCATTGATGCAGGAAGCCTTATGGCTGCAACATTAGAGCCATGGGATGAGCCGGTAAAAGAAGAAAGTGACGAACAGACAGAAGAAATAGAGATAAATATAGAAGAAACTGATGAACCAAAGGGTGAATCAGCAGAAAATAATGATACAGCAGAAAATCTTTCAGGCGAAGATATGAAAGAAGAACATGATGCTGATAACAAAGAACAGCCGGATAATACAGATGTATTTAAAATGGCAAGAAAAGCAGCGGCGGCAGTATCTGATAACAAGCCCGGACAGATGCCGGAATCATTGAAAGAACTCATAGCTAATGCCAAGAAAAAGATTGAAAACAGCTATGACAGAATGAGCCGTGAGGATGAAGAAGAACGTCTGCGTGAAGAAAGAATAGAGGCACAAAGACATATTAAAGAGCGTGAAGATGCTATGGAGATTGAGCCTGTAAGCGTACCGAATGTCAATAATATTTATGACACACAGAACATTCAGGCAGAGCTTGCAAAGAATTTAAGTGCAATTCTTGACGAAGATACACAGGCATTAAGACCGGATCCGGTGACGAATACAGACAATCTTACGGATGAGGTGCAGCCGGAAGAAGATGAGCAGATTGAAGGACAGTTAAGCCTGGCAGACTGGATGGAAACAGTACGCGAACAGAAATACGGCAACAGGGATACTAAAGAATATTCTAAAGAAGAACTCGAACGCATGCTTGATGAAAAGGATGAAAAGAGTGCTGCATATGAGCGTCTTATGGAAGAACAGAAAGAAATTGCAAAGGCAAACGGCTCTGAATTTAATGAGGAAGAAGCAAGATTAAAAGCAAGAGAAAAGATGATGCTCCATGCAGCAAAGACAGACCTTGCTATAAGAACCGGTAAAGCTACAGTGAAGCTTGAAGAAGCGGTAGATGCCATGAGAAGTATGGCAGAACAGTCAGGAGATGTGCAGGAAGAAGCTGCCAATGAGCAGACAGCAACTAAAGAAACGGATATTGCAGAACAGATAACTGAAAATATCCAGAAGGATACAGTCGTATCACTTGATACAGCAGAGATTGAAAGAATATCAGATGAAATGTTAAAGAGTGCTGTCAGTGAGGAGCTTGATATGGAGCAGACAGACGATACAGAAGAAGAGATTCCAATCGGCGAGCTTATGCCTGAAGAAAATACACGTAAAATTAAGCCTTCAGCAGTAAAAGAACCGGAACCTCAGGTTGATGATATTGAGCAGGAAATAGATGAAGAAAAGAAACTTAGCGGAGATCTTGCAAAGATATTCAGAAAATACAGAGAAATGCCTGGTCTTGAGAGCCAGCTTGCATCTTATTTTGAGACACTGGATAAGGAAATGCAGACTAATACTTCATCATGCGGAAATATTCTTATTTCAGGCAATTCAAGTTCTGACAAGACAGACCTTGCAAGAACAATTGTAAGAGCAATCAATCATCTTTATCCGGACCGCCAGAAAAAGATAGCAAAGACAACCGGTGACAGTATTAATCACAGAGGAATCAGCAGAGCCATGTCAAAGCTTAAAGGAACTGCTCTTATTGTAGAGGGTGCCGGTTCAATCCAGCCAAAGCGTATTGAAGAGATTACACAGTGCCTTAAGCAGGATACAGGCAGAATGATAGTAATATTTGAGGATTCTGATGCTGAGATGAATGTTTTGTTAAACTTCAATCCGGATTTGACAAAGCAGTTTAACCATAGAATTATATTAAAGCAGTATACTGTTAATGAACTTGTAGAAATGGCAAGAAAATTTGCACGTAAACGTCAATATGAAGTTGATGATGATGCACTTCTTGAATTGTACTTAAAGATTGATAAGCTTCACAGTGTGACAGACAATATCCGTCTTGATGATATCAAGGAGATTATCAACAAAGCGATAGCACATTCAGAAAAACGTGCTTCAAGAAAGTTCTTTGGCGGAATTAAGAAAAAACGTGGTGAAAAGGGAGATATTTTCTTCCTTACAGATGCCGATTTTAAAGATTGAAAATAAAAATTATTTAATTTAAGGAGAGAGAATATGAATAATATTGATGAAATGTCAGTAAACGCGATAAGAGTTTTATCTGCGGATGCGATTCAGAAAGCAAAATCAGGTCATCCGGGACTTCCTCTTGGAGCAGCACCTGCCGCATATGAATTATGGAGCAGACACATGAACCACAATCCAGCTAATCCAAAATGGGAAAACAGAGACAGATTTATCCTGTCAGGCGGACACGGCTCAATGCTGTTATATTCACTTTTACATTTATTTGGATATGGTAATCTTTCAATAGATGATATCAAGAATTTCAGACAGCTTGATTCGCTTACACCAGGACATCCTGAATATGGTCATACTGTAGGAATTGAAGCTACAACAGGTCCTCTTGGACAGGGTATGGCAATGGCAGTAGGTATGGCAATGGCAGAGGCACATCTTTCTGCTGTATTCAATAAAGAGGGATATCCGGTTGTTGACCACTACACATATGTACTGGGTGGCGACGGCTGTATGATGGAGGGTATTTCATCAGAATGTTTTTCTCTTGCAGGAACTCTTGGACTTAACAAGCTTATTGTTTTATATAATTCAAATAATATTTCAATTGAGGGAAGCACAGATATTGCATTTACAGAAGATGTAATGAAGCGTTTTGAAGCTTTTGGTTTCCAGACAATAGAAGTTAAAGATGGCAATGACCTCGCGGCAATCGGAGCAGCTATTGAAGAGGCGAAAGCTGATAAAGAGAGACCTTCACTTATTAAGATTGATACTCTTATCGGATTTGGATGTCCGGCGAAGCAGGGTAAGGCAAGTGCTCACGGCGAGCCTCTCGGAGAAGAAAATGTTGCCGCATTAAAGGAAAATATCGGATGGCCATGTAAGGGCGATTTTGAAGTTCCACAGGAAGTTTATGATAACTATAAGAAGATAGCACAGGAGCGTGGTGCGGCAGAAGATAAGTGGAATAAACTTTTTGATGAATATTGTGAGAAGTTCCCTGAAATGAAAGAAAAGTGGGATAAATATTACAACGGATATGATCTTACAGATTTATTCGAGTCAGAAGAATACTGGGTTAAGCCTGAAAAAGCAGAAGCTACAAGAAGCACGTCAGGAGCACTTCTTAACCTTATTAAGCAGCATATGCCTAACCTCGTAGGCGGTTCTGCTGACCTTGCACCATCTAATAAGACAAACATGAAGGATGCAGGCGATTTTTCTAAGGAAAATTACGCAGGAAGCAATTTCCACTTTGGAGTAAGAGAGCAGGCCATGACAGCTATCACTAACGGTATAGCACTTCACGGAGGATTAAGACCATTTGCAGCAACATTCTTCGTATTCAGTGATTATACAAAACCGATGGCAAGACTTTCATCACTTATGAAACTGCCTGTAACATATATTTTCACACATGACAGTATCGGTGTCGGCGAAGATGGTCCTACGCATGAACCAATAGAGCAGCTTGCTGCATTCCGTTCACTTCCAAACTTTACTGTTTTCCGTCCATGTGACAGAACAGAGACAGCGGCAGCATGGATGTATGCCATAAAATCAGAGAGTACACCTACAGGACTTGTGCTCACAAGACAGAATCTTCCACAGATTGAAGGATCTTCAAAGGAAGCTTTAAAGGGTGGCTATATCATTGATAACAGCACAAAAGCTGAACCTGATGCAATTATAATAGCAAGCGGTTCAGAAGTTTCACTTGCAATAGAAGCTAAGAAACTTCTTGCCGGTGATGGTATTGATGTAAGAGTTGTCAGCATGCCAAGTATGGAATTATTTGAGGAACAGTCTGACGAATACAAGAATTCAGTTCTTCCATTAAGCTGCCGTAAGAGAGTTGCTGTTGAAGCACTTTCTGATTTTGGCTGGTACAGATATGTAGGCCTTGATGGTAAAGTCGTTTCAATGAAAGGCTTTGGAGCTTCAGGTCCTGCAAACGAACTTTTCAAGAAGTTTGGCTTTACTGCAGAAAATGTTGCAGCAGCAGTAAAAGATGTAATGTAATCTGATTGAATTTGTTAAAAAATGTTAATAAATTATTTACAATTGTTAATAAAATTTAGACAAAAATACCTTGAAATTGAATAAATAGAGATATATAATAAGAGCATAGATTGTCAGAGATTTAACAATCAATGCTCTTATTATAATTTTGGAGGTATTTTATTATGGCTAGATTTACTTTACCAAGAGACATTTATCATGGAAAAGGTTCTTTGGAGGCATTGAAGACACTCCAGGGCAAAAAGGCAATTATCTGTGTCGGTGGCGGCTCAATGAAGCGTAACGGATTTCTTCAGAGAGCAGAAGATTATCTTAAAGAAGCTGGAATGGAAGTAAAGCTTTTTGAAGGCATTGAATCAGACCCATCTGTAGAGACTGTTATGAAAGGTGCTCAGGTTATGACTGAGTTTGAACCTGACTGGATTGTAGCTATCGGTGGTGGTTCTCCTATTGATGCAGCTAAGGCAATGTGGATAAAGTACGAATATCCGGATACAACATTTGAAGATATGTGCAAGGTATTCGGTCTTCCACAGCTTAGAAGAAAAGCTCATTTTTGTGCAGTATCATCTACATCAGGTACAGCAACAGAAGTAACAGCATTCTCAATTATTACAGATTATCATAAGGGTATTAAGTATCCAATTGCAGACTTTGAGATTACTCCTGATGTTGCAATTGTTGACCCTGAACTTGCAGAGACAATGCCTGTCAAACTCGTGGCTCATACAGGTATGGATGCAATGACTCATGGTATTGAGGCATATGTTTCAACAGCTAATTGTGATTTTACAGATCCTCTTGCACTTCATGCTATTATGATGATAAGAGATAATCTTGTAAAATCATATAACGGAGATATGGAAGCAAGAGATGCAATGCATAATGCACAATGTCTTGCAGGTATGGCATTCTCTAATGCACTTCTTGGTATTGTTCATTCAATGGCTCACAAGACAGGTGCAGCATTTGAAGGCGGTCATATAATTCATGGTGCAGCTAATGCTATGTATCTTCCAAAGGTAATCAAGTACAATTCAAAGGATGCAACGGCAGCTGCAAGATATGCATACATAGCTGATTTCCTTGGACTTGGTGGTAATACAACAGAAGAAAAGATTGATAATCTTATTGAAATGTTAAGAAAGATGAATGATGAACTTAATATTCCTCATTGCATCAAACATTATGGTGAGGGTGGTCTTCCGGCAGAAAATGGTATTGTTCCAGAAGACGAATTCCTTGAAAAACTTCACGATATTGCAGCTAATGCTATTCTTGATGCCTGTACAGGTTCTAATCCTCGTCAGCCTAGTCAGGAAGAGATGGAGAAACTTCTCAAGTGCTGCTACTATGATACAGAAGTTGATTTTTAAATTATCCATTAATATAATTAAAACTGCCGGTTGTGTAAAAACAACCGGCAGTTTTTTATATAATCGGAAGAGATGCGGTGCGTATTTCAGCTATGAATATTGCATCATATTTATTTTGACATAATATGAAATATATTTTATAATGATAAAAACATTGCGTGAAAAACAGTAAATTAAAATGAGATGTATCTGATAAAATACAATTTATTTGCGGCGGTTTAAGAGTGTAGTGCGTATAAATATATATAAGGGAGGAGAACTATGGACACCACAGGGGAATTAACGCAGAAAAAGTTTTCTGCCAGACAGCTGGTATCCAAAGTCTTTGAGACAGACCAATATCTTATAAGACAGATTTTGGATGAGGATGATAAAAGGGCGGCAGAAATATTAATTGACAGGTATTATAAGACTGTCTACAGGGAGATTTACATAAAGACATCTGATGAAGAAGTGTCACTTGATCTTACACAGGAGACATTTATATCAATACTCAGGGAATTATCACAATTTGATGCATCACAAGCATCATTTAAAACATGGATAATAAGGATAGCACAAAATAAAGTTATAGATTACCGGCGAAGCAGGTACAATCATGAATCAATTATGACAGAAGTGCTTGAAGATTATGATGAGCCATCATCTGACTGCATTGAAGATAATGCAATTAACAGTATGACAAAGGAAAAGGTAATGCAGATTCTGAAAAAACAAGATGAAGTCTCGGAACGCATATTTATGATGAGGGCGTATGAAGAACATTCATTTACGCAGATTGCCCAGATGATGGGAATGAATCAGGGTGCAGTAAAAGCAAGGTATTACAAGACGGTAAAACTAATCAGAAAGGAGTTGGAAGGTTATGAATAAAGTGAAATATCCTGATAAAAAGGTAATTCAGCAGCAGATATGCACAATTATTGACCGTTCAGGAATGTTTGACGAGCAGCAGGACAGTCAGATGTTCACAGAGATAAAGCCTGTAAGCAGGAAACATTCATATACCAGAACAGCTTTCAAAGTAGTAAAAGCTGCGGCAGCGGCGGCAGCTGCGGTTATTGTTGTGACAGCAGTACATGGGGCAGCAACAGGAATAGCATCAAAGAAGCAGAAAGCATTAGCACCGGGAGGAACACGGGAAAGTGAATATACGGATAATGCAGCTGCAGATTCCAATGCAGATATGCAGTCAGATAAAAACGAAGGAACATTAAAAGCAGACAGCCAGTATACAAGCGATGAGGTTGCTATAAATAAACAGGATTACCTGAAGTATCAGAAACAGACAAGCTGTATACTTGGTTCTGATAACAGTACAATAGCTGCACAGCTTTCCGTTGTATATCCTAAGATTTATCATAATAAAATTTCCCTTAATTCGGCAGACAGTTTATATCAGACGATTGCAGATACATGTCAGCTTAAAGCAATGGAAAAATATAGTGATATTGATATGAGCGAAAATCATATTGAGAATCCGGTAAATATAAGTTATACATCGACATATTCGGTTTGTGAAGCAACTCAGGATACAGTATTATCATTTTCTGATAAGTATGTAGAATCAGCAGAATCATTTATTGCTAAAGGCTTTACAAGGAAGAGAATTACACAGGTGTATGGTTATAATTTTGATGTTGAAAATGACAAAATTCTTACATACGAAGATATTTTTGAAAATTATGACGAGGCGATGAATTATATATCAGAGCGTGTAATGAATGCCGGTGCATCTGAGATAGAATATTTAGATGACCAGACTAATACATATACACATTATAATATGAAAAAGATTATAAGTGATAATAACTGTCAATGGCAGGCAGACACAGAAAGCCGGTGGAAGCTCAGAATATGAAGTAGAATCACCGGTTCAGGTTTCTATTGATCTGGATGAATTTAGAGAAAAAGGTATTAAGTTTAATAATGCATATTTTAATATACATTAACAGGGGAGATATATATGACAGATAATACATATTACTTAAATATGGCAAAAAACGTATTGATGGAGATAAAAAAGAGTGTTGTGGGCAAGGATGAGGTTATCTGTAAGATAATGATGGCAATTCTTGCAAGAGGACATGTTCTCATAGAGGATATTCCGGGAGTTGGAAAAACAACTATGGCACTTGCATTTGCAGAAACACTGGGGCTTAAATGTAACAGGGTACAGTTTACGCCTGATGTAATGCCATCAGATATAGTGGGCTTTAATATGTATAACCGTGCAACTAATAAGTTTGAGTACAAGGCAGGGGCAGCAGACTGTAATATCCTGCTTGCAGATGAGATTAACAGAACATCTCCCAAGACCCAGTCCGCTCTTCTCCAGGTTATGGAAGAAGGAAAGGTAAGTGTTGATGGGGTTACATATGCACTTCCTGAGCCATTTATGGTTATTGCCACACAGAATCCGTTTGGTTCGGTGGGAACACAGAAACTGCCGGAATCGCAGATGGACAGATTTATGATAAGAGTTACCATGGGATATCCGTCAGTTGAAGATGAAGTGAGCATAATGAAGAGTAAAACCGGTGGTTTATCAAACAGGGTTTTATCGAAAAATGTTATAAATGCACAGGATTTTATGGCTATGAGAGATATAGTAGATGAGGTATATGTCGATGACAGCATATATGAATATGTTGCAAAAATTGTAGCTAAAACGCGTGATTCAGATGATATTTTGCAGGGAATAAGTCCGAGAGGAAGTATTTCAATTATTAATATGGCAAAAGCAGAAGCTTTTTTACGTGGGCATGATTATGTACTTCCATCAGATATACAGTTTGTGCTGAATGATACGATGGCACACAGAATTATTTTAAATAGAAGTCTGAAGCGTGGTCATATAACAGAGGAAAGTGTAATAGACAGCATTTGCAGAAGTGTAGATGTTCCTAAGATTGGTACGAGAGGAATATTGTGAAAAAAAGAGTAATATTATATATTCTTAGTGTAATTGGAATAGTAATTCTTAACTGCCTTTATGTTAATTTTGAATTTATGGTTATGTTGGTAATGGTGATTGTCATACCGTTATTTTCATATATAATTTTTAGTATTTCAAAACATGGAATGAAGATATTTGTAAAGATTAATAATAGTATAGTGTCTGCCGGTGACAATATCGATGTCAGAATTATTGCAGGTGGCAATTCATTATTTGGACCGCCAGAAGGTGTGCTCAAAGCACAGATAAGATATTCCAATGACGGGGATACAAAGCAGGCAGAAGTTGAAACGGGCAGTGGCAGCATGAGGGAATGCAGTCTTGATTTTAAACCAAAGCATATAGGAATAGTAAACATATATTTTACGGAATTGAAGGTTACTGATTATATCCGTTTTTTTTCAACTACATATGATTATAACTGTATCAGAAAGGCAATTGTTTTTCCGCAGAAAAAGGATGGAAGTTTTCGGGCTGTTGATTATCAGAATGAAGAGGATGAGTTTGTATTATCATTTGAGGAAACAGATAATACAGAAGTGCTTGATTTAAGAGAGTTTGCTGACGGAGACAGTGTCAACAAAATTCACTGGAAGCTGAGTATGAATTCTGATGATTTTATAGTGCGTCAATATGGTGAAGAGGTAGAAAAGAGAAATACGATTATTGTTGACCTTACGAAAGTAAAGACAGATAAATTCAGGGATAAGCTGGATTTGATTTACGAGGCAGCATATCTGCTCGGACTTGCATATCTTGAGGATGGAATATCGGCACGTTTTGTTGTATGGGATGGATTGGAATATGATATAACATCATTTGATTTTGATGATGAAGCAGGACTCGAAAAAGCACTGCTTGAAGTTATGTGCATAAAGTGTGAGACAGATTCTTTGATGCATCTTAATTATATTATTATGCAAAACAGTATTAATCTGGGACAGTATCCGGTTCTTATTACTATGCAGGATTACGAAAGCGATATTTATGATATTATAAATGTGGAAAAGGATAATCTTGACAGGATTTTTAATATTAAAGATGGGGCAGATTAACATGAATGATTTACAGGCAGATACAAGTGACATTATAAAGGAAATATTAATGTGTGTGGTAATTGCCATGACAGGTATGTTCGGAATAACAGGTGCCATGTTTACCGGAAATGCTTTATATGCAGATTCGGCAGGAGTGTATATATATGAGGCAGTTATTACATGTGTTGTTGTTATATGTATAAGTCTGCCCAAAATAAGAAAAAAATTCAGTATCGTGTATGGACTGGCAGTATTGTTGTTTTTTGTGGTTGCACATAGCATGATAATCAGTGGATTTGTTCATATTGCAAACCAGATGGAGACATTTTTCAGAAGTGGGAAGTCATATGCGGATATTCAGGGAGTGGTTTCATCATCTGACAGTAAAGCATATATTGCGGCACAGGGACAGGAATTACTGGCAATATTTCTTTGTGTGCTTATTATGACATACATTATAAGTCTTACTGTAGTATATGTAAGAAGCATGCTTGTTGCAATTGTAGAAATTCTTCCGGCAATGAGTCTGTTTATAGCATATTCTGTAATTCCGTCTGCGTTTGTATGTGTGATATGTATTACATATGTATTTTGTGTTGCAGCATTAGAGAGAAAGAAACGTGACATAAAAAAGCCGGCAGTGATATTCATGATATGTGCGTTGGTTGGAACAGTGCTTATTGTGACTGATGTTGTGAATAAAGATTATAAAAGACCACAGATTTTCATTGAATGGGGCAAAGATATGGACGAGTCTGTCAATGGGCTTTTTGACGGAATTGTGGCTGGAAATGCTGACGGTGGCAAAAATGAAAACAATGATGATAGTGGTGTAAAAGTAACGGGGCTTACAAATGATGGTGTTATAGGTGAGGCGGATTCTGTCCAGATAAAATCAGACACGGTTGCGAGAATAACAACACTTAATACAGGGAAAGATTTATATATTCCAACATATACAAGCTATAATTATTATTATGGCGGAAATAAAT
>ERZ1673744.2313-NODE-2313-length-14536-cov-4.582280_pt1 | contig 14536 bp, 8 predicted proteins | sample MGYA00580207_ERZ1673744 | MGnify/ENA primary metagenome ERZ1673744 (study PRJEB41218, sample SAMN15661751) | gut metagenome | host: Homo sapiens | place: Canada: London | collected 2015-08-20/2019-03-30 | study: EMG produced TPA metagenomics assembly of... | reverse complement strand
AATGTATGATCTGACTAGTAAGCCGCCTGGAACGATTGAGTTTGAATAATGAGAATGATAGTTGCGTGAGTAAAATGAAGAAAGACGTTATATCCGTATTATTTGAATAGAAGGGTATGATGTCTTTTTTCTTATCTTGTGAAAAAATAAATATACTGTGCAGGATAGTAATATATAGAGGAATGAAGCGAAGAGGAATGGAATTAAGAAAGGTCAAATGAATTATTTTACAAGGTATATGACACAAGGTATAATAAAATAACGGGATTATATTTCTAAAATCAAGAAAAATAAGATGAATAAAATTGAAAAAAGAAGAGATGGATGGTTGTTATGATCATATTAGAAAAGATATGTGCAGAACCAAGGTTAGATATATCTGATATAATAAAGTTGATTAGGTTATATAAAGTAAGCGAAAAGCACCACAACGATATGACCGTGTAATTGGGGAGTAAATGTTAAATAATGAGGTAGAAAACCATGAATGAAAATGGATTGAATTATATTGACCTATTTGCTGGTGCCGGTGGACTTTCCGAGGGATTTATACAAAGTGGTTATAGACCAGTTGCACATGTTGAGATGAATGGATATGCGGCAAAGACATTAGAGACGAGAATAGCATATTATTATTTGAAAGATAATGGCGAACTTAATAGCTATTATGATTATGAAAAAGGAAAAATAACTAGAACGCAACTTTTAGAGAAGATACCTGAGGAAGAGCTTAAGACAGTGATTAATAAAGAAATGTCAGAGTCCACAATCAAAGGAATTTTCAATACAATTGATGAGATTAAAAAGGAAAAAGGAATTGAAAAGATTGATGTAATTATAGGTGGACCTCCTTGCCAAGCATATTCTTTGGTGGGAAGGGCGCAGAGCAGTCACATGGTAGTTCCGATGGAGGACGATCCAAGAAATGAATTATACAAGATGTATGTACAGTTCCTTAATAAGTATAAGCCTAGAATGTTTGTGTTTGAAAATGTAGCTGGTATAAAGAGCGCAAGAGGCGGCCAAGCATTTAAAAACCTTCAAATGTATATGAAACGTGTTGGTTATGAAATATGTTATGATGAGTTGAATGCGCATGATTTCGGAGTATTACAGAGTAGAAAACGTGTAATCATAGTAGGCTGGCTTAAGGGGACAGGCTATGATTATCCATCTTTTGAAGTGATTCATAGTAATGCAGAAGTGTGGGATTTGCTTAAGGATTTACCAGCTTTAAATCCTGGTGATGAGGCAAGAGAGCATACGATGAAAGACATGAGCAGGCTAAAAGATTATGTTAAGGAAAATAATATTCGTATTAAATCGGATGTATTAACAGGACATATAGCAAGGCCTCATACTGCGCAGGATATTGAAATCTATAAGAGAGCAATAGATATGTGGTTTGAAAACAAACGGCATGAACGTTTGAAATATGATGATTTACCAGAAGATTTGAAAACACATAAAAATAGAACTTCATTTGTAGATCGATTTAAAGTTGTTGAGGGCGATATGGATCATTGTCACACAATACTTGCTCATTTATCGAAAGATGGGCATTATTTCATTCATCCAGATATAGAACAACATAGGTCAATTACAGTCCGAGAAGCGGCAAGAATACAGTCATTTCCAGATAATTATTATTTTGAAGGACCGAGAACGGCACAATTTGTTCAGGTGGGAAATGCAGTTCCGCCAATGATGGCAAAGGTAATAGCAGATAAAATAAAAGAGCAATTAGAAAAATAAGATTGGAGATTTTGCAAATGGGTATTGTTGAAAGTACATATGCTGAATTAAAGCAACAAGAATTAAAAAATAATCCATATAGTTGTTTGCATATGGCTGATATTGACATCAATCCTCATCAGATTGAAGCATTCACATTTGCGCTATCTTCATTAGAGCTTGGAGGAGCAATTCTTGCAGATGAGGTAGGTCTTGGAAAAACTATTGAGGCTGGCTTGGTCATAAAGTATTTGCTATGCAGTGGAAAAGATAAAATACTACTTATTATGCCATCAAATCTGCGAAAGCAATGGCAAGTTGAATTAGAAGAGAAATTTGATATTGATTCATTAATTGTGGATAGTTCTAACTGGGAGGATTATCTCACGAAGGTAAAGAGTAAACAAGCAGTAATTATTGTTTCCTACCACTTTGCCTCAAAAAGAAAAGCGGAGTTTGGAAAGATAGCTTGGGATTTTTGTGTGTTTGATGAAGCACATCGGCTTAGAAATGTGTATAAGAATGGGTCAAAGATGGCTAACGCATTATATGAATTAACAAAGACAATTCCAAAGATTCTATTAACTGCGACTCCAATGCAGAATACTTTGCTGGATATTTATGGACTAGTTCAGTTTATTGATGATAGAGTTTTTTATAGTAAGCAGGTATTTTCCGAAAGATATTTACGAGGAGAAGATTACAATGATTTGAAGGTTTGTTTAGAGCCTGTTGTGCAAAGAACTTTACGAAAAGAAGTAGCTGAGTATATCCAATTTTCAGAGCGCAAAGAAATGACAATTGATTTTGAACTATCGCCAATGGAGATAGAACTTTATGTAATGATAAATAATTATCTGAAAAAGGAAATTTTGTATGCTTTGCCCAATTCACACAGAACACTTATTACATCTGTTATTAGAAAATTGCTTGCATCATCAAGTATGGCAGTTGCAGAAACCTTCAAGGTATTAAAAGGCAGACTTGAAACTTTGAAGGAAACAACTAGAACTGAATCAGCGGATGAAAGTATTGATTTTTTCCTTAGTTTTTTTGATGATGATGAAATTGAGACAGATGATGATAGTAAGCAGGATGAATTATACACAAGAGAAAAGGTAAATGAATTTATTCAGCATGAAATAGATGAGGTGACAGCCATTATTAATAAAGCTGAAAGTATAAAAAGAAATGCGAAGATGACAGCATTGAAACAGGCGGTGGAGACAGCTTTTGTATTTCAAGATGAAGCTGGCATAAAACAAAGAATAGTTGTGTTTACGGAATCTATTAGAACGCAACAATACATGTTTGAAGAATTATCTCATGCCGGATATGAAGGTCAGATACTTAAGTTTAATGGTAGTACAAATGATCCTGTTACTAAACAGATTTATAAGGCGTGGAAAGCTAGAAATTATGGAAAGTATGTGGGTAGTAGAAATGTTGAATTGAAGAATGCCATCGTAGAAGCATTTAGGGATGAATACAAGATTTTGCTTGTAACAGATTCTGGTTCGGAAGGATTGAATCTTCAGTTTTGTAATACGATTATAAACTATGACCTTCCTTGGAATCCGCAGAAGATAGAGCAGCGAATTGGTCGCTGTCATCGTTATGGACAAAAGAACGATGTTGTGGTTATTAATTTGCTTAATACTCAGAATGTAGCAGATAAGAGAGTATATGAAATCCTTTCTGAAAAGTTTGAGTTATTCCAAGGTGTGTTTGGTGCATCCGATAAAGCTATTGGATTATTAGAAAGTGGAGCAGATTTTGAAAAAAGAGTTACACTTATATATCAGGAATGTAAAACAACATCAGATTTTACAAAGCAATTTAAGGATTTGGAAAAGGAATTAGAAAAGAAACGAAACAAGAAAATGGATGAACTGAAATCCATATTTACATATAAGACAGAGGAACAACATAAGTCTCATTTTAATTTTATTATGAAAGAAATAGCGGAATACGATTCACAGTTTGAGTATTGGAATGGTAGAAGTAAAGAGAAAAATGGGACATGTCCAAAGTACTATGAAACTAATATAGACTTGGAAATTCCGGGAATTCAACACGGATATTTACTTATTGGTGGTTCTTATGTTGGTGAGATTCTTGAAGATGCAGTATTTGAAATTATTGATATAACAGGAAAAATATATGGTGCTTCAGATGTGTTGGCTAGAGAGCTTTGTGAAAAATTGAATGAGCAGTGCTTAGAAGAAGAGACTCCTAATAATCAAGAAATCCTTTTATATATTGATAAAGTGGATGAATTTATGCAACAGAAATATACAGAATCTAAAAGAACAGTTTTGATTGCTAATCAGAAAAAATTGGATAATTGGCTGCAATCAAGAAAAGAGGAATATTTGCTTACAGTTAAGGATACATCAGAATTAGACGAGCTTAGAGAAAAATATGCAATTGAAGGCGATTTTAGACAGAAGATTGCATTAAAAAAACAAATAGAAATTTTAGAAGAACAGAAACAAAAAATGGTACGGGCATTTCATGATGAAATGTCGACATTGGAAGAAGAGGCTGTAAATATGCAGAAGCAGTTTGCAGAAGATATATTGGTAAAAACACAACTGGTAACAAAGATAGTGATTAAGTTTTAGGAGGCTACCATGGAGAAAAAAGGTAAGTTAGAATTGACATGGGTTGGTAAATATGAGGAAGAGAAACTAGAACCGAGAATATTAATCGAAGATAAATCAAAATCATATGGTGAATCGAATACAGAAAACATGCTGATTCATGGGGATAATCTGTTAGCACTCAAAGCGTTAGAAATGAATTATAGAGGAAAGATAAGATGTATTTATATAGATCCACCATATAATACGGGAAGTGCGTTTGAGCAATATGATGATGCTGTAGAACATAGTTTATGGCTGAGTATTATGAAAAAAAGACTAATACAGTTATCAGAATTGCTATGTGAAGAAGGAACGATTTGGGTTTCATTAGATGATAATGAAGTACATTATTTTAAAGTAATGGCGGATGAAATATTCGGAAGAAAAAATTTCATTGCCGATGTTGCATGGGAAAAATCGGATAGTCCAAGAATGGATGCAAAATTGTTTTCTTCTAGATATGATCATACACTTGTATATGCTAAGAATATTGAATTAGTTAAGATAAACCCAGTTCCTTCTGGTGAAATACCAGAACATTATAATAAACAAACTGAAGATGGAAAAAGGTATTATTTGAAACCGCTTAGATATATGGGAACTGCTGATGGCAGAGCTGATAGACCAAATTTATACTTTCCTATAATTGCACCCAATGGAAAGAAGGTTTTCCCTAAAAGAGCAGATGGTTCAGATGGGAGATGGAGATGGTCTAAGGATAAAGTTGATAGTAATCCAGACCTAATTGAATGGGTTGACGGAAAAAATGGGTGGACAGCATACTATAGAATATTTGCAGAAGAAGATGCAACTCGTCCACCTGAAACACTATGGTCATTTCAGTTTGCTGGAAGCAATAGAAATGCTAAAGCAGAAATAAAAGCATTATTTAATGATAATAAAGCTTTTGACACTCCAAAACCAGAAAAACTTATCGAGCAAGTAATTAATATTGCATCTGATGAGGGGGATATTGTTCTAGATTCATTTTTGGGATCTGGCACTACAGCAGCCGTTGCTCACAAGACAGGAAGAAAATGGATTGGGATAGAAATGGGAGAACATGCCTATTCATTGTGTAAAGTGAGAATGGACAAAGTAATAAAAGGAGAACAGGGAGGAATTTCCAAAGAGGTAGGTTGGCAAGGTGGCGGGGGATATAAATTCTACGAACTTGCAGAACCATTACTTGTAAAGAACAAAGTTCTTCCTGTTTATCAAATAAATCCATCTTATACATGGGATATGGTATGTGAAGCTATTTGTAAGATAGAAGGATTTACCTATGAACCATATGGGGAGTTTCAAGGGCATTCATCAGAGAATCGATTCATACATATCACAGAAGAATTTGTTAATACAAAGTATGTGATGTCGATAATGAAGAACTTAGGGGATAAGCAGAGTTTACTTATCTATTGTAAGAAAAATCAAGCTGACATGATTCTTCCAGAGAATGTGGAAGTGAAAAAAATACCAAAGGATTTATTGGATAAATGTAATTTTGAAAGTGAGGTGCAGGAATAATGAGTTCAGTAGATAAAATCAAATGGGCTATGAGCCTGCGTGATCCTCAGTATGAAGCGCTACAATACTTTGATGCAATCAGTTCCAAGATTGAGTATAGAACTAGTTCAAAAGCCGAAGCAGAGAAAATAGCATCAGAGAATTGCCAAGCTCCACATACAATATCTGTAGATAAGGAATTTGATTTTCCATCATTCTGCTTTGATATGACAACCGGTATTGGTAAGTCCCGTTTAATGGGTGCATGTATTTATTATTTATACAAAACAAAAGGGTACAAACATTTCTTTATTTTGGCACCAGGAAATACGATTTACGACAAGATGCGTCGAGAGGCGGTCCCGGGACATCCAAAATACATGTTTAAGGGACTTGAAGCAGAGATGGGAAGACCAAAAGTTTATGATGGGGAAAATTATTTATCATACCCGGTAAGATATATCCAAGAGGAAATGGTGGTAGAAAAAACATCTGATATTCAGATATTTATCTTTAATATTTCAAAGATTTTTACTAGGGGAGATATTGAATTTAAATTTCACAAGTTTAATGAAAATTTGGGTGGCTCTTTTGCGGATGTGTTACGTTCGTTTGATGACTTGGTTATTTGTATGGATGAAGCGCATCGTTACTATGCCCCAGCATCAAAGAAAGCGATTAATTATCTTAATCCAGTGTTGGGATTAGAATATACTGCTACACCTAAAAGTACAAATAAGAATATTATTTATCACTACGGATTAGAGGATGGAGCTGGGAAGTTTTTGAAGATTCCGGTTGTTATGGGAAGAACAAATACAGCAGGATATTCAGATGATGATATAGAGGAAATGAAGTTGAAAGATGGAATCAAGCTTCATGAGAGAAGAAAGTCCATCGTATATAAATATTGTATAGACAATCAGTTAGAACAGGTAAAGCCGATTGTTTTGATAGCTTGTAAAGATACAACACATGCTAGAAAAATAAAAGAAAAAATAGATTCAGATGCTTTTTTTGGAGGTCGTTATGTTGGTAAGGTTATTGAAATTGACTCTAGCACAAGTGGTGCAGAGACAGAAGAAAACATTCAGAAATTACTAACCATTGAGAAAAATACCAATCCAATTGAGATTGTGCTGCATGTATATAAGCTGAAAGAAGGTTGGGATGTAAATAATCTGTTTACGATTATCCCACTTAATGCTGCAAAGAGTGATATATTGGCACTTCAAACTATTGGTAGAGGATTGAGGCTTCCTTTTGGTGAGATAACGGGTATTGAGGAATTAGATACCTTGGATATTGTTGCTCACGATCATTATCGAGAGATTGTGGATGATATCAAGAATAACCCTGTATTTAAGAAGAGAAATCTTGATGAGGAAGATATACCGAACACAAAAACAGTTATGGTAGAGCCAGCAGTTGAGAACCAGCAGATTTCATTATTTGATGAAGCGTTATGCGAAAGTAAAGTGAAATCATACCAAGATTTGAATAATGAAAATGTGGTGGAGAATCTGTTTGCTGAGTATCAGAAAGCATTTGTAAAGAAAGTAGCACCCAAGAAGTCCGAAAGTGATAGTGGACAGATGTCTATTTTTGATTATTTTGCTAACGATGATGAAAAAGAAACAAATGATGGCACAGCATCAGATCACAAAATGACACAGACGGGCATGGGCACTGATGCAGTTGATACATCATTTACTGTACATCAGGGGGATGCTTCGTTACAGATTGATTTACAGAAGTCATCTGGCAGTAAGAATGTATTGCCATATGCAAAACAAGAGTTTATCAAGAAAGTTGAAGAGTTAAAGAAAGTTGCTATCTCTGTTCCAAAGATTGGAATTAGCTATAGTTCAACAATTACATTTAAGTCTTTTACTGTTAAACGAAACATTATGGATTTTGATGTTGCGGCATCGAGAATCGAGAGATATGACGCTGTAAATGGTAAGTTGCTGCAAGTGCTGGATGCAGATGCACTTATTGTAGAAAATCCTGAGAATATGCTTGCAGTTTCTTTATTGGAGAGTATTCCGGAGTTTAGTTCTGATGATGCAGAATTTATTCTTGAGGTGGTTGATCAGTATCTCGCATTAATCGAAGGTACGGATGAAGAAAAAAAGAAGATTGTCCGTAGATATGCAACTGTTATAGTAGAGGACTTAAGAAAACAGATATATGCGTCAAAGGAAGAAAGCACTGAGTTTGTATTTAACGTTCAGAAAGACCTTATTGTATTCAAATCATTTGTGAAGAATATGAAGGAAAATGGACGATTGAATTTTAAGAAGGAAGTGCCAGATAAGAAAAATATTAAGCAATATTTGTTTGAAGGATATAAGAAATCATACTATGCAGAGAATGCATTTGATAGTGATGATGAGAGAAGGTTGTCTGTGGTATTAGAAGAGGATTCAGAAGTTATTAGATTTATAAAGCCACCTTTGAATCAGTTAGGACTATTTTATAAGGCGGCAAAACAGTATAATCCTGATTTCTTAGTAGAGATGGCTGACAAGAAATATATGATTGAAGTGAAGGCTGCAAATCAAACAGATAATGAAGATGTACAGGAAAAAGCAAAGGCTGCAATTAAGTGGTGCGAATGTGCATCGCAGGTGGATGCGGACGGAAAGACTTGGGAGTATCGCCTAGTGCCAGGGGATAAGATTATAGTAGGTAATACATTCAAATATGTAATTGGTATGGCAATTCCTGTTGTAGTAGACGGAGAATAAACGGAGGTTGTAGATGGCTGATATAAAGGATTTTAAGCATGCTATTGTTCGACAGAAGATTCTAGATGCAGTACGAAAAGACTTAATAGGACCAACATCAGATTGTGAACAATTGAATGAAGTACCAACGAGTAGTTATATTACGGGATTATTATACCCTGCGGATACAGATGTAACGGAAGATGAAAATTACAATGATGTAGAGTTTACAGAAAAGAATTTCGATGCTGATGGAGAAACTTTGGAGGCAGGAATTTTTGAAGAAGAGGAACCAGAGGATAGAGTAAAAGGTGGTTTTCAGAAGCCGTCTTCTATAGGCGTGTCTTTCTATGTCTCTGATGATGTTCAAAAGGTTAATGCTTATATTAATTGGGGAAAGTATTATGCAGAACAGGTGCAGGGTGAAGTAATAGATGAAAACTTGGAAGAAGATGCAGAGAATAAGAAAAAGAAGAAACATACCATATATATTCGTGAGCAGATGAATGATGTTGTGGAAATCGATTTTAATGAGATGGGGCGTTCGAAGCAGATTTCACTTGAGTCTAATGGAAACGTCTATATTTATGTTATGAAGATGCAGTTAGACAATGGATACAAGATGGTATCGGTTTATTTGCATAATAATGATATGTCAGATGGCGATGAAAAAGAATATGAAAAGGTAATGTTCCAAGTGGAGATGCTCATAGCAGATGATTTGATGAGTCCTATTTTTGTACCAGAATATCTCTGTAGAAAAGTTGAATTAGAGGATGAATATTATTATAAAGGCAGACCAGTTTATGCAAGAGGAAGAGGTTGTGCTGCTACTTGGGAAAAGAAAGCAGAAGAGATAAATGCAACTGCTATAAAATCATCATTTATTCCAGATTATGAAATTCCAAGTGTAAGTGCACAGATAGATGATATGCCGGAGCATGCCTTTTCGATGCTTCAGATGGGTTCACCAAAGAAAAAGTCAGAAGTTATTCAGAATCTTCGTACATTGACAGAAATGTATGGAAGTTGGATTACAGATGTATTGACAAACGACGAAGCTATGCATGATGATAAATTTAAGGCAACAGGTCAGACTATTATTGATAAATGCAATGATGCAAATCGTAGGATGAATGATGGAATTGATTTGATTGAAAACAATGATAAGGTATATCAAGCGTTTGTATTTATGAATCAAGCAATGTATTTACAGAGAAGTATTACAGCTTTTTCAAAAGATTATGGTAATGGTATTCCTTGCAGCTTAAGAGATTATATGACTGATATGCCAGAAAAAGGAAGAAAGAAAGATCACAGTGAGTGGAGACCATTCCAGATTGCATTTGTTCTTTTGAATTTGTATGGGATTATGGATGGTGAGTCTCCGGAACGAAATATTGTTGATTTATTATACTTCCCTACTGGTGGTGGTAAGACAGAGGCATATTTAGGGCTGATTGCTTTTACTATAGCATATAGGAGACTGACAGCTTCAGATGAAACTGATTATGAGAAAGATGGTGGAGTAACAGTATTTTTAAGGTACACGCTTCGTTTACTTACAACTCAGCAGAGAGACAGACTGATGCGTCTTATTGTTGCAATGGAACAATTGCGTGAGAAGAATGAAAAATTATATGGTAAGGAAAGAATTTCAATTGGATTCTGGGTTGGAGGTAATGTTACCCCAAATAAATTTAGCGAATACAGTGATTCTGATCAATTTAAGAAGAAAGAATTTATAAGGAAGCTTACAAAGCAGATTATTAAATGCCCTTATTGTGGTAAGAAAATCACACGGGATGAATATGACATCAATGAAAAGGGAAAGTATGTTAAAATTCATTGTGCAGATAAGAATTGTATGTTTTCGTTAAAAACAGGAAGAACCATACCGGTTTATCTTGTTGATGAGGAAATTTATGCAAAGTGTCCTACTGTGATTATTTCTACTGTAGATAAATTTGCGAGACTTCCATGGTCTGAACGAGTTGGTTTGCTATTTGGCAGAACAGATAGATATTGTAGTAGATGTGGACATATTGCTATTGGAGAAAAGCATGCAGGAAGACATAATGCAGATGTCGCAGCGGGATTGGAAAGGGCTGAAATGGTTGCATGTAAACCATTCTATCCTCCTGAGCTAATTATACAGGATGAGCTTCATTTAATTACTGGTCCTCTTGGAACGATTTATGGTGGATATGAAACTGTTGTAGAAGAGATGTGCTGTATTGAGAAGAATGGAAAGAAGATTCGACCTAAGTATATTGTTTCAACAGCAACTATTAGAAATGCTGGGGAACAGATTAAGTTTCTTTATGGGAGAAATGAATTTGCACAATTTCCGCCAAGTGGCTTTGATACAAGAGATTCATTTTTTATTAAGGAAGTACCGCTTCCAACTGAAAATTTAGTTGATGCTTCAGAAGAAAAAATCAGTAGAATGATTAGTGATGGAAAAAAGCCATTTCGTCAATATGCTGGTATATGTGCGAGCGGACAATCTGTAAAAACAACGCTTATTCGTTTGTATTCGATTATTTTGCAAACAGCACTAGATATAGCAAAGGATCCGGAATATGAGGATTATATTGATCCATATTACACATTGATTGGGTACTTTAATAGTATTCGAGAATTGGGTGGTGCAGTGCGCCTTCTTGACGACGATATAGCAAGCCGTATTCGTGTTGTAAAGAATAAATATAATAGCTCAGAACAGAGGTATCTCAGTTTTGAGGGAAAGAAGGAAATTACATCTCGCATACCTTCATGGGAGATTGCGCAGGTTCTTGAAAAGTTAGCAATTTCTTATGATAAAAACAAGGAGAAGCAAGGTTGTTATGATGTTGTTATTGCAACTAATATGATAGCGGTAGGTATGGATGTTGACCGTTTAGGACTTATGTCAGTTGTAGGTCAGCCCAAGCAGAACTCTGAATATATTCAGGCAACAAGCCGTGTGGGTCGACAGCATCCTGGAATTATTTTTACTGTTTATAATCCTTACAGACCAAGGGATTTGTCTAATTATGAGAATTTTGTTGGTTTCCACTCACAGATGTATAGATATGTAGAAGGAACTACAGCAACGCCATTTGCGGCTAGAGCTAGAGACAGAGTATTACACGCATTGGTAGTTTCTTTATTAAGATTACAGGTAGAGACGATGGCCGATAATGGTGGAGCATCAAACATTAATGATATTTCTGATGAACAAATCAAAGATATAAAAGACAAAATTCTTGAGCGAGTTAAGATAACTGCACCATCGTCTTATGTAGATACAGAGAAAGAAATGGATGAGTTTATTAATACTTGGAAGAACATTGCAAAAGACGAAAAGCTATATTATTTTGTTCCAGCAGTAGCTGATGATAAGAAGAGGCTGCTTACATACTATGGCGAATATTATGGAGACAAAGAAAAACCAACACTAAGTTCTATGCGTGATGTTGAGCAATCATCAACAGTTTTTTATTGGGAGGGTGTCTGATGAATTTTTATAAAAAATTGGGCGAGATTCGTCCGAATCAGTTAATAACTACATATGGACCAGGCTCGATAATGGATGCTGTAAATGATTCATTGACAGTTTTAGATATAGAGTACTGGGGTACTAATAATATTGGTAAAGAAATTAGAGATGCAAGATTGGCTAGTTATATGAATGTTCGACGATTCTTTATGCCAAAGACAGGTGGAAAAGAGGATATTCCAGTTGTGTCATTTCCATATTACCATGTGTGTTCAAAGGGAACATGTAAATTTTTATTTGATATGAGAGATTACTTTGATATGGACCAGTACAAAAAGAATCAAGGTGAAGTGAAATGCCCTAAGTGTGGATTTCCAGCATACCCTTCGAGATTTATAACAGTATGCGAAGATGGGCATATGGACGATTTCCCTTGGAGATGGTGGGTACATCATGGAGAAACAAGTTGTAAAGAGGATATGTACCTAAAATCAATGGGCAATACTTCATCACTTGCAGAACTCCGTGTTGAGTGTAATTGCGGTGCAAGGAGAGTTATGTCTGGAGCAATGCAGAAGGAAAAATTTGCTGGTCTATGCTGTTCAGGAAACCATCCGCATAGACCAGGAGCAAAGGCGAAAATTTGTAAGAAGAGTGTAATACCTAGCCAGCGTGGTGCATCTAATGTGTATTTTACAGTCACAAGAAATGCAATATCAATTCCACCTTGGACAAATCCTATTAATGATATCATGGGTACACAAAGAGCAACTATTGAAACATTGGTAGAGGCTATGGGAGAAGAGGCAGGTCTTTCATTTGCTTATCAGAAGTATTTTGGAGATAAATATTCTTATGAAGACTTTAAAGCTGCCTATGATAGATTAAGCCAAAATATTAAAGAGTTTACTGAACTTAAAGAAATGGAGTATGCAGCTATTACGCATCATGAGGATGTCGAGTATCAACATGATGTTAAATATTTCAAAGCAGAAGAAGTAGCCTTGAGTGAAAGCTTAAAAGAGTATATTTCTAGGATTATTAAAATACATAGATTACGTGAAGTACGAGTTTTGACAGGTTTTACAAGATTGGAAGCACCAGAACCAGAAGTGGATGAGCAGTCACATATTGTAAAATTGAAGTGCTCTTCGGGAGAAAAATGGCTTCCGGCAGTCGAAATCAATGGTGAAGGTGTATTCATTGAATTAAATAAGGAAAAAATAAACCAGTGGATGCAGATAGAGACTGTGAAATCTCGTTCTGATAAATATGAGGAATGTTATGCAGCATATTGTCAGAAAAAAGGATGGGAGAATTTTAAACCAAGAAATGCAGAGTATGTGTTGTTACATACACTTTCACATATGCTGATTAAGGAAATGTCTATGCAGTCAGGATATTCGTCATCTGCATTACATGAGCGCATTTATAGTAGTGAAAAAATGTGTGGAATTTTAATTTATACAGGTGCGGCAGATAAGGAAGGCTCACTAGGTGGACTTGTTGAACTAGGTGGAATGAATAAGTTTTTACCGCTTTTAAAAGGGGCATTAGAGAATGGTTTGACATGTACAACAGATCCAGAATGCTTTATGAAGAATCCGACAAGTGAGAGATTAAATGGGGCTGCCTGTCATTCTTGTACTATGATATCAGAAACTGCATGTGAAAATGGTAACCGCCTACTTGATAGAGCGTTAGTTGTACCAGTACCGGAGCATGAGGAAATGGGATATTTCAGAGAATTGGTGAGAGATTTATGTGGAATACGCAGTTTTATCGTGTGATTGAAGAACTTAGAAAACATTTTACTAATTGTTCGGAAGAGGAGATAACAGATATAATCAGCCTTTGCATGAAAATGTATTCGTCAAATAGAATTGAACACGCAGAGCTTGTCCTTACTGCACCAGATTCATTCCGTGTGAAAACATTAAGAACCAAAGATATAATGCGTAATCTGATAGAGAATACAGAAAAGAGTCTTACTATAACTGGTTATTCAATCTCAGATTATTTTACCGAAATGCTTGATGTTATTATTAAAAAAAGCCAGCAAGGAGTATATGTTCGTTTATATGTAAATGATACAGAAAAGCAGAAGGAAGTGCTTGACAGACTGATGTCATATCGTTCGCGATTCTTACAGATATATGAATATCAAAAGCAAGAAGATGACAAGATGGCGGCTTTACATGCCAAACTCATTGTATCAGATGTAAAGAGGTCACTAGTGTCATCGGCGAATCTTTCATATCACGGAATGCAAGGAAATATTGAAATGGGATTCTTGATTGAATCCCATGATAAGGCAAAACAGATAGAGGAAGTTATGAAAAAAATGGTAAGGATGAAAGTATTCTCAAAATTAAGAGAGTAGGTGTTGTTTTGCGAAAATTAGAAATGAAATATTTTAACACATACTATTT
>ERZ1673744.2306-NODE-2306-length-14563-cov-4.634753_pt1 | contig 14563 bp, 12 predicted proteins | sample MGYA00580207_ERZ1673744 | MGnify/ENA primary metagenome ERZ1673744 (study PRJEB41218, sample SAMN15661751) | gut metagenome | host: Homo sapiens | place: Canada: London | collected 2015-08-20/2019-03-30 | study: EMG produced TPA metagenomics assembly of... | reverse complement strand
CTACGAGGTGGCATGCCTGACGCCTTACACGGACGTGGACGGCCTGGCAACTCTCGAGCGGCGCGTGCGGCAAGCCATGCAAGCCTTGCCGGGCCTTCACCTGTCCTCCTCCGGGGGGACAGGTGTGGAACAGACCTATCAGGCCAGGGCGATGTCCCTGGCGTATGTGAGCACAGAAAGATTGTATTAAGGAGGTAGCAGAATGCCTGATCCTACGCTGGAAGCATTGAAAAGCGGCATGGCCATTGTGGGCATTGAGGCGGCGTGCATCAAGACCGCCAACAAATATTACCTGATCAAGACGGCCAGTGAGGCCAGCATCAAGGGTACGGTGGACAGCGGCGAGAACAAGCCCCTGCGCAAGGGCAACCGCCTGCTGGCGCGCCACAAGACCGAAGACCTGATTACTGGCTATGAAATCAGCCTGAGCGATCTGCTGGTCTATCCCGAGGTGGTGGCCCTGATCGACGGCGGCGTGGTGACCAATTCGGAGGAAGGAGCGTTTGAATCCTACGCCGGGCCGGTGACCGGCGAGGAGGTCGTGCGCACCGTTTTTGCCCTGGAGCTGTACTGCGCCAACAAGGACACCGGAAACAACATTGTCAACTACCAGAAGCTCACCTTCACCGGCTGCCGGGGCAAGAGCGTGGTGGAATGGGACATCAAGGAAGGCGAATTTTTCGCGCCCAAGTATACCATCGAATCCATGCCCGCGGTGGGCGAATCCCCCATGACCATGGAAGTGGTGGACGCGCTGCCGGTGGTACCGGAATCGCCGTAAGCAACCGGCAACCCGGGAGGACTGCGGCGGTCCGCGTCCTCCCAAATTCTTTAGAAAGTGAAAGGAAATTGCACAATGAGCGAGCAGAACGGCGCGAATTATGACGCGCTCTCCGACGCGCGGATGCGGACGGAAGTGCAGGAAGTGGAGCTGCCGGGGTTCGGCGACGGCAAGCCCTGGAAGCCCAAGCTGAAGCGGCTATCCCTGCTGGGACTGGCCCGGAGCGGAAAAATCCCCAATGAATTGCTATCGGCGGTGACGGAGCTGTACCAGTACGGAACCGTCAAGACCCCGGACCTGAAGCTGGCGGCGGAAACCATGTATCTGATTGCCGGGGAAGCGCTGGCGGAGCCAACGCTTACACAGCTGGAGGAAGCAGGCGTCCCCTTGACGGACGAACAGCTGGCGGCCATTTATCTGTATGCCCGGCGCGGCGTGGAGGCCCTGCGGCCCTTTCGTCAAGAGCCCGCAGTTCCTGGTCACGGCGCGGATGGCGCGGCTGTACAGGCAGCGGCCCAGCGCATTGCTGGGCATTCCTGATCCCTATGTGGCCTACTGCGTGGACGAGGCGGCCGCCTGGCTGCTGTCCCAGAAGGAGGAGCCAACCTATGGGGACGCGCCTGGGAAAGGGCGCGCAAGCAAAGCGGTATTCAACACAGCCCATCATTTGCAAATCGTGGAAAAGCACGGCGGCGCAAAGGTAAAAAGAAAGGAGGCCGCGGGTCATGCATGAATGGATCGCCCTGGACGGGGTAAAGTCCACAACCATTCCGGGGCTGGCGGTGCTGGCCTACACGCCGCCGCTGCTGTCTCCCAGGAGCCGGGAGGAAACGGTGATCGCCGGACGGCTGACAGCGCTTACCCAGCGGGACTGGCAGCGGGAACCCGCGGACCTGGAAATCACCCTGGCGCTGGTGGGCGAAAGCATGCAGGCCATGCTGGAACTCTGGCAGACGCAGGCGCTGCCCTGGCTCTATGATGCCACGCGCCTGGAGCTGGACGCCATGCAGGGCTATTTCTTTCGCGGCGCGGTGACGGAAGTGTCCATAGAAGAGCAGACGGACGCCTGGCTGCGGGCCAGGGCGGTATTTCGCTGCAATCCTCCCCTGCCGCTTCGATTGCGCAGCGGCCAGGCCGGATGGACGCCCGAAGCGGACACGCCCATTCCCCAACAGCTTACCGCGCAGACGGCTACGGCCAGCGGCAGCTTCAGCGCGCCCGGCTTCCTTACCATTCCTGGCGGGGTAGGCGGACGCGAAAGCGCGGAAACGTATCTGGCAGTTACAGGCACCTGGACGACGCTCCAACTGGGGGCGTCTTTTTCTGTGCTGGAAAAGGCCGATACCGCGACAACGCTTTTCATCGACTGCGAAAACGCGCAGGTATGGCAGCTCACGGAGGACGGCGTGGAAGTCAACATGATGGGCGTGACTACCGGGGATTTGCCTGAGCTGCGTCCGGGAGCGGCAAGCCTGCAGGTGGGTGGCCAGGGGCTGCAGGTCACGGTGCGGGTGCTGATCATCGAAAGGGGGTAAAGCCATGGCCATTGACGGCGGAAAAATCGTATCGTATCTGGAGCTGGACGCCAGCAATTATCAAAAGGCCATGGCGACGGCAGAGCAGGAAGCGCGGCTTTTTGCGCACCAGCTCTCCGCCATCGGTGACAGCAACCTGGCCGTGCAGCAGCGCATCAACGAATTTTCCAGCGGTATGATGAACGTGGGCGCGCGCATGACCATGGCCATTTCCGCGCCGCTGGCAGCGGCAGGCACCTTTGCAGCGAAAGCAGCCACCGACTACGAAAGCGCCTTTGCAGGCGTCCGCAAAACGGTGGACGCCACGGAAGCAGAATATGCGCAGCTTTCGCAAAGCCTGCGGCAAATGTCTGAAGAAATCCCGCAAAGCGCGGCGTCCCTGGCGGGCATCATGGAGATTGCCGGACAGCTGGGCGTAGGAAAAAGCGACCTGACAGCCTTTACGGAGACAATTGCCAACCTGGGCGTGGCCACCAATCTCTCGGGCGAGGAAGCGGCCACCATGCTGGCCCAGTATGCCAACATCATGCAGATGCCCCTGAGCGACATCGACCGCCTGGGCAGCGTGATTGTGGGGTTGGGCAACAGTTGTGCCACCACGGAGCGCGACATTGCGGAAATGGCCCAGCGGTTGGCTGGCACGGGAAATCTGCTGGGGCTTAACAACGCGCAGGTCATGGGGCTGTCGGCTACCATGGCGTCCCTGGGCATCAATGCGGAAGCGGGCGGCTCGGCCATGAGCCGGACATTGCAGGCTATCAACGCCGCGGTGCTGTCCGGTGGAGACGAGCTGACGAGGTTTGCACAGGCCGCGGGCGTCAGCGCCCAGGATTTTGCCCAAGCATGGCGGGGTGATCCACTGGCGGCGCTGGATCAGCTGCTGGCAGGAGTGAGCCGGGTAAACGCCTCCGGCGGAGACGCCACAGGCATGCTGGCTGATTTGGGGCTGAACGATCTGACCGTGGTGGACACGCTGCTGCGCTTGTCCGGGGCACAGGGACAGCTGGCTGAAAATGTCTCCCTGGCGAATACCGCCTGGGAAGAAAACGACGCCTTGCAAGAAGAAGCGTCCAAGCGCTATGAAACCACGGAAAGCCAGCTGCAGCTGGCCAAGAACAGCATTCAAAACGCGGCGACGGACGTGGGCAACGTAATGCTGCCCTGGATTGGGCAGGCGGCAGAGATGGTAAGCGGCGCTGCCCAGGCGTTCAGCGGGCTGGACAGCAGCATACAGGGTACCATAGTAACCTCGGCGGGAGCCTTGGCCGCCCTTGGTCCGGTGACCACAATGCTGGGCACCGCAATCAAGGTGCTGACCAATCCGGTGGGCCTGGTGGCGGCGCTGGGACTGCTGGGCACGGCGGGGGTGGTGGCTTTCCGGCAAATGCGGCTGGAAGCCGACCGGGCGGCGCTGGAGGAGCGGTTCGGTCAGGTGACTCTATCCGCGGAAGAAGTGGAAGACGCTGTGTCCCGCCTGTTTGACGGGCAGGAAACGGCGCGGTTTCAGCTGGTGGACGATGCTGCCGCACAGGTGCAGGACGCCATCACTGGCATGCGGGACGCCGCCGGGACCCTGGACACGCTGTTGGTCAAGGCGGAGATGGGCTTTGAAGTGGACCGAGTTGAACTGCGACAGTCTGCGCTGGCATTGCGGGACCAGGCGGTAGAAGCCATTGAGGCGCAAAGCGTCCAGGCAAACCTTTCGGTGCAGGCCCTCTTTGGCGCGGATGACCCGGAAGGCACGCAGCTGATTGCGGATTTCAACGCTTACTTTGGCGCGCTGGAGCGCGAGGCGTCACAGCTAGGGTCGAAACTGTATCAGCTGATTGACCAGGCCATGGCAGACGGCTTCATTGACGCCGAGGAAAGCCAGGCTATTCAGGCTGCCGAAAAGCGGATGCTGGACCTGATGGAGACGCAGATCGGCACAGACGCCACCGCCGGACTGATGGGCATCAACGCCGAAGCGTACGGAGCGGAGCTGAGCCTGGAATCCATGGAAGCGCTGCAGGAGCGCTACAATCAGCAGCTGGCAGAAACCAATGCCCAGTGGCAGGCTCTGGCGGATGAAAGCAAGCGGTGGGCAGCGGAAACAGCTGCGCAGAATCCAGATGACCGCTACGATCAGCAGTGGCTTGCGGACACCTACGCGCAGATCGACGCGCAGCTGGCGGAACGGATGAACCAAAGCACGGCGGACGCTATGTCCGGATACATGACCTCTTTTGGAAATCGATGGTTTGAAGCCTATGCGCCAGAAATACAGCAGGCAGGCGAGATGCTGCCGCAAATCTTTGCCCAGGCAAGTGAAAACGCATCGTATTATACGGATAACCTGGGCCTGGAGCGCGGTACTCAGGAATGGGCGCAAGTATGGGCGGACAGCATGCAAATGAACCTGCGAGATGCTTTTTCCTCTGCCGGATGGGACAATATTTTGACCGAGGATGGGCGAAGGCAGCTGCAAAGCCTGTATGAAAACTTGGTTCCGACCCATGAAGCGCTTCAGGAGCTGGCGGCGCGCATGGGCGAGGAATTCCCGGTGGAGCTGCAAAGCGCGCTGGATCAGATGAATATCATGCAGCTGCTCACTGCTGATAGCTTTTTTGCTCCCGGGCTTTTTGGCGATTTTTTCAGCGATGTTGACCTGAGCAGTGCCTTTGCCGATGCTCTCAGTACGACGGACACGGGCGCAGCAGCGCAAACCATGATGCAGCCGGGCCTGGATGCGGTCTCTGCGGCAGCACCCAGTTTTGCGGCGGAGGGTTCCAACGCGGCGGCGGGTTTTGCGGGGGCGCTGGCAGCTGGGCAGGGTGCGGCGGCGGCCGCGGCCCGGCAGCTGGTGCAGGCGGCCCTGAACGCTGCCCGGCAGGCCCAGGACAGCCACAGCCCCAGCCGGGAATTCGGCAAGCTGGGCCGCTATGCCACCCAGGGATATACCGGAGAGATGGACGCTCGGGCGGCCTATGATGCCGGATACGGCCTCACCGCCGCCGCTGTGGAGGGCGCGCGGGCGGGTCAGGACAGCCACAGCCCCAGCAAAAAATTCCAGGCAGTGGCCTATGATGGGGCCAACGGGTACATCATCGGCACCATTTCCAGCCTGCCCAAGGTCAAAAAAGCGGCGGAGGACAGCACGAAGGCCGCGGCGGAGGCGGCCCGGCGGGCGGCGCAGCGGGCGGCGGCGGAGGCGGAAGCCGCCAGGCAGGCCGCCGTGCTGCAAGGTATTCGGGACACGGGCGCGGCAGCCCTGGCAGCGGATCAGCGAGAATATGACCTGCGCATGGCGCAGCTGGCGGAGCAGACCGAGGCCATGATGGCCTTTGCCGGCCAGCACGCCGTATGGTACCAGGATGACGCGGGAACTACCCAATCCCAGGCGACCAAGGACCGCTATGACGACCTCATCGACCAGGAAAACGCGGACTATGAAGCCCGCAAAGCGCAGCTGGAAGGGCAGCAGGAGCAGCTGGAGGCGTTGAACGACTATCATCAAAAGCGCTTAGAAGCCCTCAAGACCCAGCGGGACGCGGAGGTCGCCGCCATCAAGGAGCAGTACAGCCTGCAAAAGGAAATGGCCCTGGACTGGCTGGACAATCAGGCGGACCTGCTTCAGCAGCAATTGGACGATCAACGGGCGGCCTATGACGAGGAGGACTACCAGCAGGAGCTGGCGGAGCTGAAAAAGCAGCAGCGCCAGAGCAAGAGCGCCCGGGAAAAGCGCGAGCTTCAGGAGCAGATTGACCGCATGGAACGGGACCGCGCCCTGGAAGCCCAGGAAGCGGCGCTGCAGGAGACCCTTGCGGGCTACGATGCCCTGCGGGAGGCGGTGCAGTCCGGCCTTATCGGCCTGGGTGATCTGACGGGCAACACTGCCTTTGGCAGCCTGGCCTTTGGCACGGCGGGCCTGGGTGAATTGGACACAATTACGGCCCAGACCCTGCAAAACGTGCTGAACAGCCTGGACCGCAGCGCCCTGGCGGGCGGCACGGAGGCTACAGTTACCGCGTCGCAGATGGCCGCGGCCTTGGCTTCCGCTGGAGCCCAAAGCGCCGCACCCGTGGTGGTGGAAAAGGAAGGCAGCCACTACACCATCGACCTGCGGGGATGCGTGGTACGGGATGAGAGCGACATCGACCTTATTGTGGAAAAGCTGGAGGCGCGGATGCGGGCCGCGGGGAGATAAGGAGGGAGCATCATGCTGCGTATTTACGAAAAGGACCTGACCGCGGCCAGCCTGTCCACGGCCCTGGCCACCAACGGCCTGGGGGCGCTTCCCCACACCCTGAGCTGCACGCGGCATCAGGTGATCAACGGGGACTGGTCGCTGACTCTCTCCTATCCCCTGGACGCGCCGGGGGCGGCGCTGCTTAGGCCGGAACGGCTCCTCTGCTACGAGGACGAGGGCGGCGCGCAGCTGTACCGCATCAGCCGCTTGAAGCCCAGCATCAGCCGACAGGGACGCACCCTGGAGGTGGAAGCCCCGCACCTGTGCTATGACCTGGCGCACAAGTACATTGTGAATATCGAAACCTCGGAGGATGACCGCTACCCTGACGGTATCGACGCGGCAACGGCACTGGAGCAGTTGCTGGCGGGGACGGGCTTTTCCCCCGGCGATGTGACCGCGGGCGGGGATACGCTGGATTACCTGGACATTCTGCAAAAGGACGTGATGAGCTGCATCAAGGAGCAGCTGCTGGAAAAATGGGGCGGGGAGCTGGAATTTGACAACTTCACGGTACACCTGCGCTCCGCCCTGGGGCAGGACCGGCGTTATCCCATTCGGGATGGGCGGAACATTGCGGGCATCACCGTTACTGAAGACTACGAGCCGGTGGTGACGCGGCTGCATGTGCGGGGCTATGAGAACGCCAACTTTGAGGAAATCAACGACGGCAAGGATTGGATTGACAGTGCGCTGAGCGCACAGTATGCCTATGCGCGGGAGGGGTACGCGGACTTCGACGACGTGGACGATCCCCAGGAGCTGCTGCGTTTGGGCCGAGAGCGTCTTACGGCGCTGGAAGTCCCGGAGATCACCTACGACATCCGCCTGGCGCAGATGCGGGGCACCGTACAATATGCGGCTTACAGACGCCTGGAGAACTTTGCCCTGGGGGATACCGCTGTGCTGCATTCCGCGGCGGTGGATCGGGACGTGATCCTCCGCTGCTCCGAGCTGGAGACGGACTGCCTGTCAGGACGGAACAAGTCTCTGAAGCTGGGAAATACCGATGTAAAATTACTGACGTCCATTACCGCGGGAGCTTCCGCCAACGACCGCCTGGCCCATGTGCTGGATTCGGAGGGCAACGTACAGGCGGAGAAAATAGCAGGAAAACTCAACCTGGTACGGATTGAGAATCTTACTGCCGAAATGGCGCGAATTGCGACAGCGGCTATTGGCAAGGCCACCATTGAAGCAGCGCAGATCCATGACCTGCAGGCCAAGGTGGCGCAGATCGCCACAGCGGCCATCCAGGACGCCACCATTCAGACCGCGCAGATCGAAAACCTGAGCGCGGTGGTGGCGGAGCTGCTCCACGCGGAGATCAAGGTGGGCGAGTTTGACCTGGCGGAGGTGAAAAACCTGCTCTCCGAGGCCCTGGCCCTGGAGCAGGGCACGGCGGGGAGCATGTACATCACCAACCTGGCGGTGACCTCGGCCAACCTGCTCAGCGCCATGCTGGGCAAGCTGGTGCTCAAGGGTGAGGACGGGAAGTACTACCAGGTGATGATCGGCGCGGACGGGACCATCCAGACCCAGGAGGTACAGCCCTCCCAGGGCGAGATAGAAGCCGGGGAGACGGAAGGCGGGCTGGGGATTGTGGAGACCACGGCCAATATCGGGGCGCTGACAGCCCAGAACGTAAAGGGTAACGAGGCCATCTTCCAGACCATCCTGGCCCAGAGCATGACGGCGGGGAAGCTCACCGCGGGGGAAGCACTGATTGCCTCGGCGACCATTCCCACGCTATACGCCACGTCCATTCAGGCCATTGGGAACAGCCTGGATTTATCGGCCAACCAGTCCATTCAGCTGACGGTGAAAAAAGCCGTGGGATACCGGGTGGAGGTGGTGGCCAGCAGCAATGTGCTATCCACGGAGATTCCGCGGACGGTGATTGCCGCACGGGTATGGCAGGGAAAGGACGAGGTGACGGAGGCGCTGCCAGCGGAGCGCTTTGCCTGGACGCGGGTATCGGCGGACACGGTAGCGGACGAGCTCTGGGCGGCCAGCCACAAGGGGGTGAAGGAAATTGAACTGACGACGCTGGATGTCTATCACGCTGCGACCTACTACTGTCACATACTGGATGCATAAGGGAGGAAAAAGGGCATGCCTATCATTGCAACGGGGAGCCAAACCATCATTGACCTATCCGACGGCAAGAGCCTGTCGGTCTACCTGGGAACCAATCAGCCCCGGACGCAGATCCTGGACGTAAACGCGGGGACGTACAGCCCGGACTGGAGCACCACGGCGGGGAAGCTGGTGATCACCCCGGTGGTCTACGCCAACCAGACGGCCATTGAGCTCACGGACAAGGCCCTGGCCATTACCTGGAAGCGCAAGGAGGGCAGTGCCTCCGAGGCGGCGCTGGGAAGTGGGGAGACGGTGAGCGGCAACATACTCACGGTGAGCGCCAACAAGATCGGGTCCACGGGGCTATTGACCTACCTGGCCTATGTGACCTACACCGACCCGGACACGGGGCTACCCATCAATGCGGTATCGGAGATCAGCTTTGCCCAGGTGCAGACCGGGCAGAACGCGAAGAACGCCTGGATTAGCGGCGAGCAGGTATTCAAATATACGGCTGCGGGCGCGGTGTCCCCGGCGCAGATTGCGCTGACGGCCAACCTGCAGAACGTGACCATGGTCAAGTGGCAATACAAAAACAGCGAGGGGGCCTGGACGGACTACCCCACCACCAGCGACAATGCCAGCATTACGGGCACGACCCTGATCGTCAAGCCCACCCATGCCATCTTTGTGGGCAGCGTGGCCACGCTGCGCATCCTGACCAGTGACGGGAGCATTGGCGACACCACCAGCGTGTACAAGGTGCAGGACGGTGCGGCTGGCAGCGCGGGCGCGGCGGGACAAAATGCGCGCATTGCGTTCCTGACCAATGAAAACGTGACCTTTGCCGGGGACAAGAGCGGGCAGGTGGCGGCCACCACGGTGACCTGCAATGTGGTGGCCTACAACGGCACCACCAAGGTGACCCCCACGGTGGGGACCATTACCGGAGCGCCCACGGGCATGACCGTAAGCAAGGGCAGCGCGGTAAACAACGAGATTCCCATTACGCTGACCATTGCGGCGGGGGCGACCCTGGGAGGCGCGGGGCAGCTCAGCGGTACGCTGAGTGTGCCGGTGACTGCGCCGGTAGCCACCACGCTGCAGATCCACTGGAGCAAGGTGAACACGGGGGCCACAGGCGCCGCGGGGGCATCGGCGGTGACCTTTACCATTTACGCCCCCAACGGTACGGTGTTTGTCAACGGCAGCGGCACGCTGACCATTGCCACCCAGGCCTACCAGGGCAGCACGGCCATTACCAGCGGCGCCACCTACGTCTGGAAGAAATACAGCGGCGGCAGCTGGAGCACCATTTCCGGCCAGACGGGCAGCAGCCTGACCGTGGCGGGCAGTACGGTGACGGGCATGGCCAGCTATCAGTGCGTGATGACCTACGGGGGCAAGACGTACCAGGACGTGATTACCCTCACCGACAAGACGGACAATTACCAGGCCACCATTGACTCCACGGGGGGAAACATCTTCAAGAACACCGTGGGCAGCAGCACCCTGACCTGCCGCCTATGGCAGAACGGCCAGGAGGTGGATGCGGACGGCACCGGCCACACCTACGCCTGGACGCGCATGGACAAGGATGGCACTGCCCTGGACGAGGACGGTCCCTGGAAGACGGGCAAGTCCATCACCGTGACCGGGGCGGACGTGGACACAAAGACCACCTTTGTATGTGAAGTAAGCTGATGGCCCGGCGGTGAAAGGGGGGGATGACGTGGGCATCATCGCCGCGGCACAGATTGCCATTGCGGACATTACAGACCCCATTCAGCAGGATGCGGCCCCGGCATCCCCCTCGGTGGGGATGCTGTGGCTGGATACCGGCGTGAAGCCGCCGCTGCTGAAAAGGTGGACGGGCAGCCAATGGGAAACCGTCAACGACACCACGGAGGACTTCCGCCAGGTGGAAGCCCAGCTGACGGTCATGGAGGACAACATCCGCACGGCGGTAACGGATTTATCCAGGCTGGAAACCTCCATGCTGGACAAGGCAGACATGACGCAAATGAAGGAGCTGCTGGCGGGTAAGGCGGACGCCGACCTGATGCTGCAGCTATCCACGGAGCTAAAGCAGACCAGCCAGAGCATTACGGCCATCATTTCCCAGGTGGCGGGCCTGGAGGGGGCCAGCGACGCGGCGGACGCGCTGCTGGCCCAGTATCAGCTGTTTTTCCGCATCGACGCCAGCGGTGTGACCATTGGCAAAAGCAACAGCGGCTTTGACGTGCGGATCGACAATGAAAAGCTGTCCTTTCGGGAAAACGGGCAGGAGATCGCCTACGTAAGCAACAGCCAGCTGTTCATCACCGCGGCGGAGATCACCCAGAGCCTGACCATTGGGAACTACCGCTTTTCGCGCATGGAGGACGGCAGCCTGGCGCTGCTGCTGTAAGGGAGGAAAGCATGGCAAGCGTTATTTTATCATCCGGTGTGGTGGTGGGCAATCAAAGCCTGGTCACCAACGGCGCGTATACCAGTTACGATTTGTCGAAAAGCGGGAGCTTTCCGGCGGCGGGGTATCGGGTGGCAAGCGCCACCCTGACCTGCACCCTGCGCAATGCGGTGTGGGACACCATCACCGTCAAGGCGGCGGACGGTACCACCCTGGGCAGCTTTGGGGCAGTGGGCACCAATGGGGAGCGCACCTGTGCCCTGACCACCGGGTACGACTATGCCAGCCTGACCCATGTCACCCTGCTGGGCGGCGGATTGGGCACGCAGATTGCGGGCGGCAGTTATGTGACCATCACGGTGGAATGGGCATACACCACCTCGGCCCTGACGCTCTCGGCCGCCAGCGTGGACGCGGGCGGAAGCGTGACGGCCAGCATCGGGGCCTATGACCCGGCGTTTTCCCACCAGGTGATGCTGGAATTCGGCACGAAGGCCCAGACCTGGGACGTGGCGGCGGGGGTGACGGCCCAGGCGGTGACCGTGCCCGTGGCATGGCTGGACCAGATCCCCACGGCGCAGTCCGGCCCGGCGCGGGTGACGCTGATTACCTATTCCGCGGGCGTCTATGTGGGCGCGGTGGCGGCGTCCCTGACGGTGACGGTACCGGCCAGCGCTGCGCCCACCTTCTCGGCCAGCTGCGCGCCGCTGCTTACCGTGGGCGGGACCACCTATCCCAGCATGGGCGACGGGGTCTATGTGCAGAGCAAGAGCGGCTGCACGGCGAAGATCACCGGGGCGGCGGCGCAGTACGGGGCCGCGGTGACGGGGTACAGCATCCGCGGGGGCGGGTACTCGGGGACAAGCGCCACCCTGCAAACGGGGCTGCTGGGCGGTTCCGGCACGGTGCCCTTTGTGTTCCGGGTGACGGACAGCCGGGGGCTGTACACGGAAAAGACGGTGAACATTGCCGTGCTGGCGTACACGCCGCCCCAGGTGAGCAGCCTCACCGGCTGGCGGGTGGACAGCGCGGGAGCAGCCGCGCCTGCGGGCACCCTGGGCAAGTGCCGGGCGGTATGGAGTTACACCAGCCTGGGCGGGGCCAACACCTGCACGGTGAAGGCGTTTATCAAGCCCGCGGGGGGCAGCGAAACGGCCCTGAACGCGGCCATGGCCAGCGGCGTGGACTACTGGGTGGGCACCGCGGTGGGCAACATGACCCTGACGGTGACGACCCGGTACATACTGCGCCTGGCGCTGACGGACAAGTACGGCACGGTATCGGTGACGGGCAGCCTGCCCTCGGCGGCCTTTGCCATGCATCTGAACGCGGCGGGAAACAGCATTGCTTTCGGAAAGGCCTGCGAAAGAAGCAACGCGGTGGAGATTGCCGCGGGGCGGACGCTGTACCTGGGGGACAGCACCCTGCGGGACTGGATACGGAACACGTTTTTTCCGGTGGGGGCCATTTATCAATCCTACGCGGCCGCGTCCCCGGCGTCGCTGTTTGGGGGGACATGGACGCAGATACAGAACCGCTTCCTGGTGGGCGTGGGCAGCAGCTATGCGGCTGGTGCAACTGGTGGAGAAGCTACTCATAAATTGACAGTTGATGAACTGCCCAGCCACAGCCACAACTATTCCTATCCGGGCTATGAAGCGGGCGGGGAATGGTACGGAGCCAGCGGCACGGCCAAGGGAAACACGGTGGCCACCACTGCCGTGGGCGGAGGCGCGGCTCACGAGAACCGGCCGCCCTACTATGCGGTATACATCTGGCGCAGGACGGCGTAAGGAGGGAAGAAGGCTATGGATATATACGACGGGCAGGGCAACCCGGTAACGGATTACGACCCGGCCAAGGGGCGGCTGGAGATGCAGAAGCGCATCCATCACCACGAGGCGGTGGAAGCCGTGGAGGAGCAAGGGCACTGGGAAACCGTAGCAGAGTACCCGGAGACGGGGGGCAAGGATGTGCAATGGGTCGTGGATGCGCCGGGGGTGGAAGCCCGGGAGGCCTGGGACGAGGAGGAAACCTACTGGCTGTACATCCCCTACACGGAGGAGGAGCTGGCGCAGATGGAAGCGGACAGAAACCAGCCTACGCCGGAGGAGCGGGTGAAGGAGCTGGAGGAGGCGCTGGAGCTGCTGTTGTCCGGCGCAACGGAGGTGACGGAGGATGAAGGCGGAACTGCGGGAGAAGATACTGGCCTATAACCGGGCCATGGCGCAGCGCAAGGAGAAGGCGGAGGACATGGACGTGATTGCCACAGCGCTGCTGGCTTTGCCGCCGGGGCAGCTGAAGAAGCTGCTCACTCCGGAGGTGCTGGCGGTGCTGGACAAGTATGCGGAGGAAAAATAGATGATTTTGGAAGCATTCATCGCACAAGTAGAAGCTATTGCGCAGGCGTCCCCGGTGTATCGCCTGGGCGGGGATGGATCGGACGGAACATGCGACTGCATTGGGCTGGTAATTGGAGCCATACGCCGGGCGGGAGGGGCTTGGACGGGGACGCACGGGAGCAATTACGCGGCGCGGTATGAGATGCGGGAGCTATTGCCGGTGACGGACGCGGGAGAGCTGTGCCTGGGGGATGTGGTATACAAGGCCAGGACGCCGGGGCAGGCGGGGTATGCGTTGCCGGAGCGGTACAAAAGTGACCCGGATCAGCGGGACTATTACCACGTGGGGGTAGTCACGGCCACCAGTCCCCTGGAGATTACCCACTGCACCAGTCCGGGCATTGTGCGGGATACGAAGCTGGGAAAGTGGACGTACCGGGGGCGGCTGGAGAAGGTGGACTACGACGGCACGGAGGTGGTGGAAACCATGGTGCAGACGGCCACGGTAGTGGCGGACAGCGGCGATGATGTTAAAATGCGCAGCACGCCCAGCCAAACGGACGGGCTGTATTGGAAGGTTCCTGTGGGGGACAAGGTCCAGGTGGCATATGTGGAAGGCGAATGGGCAAAAGTACGGCATCAGGGGCGCACGGGCTACATGATGGTGGAATACCTGGAGATGGATGCGCAGGAGCTGCCAGCTGCGGGAAGTTCATCCGGAAGCACTGGCGGGGAATTGATTACCATTCAGCGGGCGGCGCTGCAGGCGGTGTATGACGCGCTGGGCAGCCTGTTGCAAGGGGGGTGATTGTCGTGGATATCCGGTGATGCATTTGCTTAGGCTAAAAAAGAAATATGGGAGGTACTGATATGCGGAAATATACCGTTTTTTTTGTACTCTGTTGGATACTGTTGGGGTGTATGACGATTCCCGGGTTTGCCATGGCGGAAGATGCAGCTGCCACGTCCATCAATCTGACGCCGGTAGTGCAGGCGGTGATCACGTTGCTGGCGGCGCTAGTGACCTATCGCCTGGTGCCCTGGATCAAGGCCCGCACTACCGAGCAGCAGCAGGCAAACCTTTCTGCTTTAGCTAGCACGCTGGTCTTTGCCGCAGAACAGCTGTACGGAGCGAATCGGGGCCAGGAAAAACTTGCCTATGTAACAAGCATCCTCCGCGAGCAC
>ERZ1673744.2304-NODE-2304-length-14568-cov-3.758423_pt1 | contig 14568 bp, 8 predicted proteins | sample MGYA00580207_ERZ1673744 | MGnify/ENA primary metagenome ERZ1673744 (study PRJEB41218, sample SAMN15661751) | gut metagenome | host: Homo sapiens | place: Canada: London | collected 2015-08-20/2019-03-30 | study: EMG produced TPA metagenomics assembly of... | reverse complement strand
AAGTTCAACCTATTAAGACTTGGTGCCGCTGACCGGACTTGAACCGGTACGTTCTTTCGAACGAGGGATTTTAAGGCAAATCACGCTATTTTTACATAAGTTTTAGTGCTTAACAACAAAGCGCGAAAATATGCGGTTTTACAATAAAAATCATATAAAGTATAGCTAAAAAGCATAAAAATTGCTTAAACTTATTTTAATAACGGCTTCGCAAAATAATGTTAAAAACAAGCATATACCCAAAAGTTCCCAAATTTATTTTCCATGACGCGTATTACGAGGATATAACGGTATAAGGGTTGCTTCATTACCATGAATGGTATTGCTTTCCACGCAAAAAATTAAAAGAGCCTAAGAAAGAGCATATCATAACGGATTTTATAAAAATATTCAACAATTTTGTTGTTTCGCAATTTTTATATTTGACTAAATTTGCGAAACATGTTATAATGTAACAAGTCGTGATATTGTTTGAGGAGATTTTTATGAAGCTTATTGAGAGGAACGTTTATCTTGCTCAACTGAAAAACGTTATGGGAACTCCGGATATAAAGGTAATAACCGGAGTTCGCCGTTCCGGAAAATCAAAATTGATGGATACTTTTATCAGATATGTCCGGGCGCAGACCGATAGTAATATTATCCGCGTAAAATTAAACTTAAAAGAATTTGAATATCTCAAAAAGGGAAATGAGCTTTACAATTATATCGATAGAAATTTTGTTTTGGGCAAACAAAATTATCTTTTCATAGATGAAGTGCAACTTTGCGATGGTTTTGAAACTGTTATAAACAGCTTATATGAAGAGGAAAGGTTTGACATTTACTTAACCGGTTCTAATGCATTTCTTTTATCAAGCGATTTGGCAACCTTATTCGGCGGACGTGTTTTCGAAATAAGTTTGTATCCGTTTTCTTTTGCCGAGTATCTTGTATATTATCCTCAGAAGGATATAGACGTGGCGTTCGATAAATATGTGGTAGACGGCGGAATGGCAGGTTCCTATCTCTACAAAAATGATTCCGATGCTAAAAAATATTTGGCAGGAATAGTGCGGACCACAATTACAAAAGACATCGTAACTAAATTTAAAATAGAAAACGAAGATCTGTTAAATATGATCGTTGATTTTCTGATGGATAATATCGGCAATAAAACGTCGGTGCGGAACGTTGCAAACACATTGACGTCAAACATATATAAAACAAACGATAAAACATGCGGAGCGTATATAGAATATCTTTGCAGAAGCTTTCTTTTTTATCCTTTTAAACGTTACGACGTGAGGGGAAAGCGCTATCTGGAATCCGACAAAAAATACTATCTTGCCGATATCTCTTTCCGCTACGCAATAATAGGAACGAAGAATGCGGATTACGGACATTTATACGAAAACATAGTCGCGATAGAATTGTTGCGTCGTGGCTATGAGGTTTACGTCGGGCAACTCGGCGAAAAGGAGATTGATTTTGTTGCGCTGAAAGACGGAGCTAAAACTTATATTCAGGTTTGCGATGATCTCTCTAGACAAGAAACGCTGAAACGTGAAGTTACCCCGTTGCTTTCAATCAAAGACGCGTATCCAAAGCTCATCATTGCGCGAACCAAACATCCGGAAAGCCAGATAGAAGGAGTAAAAATTATAGATATTGCAAGATGGCTTATTTCGCAAAATTAAATTTTATTTAAAATCGCGAAATAGAAATCGGCTTTTCGTATAAGGGATATATAACGGCGTGCAGATTGTGCCTGATACTGCGTTGGTTGCGCTTATCCGAACGTCGACGAAATTGAGATTTTCGAGAAATAAATTTTATACGGAGGGAAGAACAAATGATTTACTACGCTACGCAAGAAACAATGGATAGATATAAACTGAAACGCCCGCACGAGATGTCGCCGGGAATAAAGGAATTGTGCGAACAAATCATTGAAAAAGAGCAGGGAAATTCGTTTTACGAATGGGGTGTTAAGCTGTTTATAATGGGGTGTTAAGCTGTTTTATTTCGACAGAAGAAAGTGCTTGCAGATTGTGCATTTTCTTACAAAAATAACGGTGTTTTTAATCGATTGTAAGGTAAACGAAATCGAAAATGCGGCAAACGCCGTGGTACAGTCTTTATTCCATCTTAGTGAATTCAGAAACAATAAATCAAACATTAGCAAACAGCGAGTTCGGGGCAAAGAGTCTGAGGAATCGGATTCTTTTTACTACGGGTAATTATGAGAGAAAGAAATGTTTCCGTTGAAGTATGGTTTGCTGTGAAAAGCCGTGAAGAACAGGCGATGCGCCGGAGATCAAGAATTTAAGAGGTCAATTATCTGTGTAATTCAGATAAGAGCGGTACGATTGTTCTTGAGGCGGGGACTGCTCCGAGGCTTAATTGATCGATAAGAAGTTTTGCCGCCGTGTAGCCGATTCGGAAGAAATTTTGTATGATAGAATCCGTGTTTATATTTAAACGAAGGTTGATTAACAAATTGTTATCGTCGAAACAAACCATTCCGAAATTTTTATCAATGCCTTTTCCGATGGCGCGGGCTGCTCTGACGGCGTTTGCGGCGTTATAGCCCATTTGTAAATGGTCGGAGGAAAGAGAGGGAAGGTTTAACCCCACTAAATTCCGGTCGATCAATATGCATGGTGTTTTTGTATAAAATTGAATATATAAAAATTGTCTGTATTATCAAACTTTTCAAAAAAGTCAAACGTGATAATAACAATAAAAAGTTAAAATTGTCTATTTTTTTATAAAAGTTGCCATTTTTACGGTAAAAACATTAAAAAGACAAAAAGGGTTCTTGGATACATTACAAGAATTACATGTTTTCTGTTCTGCGCCGAGAAAAAAATTAAAAAGTCTCGATGAAAGAAAAGGCGCACGTGATTTTCGAGGCGCACAAGACATTCTTCTTCGTGTTCTGACCGACGATCGCACACGCCGAGCAGCGTGATGATCGGCGCAACGTACAAAAGCGAAAGCGTTTTCGGGTTTCCGGGGGCAAGTTCGCCCGCGGCGATCAGATCTTTGAAAATGCGCGCGTGATAGTCGATTATTCTGTCTACGTACCGCCTCGAAAACAGCGCGGCGAGTTCGGGCGAGCGGAATTGCTCGATCGTGAGCATTTTTCGGAAGCGCGAAACCACGGTATCGTGCAGGGAATATTCGAAAATCTGCCGCACCTTTTCAAAAAGCGCGGATTCGGCGATTTGCTCGAAATGCGGAAAATCCTGCGGCGCGTTCTGCACGTGGATATTGATTCTGTCCGTGCAGGTCAGGCATGCGTTTTTAATCGGCGGCAAGATTGAAAAAATCAAGCTTTACGTGCCGCAGGCGGCGGAGTTTTATAAGCGCATGGGGGGGAGTGAACGTATGCGCGCAGCGAAACCGACGAACAGGGAAACGCTTACCCGATTAACGCTTACCCGATTTTATATATGCGCGTAAAATAAAACGATACCGCACGGGGAATGTGCGGTATCGACTGAAACAAAACGTTACGAACGCGGGGATTGCGGTTATTTCAACGTCATGATGATCGCCTGATTGAAATCGCCGAAATTTTTGCCGAATAAATTGATGCCGCCGCGATGCACGGCGTTCTCTTTTACGCCGATCTCAAAAAGCACGGTGTTTTGCTTATGCAATTCAAGCGCGTTGAAATCTATTTCGGACGGCACTTGTTCGCCGTTTAAATAGACTCCGTTTCGTGAAACTTCTACGTTTTTTAATAGTCCGTACTGTGTGCAGGTAACCGGCCAGTAGGCGGGCGTGTACTTCCCGCGCGAGCCGCCGAAATCCCCCGGCGACGTGAACGTGAGAATCTCTTTGCCGTTGATTTTCACCGTGATGTCCGAAGGCCAGTTGATATTATAATTATTCGCTTCCGAACACACTTCGAACGAAAACAAAAGCGAGTGAAACGCTTTGAAATCTTTTGCGTCCGGCGGCAGGGGAAACATGTATCCCAGCATGCCCGTATTAAACCATAAACATTCCGCTTTCATGCGCTGCGGCAGAAAGAACATCGAGGGATTGTCTTTGATGGAAATCGCTTCGGTTGCGCCGAGCATGCCGCACGGCGGCGTTACGCTGCATGCGGAAAACATCCCGATCGGCATTTCCGTAACGAATTTCCGTTCGCCGTCCGCCGAAGTATTCGGCACTTCCGGCTCTAATACGAAGCGGCAAGATAAAATTTCCTGCGCGCAGAATTTCGTATGCCCTTTAATGCCCGGCTGATAGGCGATAGAGATAAGTCCCGCCTCGGCAAGATCCTGTGCATAGCGCGAAATCGTGGAGATCGAAATGCCCGTTTCTTTCGAAAGCGCGGAGATGCTTTTCGGGTAAAAAATCAACGCTTTCAAAATCTGCACCCGTTCTTTCGAGGACAACGCATACCCGCATTGCGCGATTTTTTCGATATCGTCCGGGTTTTCGATATACAGCCGCAAATGTTTCTTTTCATTGATGTCCATAGTCGTTTCTCCCTTGCTGCGTATATTATAACAAAACAAAACGAAAAAATCAAGAATTTTTCGGAAATTTTCGTTTTGTAAAAGAAATCTCATTTTTTGCGAGTAACGCGGTTTCATTCTTTCGGATTCCGAAAGCGTTTTTTTCCGCCGATTGGTTGACAACCGCCCCGTTTTTATGCTTTAATAATATTGCAGCGAAGTTTAAAGGGGTAAGGCTATGGCGAAAAATTTCGGATTATCTTATAAGCAGCTCGATTTTTTGAATTGGGAATTCGGCGTGTTTTTCCATTTCGGCATACGCAGTTTTTATCGCGGTCATAAAGATTGGGACGGCAAAGACATGCCGCTTTCCGCGTTTCTTCCCGAAAAATTCGACGCGTTCGACTGGACGGAAACGGCGAGAAAGGCGGGCGCGAAGTATGTGATTTTCACGGCGAAGCACCACGACGGGTTTGCTTTGTGGCAGTCGGCGTATACGGAATACGGCGTAAAAAATACGCCGTGGAAGGGTGGCAAGGGCGACGCGGTGAAAGAATTCGCGGAAGCGGCGCGGAAGTCCGGCTTGAAAGTAGGCTTATATTATTCGCCCGCGCAATGGGGGAAAACCGCCGTGAAATTCGAAAACGGCAAGGAATACGACGATTATTTTATCAATCAGATCACAGAGCTTTTAACAAATTACGGCAAAATCGATTATCTTTGGTTCGACGGGTGCGGCTCGGAAAATCACGAGTACGATAAAGAACGCATCGTGAAAGAAATTTACAGGTTGCAGCCGCATATTTTAACGTTTTCGGGGGCGGAATGGCATCCGGACGTGCGCTGGATCGGCAACGAGGCGGGCTACGCTTCGAAATTCAATCCGCTCACCGTGAAAAGCGGCTATTTTTCCGAGCTTGCCACGCAGGCGGACGTATTCCCCGAAGATACCTGTATTCCCGCCGAGTGCGATTGTAAAATCCGCGACACATGGTTTTACGACGACAATGAAAACACGCTGAAATCGGCGGACGAGCTTTTCGGTATGTACGAATCTTCGGTAGGCGGCGGCAGCAATTTTCTTCTGAACGTTTCGCCCGACGATCGCGGACTGCTGCCCGAAGCGGATAAAAAACGGCTGCTGGAACTCGGCGAAAAAATCGCGCAGTACTCTTCGCCCGTTTCGTTTTCTGCGCCGTACAAAGACGGCGAAAACGCGTATTCGATCGATGCGCCCTGCCGTGGAAAACCGTGGGAAAAGTGCCGCGAAAACAGCGAACTCGTAAATCGCATCGTGCTGCGGGAAGATCTTTCGAAGGGGCAGAACGCACAGCTTTTCGAAATTTACGCCTACCCTTATGTGTATCAGAATCGAAAATTGCTCGTTTATAAAGGCGCTACGATCGGGCATAAGGCGATTTGCCATATCCCCGTGATGCGCGCATCGAAATTTACGATCGAAATCGCTTCGGAAAGCGGAAAAACCGCGATTTCGGAGATGAAGGCGTATTTTGTGAAGTAAATTTCAGCTCTTTTTTGCATGAAACCGCATTTTGCCGCCCTTGAAAAAAACGGGGCGGTTTTCATTTTTGTACGAAAACGGCACGCGAAGGTTTCATTTTTTTTAGTCAGTTTCAAATTTTGCGAGTAACTTGTTTTCATTTTGTCAATTTTTGGTAGGCTTTTTCAGCGTCGATTGTATTGACAAGCCGCTTGATTTTGTGATATTATGCGAATAGAGCGAGGGGAAAAATTAAAAAATATGTCTTCGCCGAAAAAATTATGAAATGCAGGAGGTTGAAATGATGAGAAAAATGCAAGACGATCGCGATCGTCGGCGTAAGGCGGGAGCGGCGGGCTACAGTACCCCGCATATCGATGTCTTTTCCACAGGAAAAGACATCGTTGTTACGAGCAATGTGAAGGAAAACGGTTTTCAATGGAATGACGAGGTGTGGACGAAAGGCGTAGACGAATCTACGATCTGGAATTGAAGAGGGGTGAGAAAAATGAAGAAAAAGAATTTATTGTTGACAGCCGCTCTGTCTTTATGCGCCGTATGTGCGACGGCGGGGATAGCGGGCGCAAATCCGGCAACAGCCGAAAACGTAACCGTGTTCGAAATGGCGGGCGCTTCCGTGCGATATCAGAAAAACGATGACGGACAAGAAGGAATCCGCTTCCGTGTGAAGTTGGATTCGGCTACGTATCAAAGCTATCTTACAAACGAAAACGTGAAAATCGAAACGGGCGTTTTGGCAATACCCGCGCACGAGCTGCTTGCGGGCGAAGAATTGAATCTTTCCACCGCCACCGCGCAAAAAGCCGTTACTTACTCTTCGGAAAAGCCCGAAGAAAACCTGTGGTCGGCGTTTGATAATGGCGACGGCACTACGGACGAGGGGTATATGCAGAGCCTTGTGTACTGCTACGGTATCCCCGGGGCATACTACAACGCGCCGTTTGCGGCGCGCGGCTACGTGAAAATCACGGGCGCGGAAGAGGGCGCAGCGCCGGAGGTGCATTATACGGACGTGTTGCGGCAATCGTATCTGGAAACGGCGTACCGGGCAAATCTTGCGGACGGCAACGTGGCCCTGGAAACCATTCTGAACGCGAATACCTACGAAATCAAGGGCGACGGGCAGACGCTGCAAAGCGGCAAATACGGCGACAAGTTGAATCTGAGGGAAGCCGCGGCGAATGACGGCTGGCAGTTTACGGGCTGGTCTTTAGACGGAAAAAAGAAGTTTGCGGCGGATTATATTAAAGGCAACGCCACGCTCGTATCGCTTTGGGATAAGGTGAACGGGCAGAGCAACGAAGCGAAAGTGATCGCGGGGATCACGGGCGAAAAGGCGGAAGCGAAAGCGACGTACGCTACTTCCTACTCGATAACGATGGACGAAGTCACGGCGAACGAAATTGCCCAAAAACCCCTGAAATCGCTTACGGTGGCGGGCGAAGAAGTAGATCTTGCGAACGCGGAATATGCAAACGGCGTGCTTACCGTAAGCCGGGCTTTTAGCGAAAACGATCTGAAACTGTACGGCAAGAAGGCGTACGCGGCGGCGTTTGGCGAAGGCGACAACGTGCTGAACGTGGTGGGCGAGCTGCTTTTCGTTACCTATGAGATTAAATCGCAAGCCGAGCTTGACGCGATGGTGTACGTAACCGACGGCGCGGCGGACGGCACGGCGACTTACGGCGGGTATATCACGCTTGGAAACAATATCGCGTATAGCGGCACATACAGTTCTTCGATTTATGACTCGGATAAACAATGGACGTTTAACGGCACATTTGACGGAAAAGGACATAATATCGACGGCATTACAATGAATTACGGCGGGTTGATCGGCGGCTTAACAAGCGGCGCTGCTATCAGAAACGTATCGTTTACGAATGCCGAAAACGTAAGTTCGAATATTGCCGGCTTCCTTGCGCAGGGCGTTGCATGGGAAAACGATTATACGGTTGAAAATATTTACGTGCATTTTAAAACGTTCTATCATTGCGGCAGCAAACCGTTTGATAGCGGTTGCGGCGGCTATACGGGAATTATTTTCACGGGCGAGCAATGGAATATAAATGCAAAAATTAATTTCGGCAAAGTTGATAAAGTGTTTGTTTGCGCCGACAATTACGTAACGGACGTAGGCGAAGGCACGATTCTCGGCAATGCGGCAAGCGGCTACAAAGGCTTTACGAATATTTACGGCTACGGAATCGGAGGGAAGATTTCCCGTTGGGATAGTGAAAACGTGAACGCCTGCGGCGGCGTGTACGGCAATAAAGTGGCGATCAAGGCTGCGAACAATGATTACAGCGCGTTTGAAAACGACGATTTCTGGCAGATCGATCTGAACGGACTGCCTTACCCCGCGCGGCTCGATCAAACCGTGAGCAGCGAAAAAATTTCCGAAAACAAGGTGATTAAATCTATTTCGGGCGCAGGTGAAAACGCAATTGTTTCCGCATTCGAGCAAAGCTTTACAATCGACGTAAAAGACGTGGAAACATATCTCGGCGGCACGCTGACTTCGCTTGCCGTGGGCGCGAACACGTATACGGACGGCATTTCTTATGCCGACGGCATAATCACGGTAAGCCATGCGCCCTTGCTTACCGCTTACGGAATGCAAAGCTATTCGGCAACGTTTTCTTCGAACGGCAAAAATCTGAAAGTTACGGGCAGAACGCTGTTTATTACTTTTGAAATCACTTCGAAAGACGAGTTTGACGCAATGGCGTACGTCACGGAAAACGCGATCGACGGCGATAAAACCTACGGCGGGTATATCACGCTCGGCGCGGACGTTGCGTATAATGGCGCTTACGGTAATAAGATGGAAGGCAGAACGTTTACGGGTACGTTCGACGGCAAAGGGCATAATATCGACGGGCTTTCCATGGGCTGGGCGTCGATGTTCGGAACGCTGAAAAATTGCGCGATTAAAAATCTGTCGTTTACGAACGCGGAAAACTCCGCGGCGCAGGTGGCGGGATTCCTTGCGCAGGGCGTTGCGTGGGAAAATAATGATTTCTCGATCGAAAATATCTACGTGCATTTCAAAACGTTCTATCATTGCGCCACCGCCACGAAAACGGACGTTGCGGAAAACCATCGTAACTATAAAAACGGCGGCTACACGGGCGTGATTTTTACGGGCGAACAGTGGAATCAATGGGCGAAAATCGGCTACGGCAAGGTGGATAAAGTGTTTGTCTGCGCGGACGAATACGTTTCGGGCGCGGGCGAAGGTACGATTCTCGGCAACGCGGCAAGCGGCGGTAAGGGGTTCACGAATATCTACGGCTACGGCATCGGCGGCAAAATTTCGCATTGGGACAGCGAAACGCAAACCGCCTGCGGCGGCGTGTACGGCGATAAAGCGGCGTTGAAAGCGGCGAATGTTAATTATTCCGCGTTTACGGCGGATAGCTTCTGGCAGCTCGATTCAGACGGCGTTCCCGTTTCGAAATCGGCGGCTTTGAAATCGGCGGCGGCGAACGTTTGATTTTATGCGCGCCGCGCGATACGCTTGTAATGATTCGATCGGCATATCGGCGTTTATATCTTCGAAGGTAAATACAATGATGATTCAAGGTAAATTTATCGGCACGGCGGAAAAGGCGAACGTGTTCTGCATAGAAAAGAAATTTACGCTCGACGCGTTTGAAAAGGCGGAACTTTTTGCCACGGCGCTCGGATTGTATTTCGCCGAAATTAACGGCGTGCGCGTGGGGTGCGATTATCTCGCTCCGGGGTGGACTTCCTACAATAAAACGTTGCAGGTGCAAACTTACGACGTAACGAATCTGCTGAAACCGGGCGAAAACGTTTTACGCTTTACGGTGGCGCAGGGGTGGTACCGCGGCGGGTATTTTTGTGACAGAAAGCGGCTGTACGGCGATATGAGCGCGGTTGCCGCCGATCTTGCGGTCGACGGAAAAATATGCTGCGCTACCGACGAAACGTGGCGGTCGGAGGAAAGTCCGATTCGTTTTTCGCACCTTTACGACGGCGAAACGAAAGATCTTACCGCGCCGCTTCGAAGTCTTACCGCCGTGGAAGTAGCGTGGGATAAACGCACGCTGAAAATGCAAATCTGCGAACCTGTACGCGATATCGAGCGTTTGCGCGTGAAAAAAATTATCCAAACGCCGCGCGGCGATACGGTGTACGATTTCGGGCAGAATCTCGCGGGCGTAGCAGAGATAAAAACGCCCGAAAGTTTCGACGGCACGGTGACTTTGAAATTCGCGGAAATTCTTGTAGACGGCGAATTTTACACGGACAACCTGCGCGGGGCGGCGGCTACGGATCGTTTCACGGCACACGGCGCGCACGTGTTTTCACCCGAGTTTACCTATCACGGTTTCCGCTATCTGAAAATCGACGGCGCGGAAATTCCCGCGGAAAATATCACGGCGATTGTACGGCACACGGATATGAAACGCACGGGCAGCATCGAAACGGACAACGCGCGGTTTCAGCGGCTGATCAACAACGTTACGTGGGGGCAGAAGGGCAATTTCGTGGATATTCCCACCGACTGTCCGCAGCGTGACGAGCGGCTGGGCTGGACGGGCGATATCAACGCGTTCTGCCGCACGGCGGCGTACAATTTCGACGTGCGCAAGATTCTGAAAAAATGGCTCGGCTCGTGCCGCGACGAACAGAAAGAAACGGGTGAGATCGCGAACGTTGCGCCCGATTGTCTCGAAGATAAAAAAACGTCGGCGATGTGGTGCGACGCGATCACGTTTGTGCCGTGGAAACTGTACGAAATGTACGGCGACGAAAGCTTTCTTTCCGAGAATTTCGAGGCGATGAAAAAGTTTATTTCCGCGCGCGAAAACACGATGAAAAACGGACTTGTGGCGCGCGGAAACGAGTACGGCGACTGGCTCGCGCTGGATGGGGAATATCTTGTGGGTAACGGCGTGTGCGGCAGAACGGATACCTATTTTCTTACGAACGCGTTTCAGGTGAAGTCGCTTGAAATCGTGGCGAAAAGCGCGAAAATTCTCGGTAAAGAGGAAGAATCGAAAATTTACAGGCGTAAAGCGGCGGAACTTTTAAAAAAGATGCGCGGCGAGTATTTTACGAAAAGCGTCAGGCTCGCGTTCGATACCGTCACGGCGCAGGTGATCGCGCTGCAATTCGGTATTGTGCCGGAAAGCGCGCGCGATGAACTTGCAAAACGACTGAATGACGGCGTGATTTTGCGTAAATATCGCATATCCACGGGGTTTATCGGCACGGCTTATTTATTGTTTGCGTTGAGCGACAATGGATATTTCGAAACGGCGCGACGGGTGCTTCTGAATAACGCGTACCCCGGATGGTTGTACGAGGCGGACATGGGCGCGACTACGATATGGGAACGCTGGGATTCCTTAACGCCGGACGGTAAGCCGAATCCGGACGGAATGAACAGCTATAATCACTATGCCTACGGGTCGTTTGAGGAATTTGTCTATCGTCGAATCGCGGGAATCGAAGCTGCCGCGCCGGGGTTTAAAAAGGTGCGCATTGCGCCGCACCCCGCCAAAGGATTGTCCGGTTTGCGCGCGGAATACGAGAGCGTAAACGGAAAAATCGTATCGGGGTATCGCCGGGAAAACGGCAAAATCGTGTACGAGATCGAAATTCCCGCAGGCGTTATGGCGGAGGTGATCTTGCCGGGAGAGCAAGCCGTAAGGGCGGAAAGCGGCAGACATACATTCGAAAGAGTGAGCGAGGAGCTTTCCTGCGAGCCGTACACGGAAGAAAGCTTTGTGAGCGAAATCAGGCAAAATCCGGTGGCGCGTAAGGCGTTTAAAGAAATTTTCGGCGATTTTTTCGAAGTAAAGGACAGCGTGTGGAATCCGCGTCTTAAAACGATCGGCGGACTTGCGGAAACGCGCATAGCGGCGGGAAAGATCGGAAAGGAAAAATTTGCGGAATTGTTTCGCCGTGCAAACGAGCGTTTTAAAGAGCTTTCCGCCGCGAAAATCGTTTTTGAAAAACCGAAAAGAAATTAAAACCTTTTGGAAAAATGAAACGAATCGCAAAGATTCGGCACATACTGGCATCAAATCAAAAGATTTGAAGTGAATGAGTTCGGTGTTGCACGGGACTCATTCTTTTCGTTTAAGAGATTTTCTTTCGTGCCATAGGGGAATAATTTCCGAAAAAAACGCTATAGTATACAAATAAATCCGAATGATTCGCTTGTAGTAAGCCAACAATTCGGATAAAATAAATTCTGAGCCGCTGTGAGTTTTGAACAATCGGATGTTTGAAATTCAAAACTATTTATTCCGCGGGATCGGGATCATTCGCCGAAAACGCATTGCGGTATTCCCGCGGCGTGATGCCCATTCGTTTTTTAAATAACGTACGGAAATAATTCATATCGATAAAACCGCAGTCCCGTGCAATCGTTTCGATTTTGTCGTTACCGCTAAGGAGTCGTCTGCAACATTCGCGCAGGCGTATTTTTTGCACCCATTCCGTGAACGTTTCTCCCGTTTCTTTTTGTATCGTTTTCGATAAATATGGCAGGGAATAATTCAAAGTTTTACAAAGATCCCCGAATTTCAAATCCCCCGAAAAGTTATTTTCGATATACGCCACGATCTGTGCGCTGAGCGAAGACGTTTTCGCTTTTCCCGCGATTTCGCGCATGGTGAGAATGAAAATTTCGGCGAGTTGCATTCTGATCATTTCCGTATAGCCGCCCTGCATTCGCTCCGCTTCCGATTGCATATTCAGTAAAAGCGAAAGAACTTTTCCGTTTTCGTCGCGAAAAATATGTTGCTCGGGACTCGCCATAAGATCGTAGTCGAAGCGGATCAGATAGCCATCGAGAAGATCGGAAACTTTGTTTTTCTTTACGAGTGCAGCGTCGAGAAATTCGGGCAGAAACAGACAGTTGATAATGCGCAAGGGTTCGCTTGCAATCGTGTGATAACTATGCGTTGAAAAGCGGTTCATCACGAAATAATCGCCGCGTTCCACGGTGTACGACTTGCCGTCGATCACGCTGCACGCCTTGCCGTCGGTTACGTAGGCAAGCTCGAAAAAGTTGTGGCGGTGCAGCGGCACGTCGGTGTGACGGTACGCCGCAATTGAAAATTTATTATTGAGTTTGAAATATTCCGAAATGTTGCAAATATCCATCTTTTGTTTCCTTGATTTTATGTCCCGTGCAACTTCTACGCTTTCATTGTAAAACAAAAAAACTATTTCGTCAAGCGATTCGGAAAAATATTCACCTATTTTCTTTGAAAATAAATAAAAATAGATTAAATCAGTCTATGCTTTTAGAAAAAAAGATTATTTTAATTCCGGTGAAACGGCATTATAATAAAGGGGAAAAAGGTGATGCGGACGTTTTGCGCCGTTTGAAGAAGTGAAAAAATACGGGCGCATATAGCCGGGTTTAACGATCGGTTACGGAGAAAACATGCTGTACGACAAGCAGAAACACATCGAAAAAGACGAAAAATTTTTTGAAAATCCCCCGGCGATTTATCGCGCCGCGCCGTTTTGGGCGTGGAACGGTAAATTAGACGAGCGCGTTCTCGGTGAAGAGATCGGGGCGTTTCGCGAAATGGCGCTCGGCGGTTTTTTTATGCATGTGCGATTCGGACTGGACGATCGATATCTCGGCGAGAAGTTTTTGCAAAGCGTGGAATACTGTGTGAAAGAAGCGGAAAAAAATCAGATGTTCGCATGGCTGTACGACGAAGACCGCTGGCCTTCGGGGTGTGCGGGCGGCTTGGTGACGAAAAACCCCGCCTATCGCCGCAAAACGATGACATTCGAATCTGAGATTCCGCAGAATTTTGCGATTTCTTCCGGCGAAAAGGAAGAAGATTACATATCGCTGCGTCCGTTAGTGGCGGCGGCTTACGCGGTGAAAAAAGACGAAAAAGGCGCGCTCTTATCGTATCGGCGTATTTCCTGGCCGCTGTGTGAGGAATTTTCGGCGTTGGCGGAGAAAGACGAAAGCGCGGCGCAGGACTATGTGTGCGGGCAACTGAACGCGGGCGAATCGGCGTATTTCGCGGTAATCCGTTGCGATGCGTCGTCCGATTGGTACAACGGCGCTTCGTATTCGGACGATTTAAATGAAAACGCCATAGCAGAATTTATCCGGGTAACGCACGAAACGTATCTTGCGAGAATCGGCGAAAAATTCGGGAAAAGCGTGCCGGGGATTTTTTCGGACGAGCCGAATATCGAGCCTTATGAAAAATTTGAAGAACGCGGCGTGCCGTGGTCCATCGATTTTCCCGCAAAGTTTAAAGAGGCGTACGGTGAAGACATTTTTGCGCGATTGCCGGAGCTTTACGCGTTGCGCTCGCCGCAGGCGTTCGCCGCGCCAGATCGGGAAAACGGCGTGAAAAAAGATTTTATTTATCGCTATTATGCGTTTATATCCGAGCGGTTTGCGGCGGCTTATTCCGAAAAAATCGGGGCGTGGTGCAAAAAGCACAATCTCGCGTTCACGGGGCATTATCTTTGCGAAGATTCGCTTGAAGGGCAAACGGCTTGTTCGGGCGACGTGATGCGGCAGTACGCAGGCTATGCGTTACCCGGGATCGATAT
>ERZ1673744.2286-NODE-2286-length-14635-cov-4.477229_pt1 | contig 14635 bp, 12 predicted proteins | sample MGYA00580207_ERZ1673744 | MGnify/ENA primary metagenome ERZ1673744 (study PRJEB41218, sample SAMN15661751) | gut metagenome | host: Homo sapiens | place: Canada: London | collected 2015-08-20/2019-03-30 | study: EMG produced TPA metagenomics assembly of... | reverse complement strand
CCTGTCGGGATGATCTCCGGCATCAACAAGATCCTGCTGCAGACCGACGAAGCACTCACAAAAAAGCTCAAAGCCGCTGCTGCCGCCGCCGGCGCGCGGGCGGTCGGCGGCGTTGTCGCTACCGGCGACCGCTTTGTGGCGGACGGTGCGGAAAAACGCCGCATCGCCGACACCTTCGGCGCGGTCGCCTGTGAGATGGAGGGCGGCGCGGTGGCGCAGGTATGCTTTGTGAACGGTGTGCCGTTTGCACTTTTACGGGCGATTTCGGACGACGCCTCCGGCAAGGCACAAACGGACTATCCCGTGTTTGCGGACAGGGCGGCGAGAAAAAGTGCGGCGCTGCTGCTGACGGCGTTGGAGGGAGAAATATGCTGAAAAACTACCACACGCACACCTGGCGGTGTCATCACGCCTCCGGCACGGAGCAGGAGTACATCGAGGCGGCGATCGCGCGCGGGTTCAAGGTGCTCGGCTTTTCGGATCATGTGCCGGTGCCCAATTTCCCGAACGGCTATCAAAGCGGATTTCGCATGAACGCCGATCAGGCGGGGGAGTATGTTGCGACACTTTTGAAATTAAAGCACGCCTATGCGGAGGACATTGACATTCTCATCGGCTATGAGACGGAATATTATCCGGCGCTTTTTGCCGAGCAGCTGGATTTTTTGCGGTCGTTTTCCTTTGACTATCTGCTGCTCGGTCAGCACAATATCAAAAACGAATATGACAGCGACCGTTCGCTGCACACGCCGACCGCCGACTGCGGGCTTTTGCGGGAATATGTCGATCAGGTGATCGAGGGACTTGAAACCAGCGCGTTTGCGTATGTGGCGCATCCCGATCTCATCCCCTTTGTCGGTGACGAGGACGACTATGCCGCCGAGATGTCCCGCCTGTGCGTCGCCGCAAGGGAGATGAACATTCCGCTCGAATGCAATCTGCTCGGCGTGCGGGATCATCGCAACTATCCCGACCGGCGCTTTTGGCAGGTGGCGGCAGCGGAGGGCTGCCCGGCGATCCTCGGCTGCGATGCCCACGGGGTCTCCGGCATCCTCGACACCGACGGTCCGAAACAGGCACGGCGTTTTCTGCGTCGCTGCGGTGTGAAGAACATCACGGAGGATATCCGCCTTTATAAAGACAAACGGGACTGAAAAAGCCGCTCCGAAGGGAGCGGCTTTTTATGACAAAAATTGCCAAAATCGGTCGCGCGGCGGAGGAAAAAAACCGCAAAGTTTACGATTTGTAAATTCCACTTGTTTTTTGCCGCAGGGTAGTGGTATACTGGTATTGTTAAAGATTTAAGTAGAGTGGAAAATTATGCGGAGGTGTCCTCTTTTGTCCTGCGATCTGCATTGTCATACCAAGCTGTCCGACGGCTCCGTCGGTATTGAGGAGCTCATTTCCCTTGCCAAACGGCGGGGACTGCACACCATTGCCATCACCGACCACGACACCTTTGCGGGGGCGGTGCGCGGCGTTAACATCGGCAAGCGCGCAGGGTTGCATGTCATTCCGGGCGCGGAATTGTCCGCTGTCGATCCCGCAACCGGCAGGAAGGTACATATTCTGTGCTATAACTGTGCGTCGGCGGCGCGTCTTGAGGGGCTTTGCCGCAGAACGCTTGAGAGCCGAAAAAAGGCGGCGACCGAGATGCTGCGGCGCGTGATGCGGTATTATCCCATTTCGCCGGAGCTTGTGGTGCGCTGTGCGACCGGCAGCGCCGCCGTGTATAAGCAGCACATCATGCATGCGCTGATGGACGCGGGCTTTGCCGACAGCATTTTCGGCGAGGTCTTTGAGCGCCTGTTCAACAAGGAAAACGGCGTTGCCGTTGCCGCGGTGGAATATCCCGATGTGCGGGATGTGCTCACGCAGGTGCATGAGGCGGGCGGCATTGCGGTGCTGGCGCATCCGTATGCATATGACAGCACCGAGCTCATGCAGCAGCTCGTGAAGGAAGAGCTGCTCGACGGCATCGAGGTGCACCACCCGTCGCACGACGAGGCGCGCCGCACGGCGCTCACGGAGTTTGCGACGGCGCATCATCTGCTCATGACCGGCGGCTCGGATTTTCACGGGATGTACGGCAAGGGCACGCGCGCCGTGGGCAGCACCGCCATCGACGATGATGCGGCGGCAGCGCTCATGAAATTCAAAAGAGAGGATGAGGAAAGATGACACATCATTACCGTACCCACGGCACCTGCTCGCGGGAGATCACCTTTGATATTGAGGACGGCTTGGTCCGCAATGTGCATTTTCAGGGCGGCTGCAACGGCAACACTAAGGGTGTGTCGCTCCTGGTGGAGGGCATGCCCGCCGCCGAGGTGGTGAAACGGCTTTCCGGCGTCAACTGCAACGGTCGCGGCACCTCCTGCCCCGACCAGCTGGCAAAAGCGGTGGCAGAGGCGCTCTCTGAGGAACAGTGACCGACTTTTTGAGGGAGTGAGCGCGATGAACGGTTTTGAAAACGATGCCGACATGAAGATCGTCGGAGACGAGAGACCCGCCCCGCCCGACACTGCCGCCAAATGGCAGCAGCAAAAGGCATGCGGCAACATGGACCGCGCACATCGCCTGGGCGCGGTGCTGGCGCAGCAGCTCATGAACATCGAAGAACCCGACGCGGCACGGCTGCTGCAAAAACAGATGCTGGCAGCGTTCGTGGTGGACGATGCGCTGCCGGCGTTGGTGCCGGATGAGCTGCTGACGAAAACGGTGCGCGGCACTTTCTATGAACGGCTGCGCGGGCTGCTGCCGGATTTCGAGGACACGCTGCATCGACTCGGTGCTTTCACCTTCTATCGCCTGTCCATCGACGGCGACACGCCGGATGCGGCGCGCGTCGGCGCGGTGTTTGCCGCACTTTGCGGCTGCGCGGAGGACACGGCGACCGAACAGGAGGGCGCAAGGCTCTATCGCGGCTATCATGAGCGGCTCGCCGAAACGGTTGCCATGGTAGATTTCCAAAAAGTATAAAAAAATAAAAATATCCGCTTTGTATATAAAAAGCGGATATTTTCATGTAAGGGGGGAAAGAAAATGGAACTGCCCGCGGCATTTTGCCGCCGCATGGAGCGGCTGCTCGGCGCGGATGATAAGCGCTTTTTTGAAAGCTATGCGACACCCCTGCGGCGCGGCGTGCGGGTAAACTTGCTCAAAACGGACAAAGAGCGGTTTTTGTCGCTTTTCCCGCTGCCGCTTGTCCCCTCGCCCTTTGCGGCGGACGGGTTCTATCTTGACGCACCGCACAAGGCAGGCGGCGATCCGCTGTTTCACGCGGGCGCTTACTATATGCAGGAGCCGTCGGCATCGGCGGCGGTGACGGTGCTGTCCCCGCAGGCGGGAGAAAGAATCCTCGACCTTTGCGCCGCGCCGGGCGGCAAATCGACGCAGATCGCGGCGGCGCTCGGCGGGACGGGGCTTTTGTGGAGCAACGAATATGTCCGCGCCCGCGCGCACATTTTGGGACAGAATGCGGAGCGCTGCGGCGTGCGAAACGCCGTGCTTTCCTCCTCGGATGCGGAAACGCTGGCGCGGGGGCTGCCCGCCTTTTTCGATGCGGTGCTGGTGGATGCGCCCTGCTCGGGCGAGGGGATGTTCCGCAAGGAGCCTGCCGCTCTTTCCGAATGGAGCGAGGACAATGTGGCGCACTGTGCCGCAAGACAGCGGGACATTTTAGATGCGGCGGCGAAAACGGTAAAGGCAGGCGGCCGGCTTGTCTATTCGACCTGCACCTTTGCGCCGGAGGAAAACGAGTGCACGGCGGCGTGGTTTCTGGAAACCCATCCCGATTTTGAGCCGCTGCCCATCGCCGTTTCGTTCGGCGAGGCGGGGTTTGCCTTTGATCGCGTGGCGGCGTTCGACAAAACGGTGCGCGGTGCGCGATATGATGCGGCGGCGTGCAGGCGCATTTTGCCCTGGCACGGCGGGGAGGGGCATTTCATCGCCGCTTTTCGCCGCACGGACGCGCCGCCGATCGTGCCCGCCCCCTTTGTGTATCCGAAGGATAAAAACGCCGATGCCGCGGCAGCGCTGTTTTGCGACTGCTTTGCGGGCGAGATGTACGGCGTGCCGCTGACGGTAGGGGACACCGTGCGGCTGCTGCCGGCGGGACTGCCCGCTTTCTCCGGGTTGCCCGTTCTGTCGGCGGGGGTCGCGCTCGCGGCGGTGTGCAAAAATCGGCTCGAACCGTGCCACGCCGTGTTTGCCGCCGCAAGGGCGGCAGAGTGCCGTCGGCTTTTGTCGCTGCCGCCGGAGGACGCGCGCCTTGCCGCCTTTTTGCACGGTGAGGAGCTGCAGACGGACGGGGCTGCGGGCTTCACGGCGGTCGCGGTCGCAGGAATTCCCGTCGGCTTCGGCAAGTGCGCGGGCGGACGCCTCAAAAACCGCTACCCGAAGGGGTTGAGAAATTTTTGATATACCCCTTGCAAAGTATGGCAAAATCGGTTAGAATAGATACGAAAATCGGCATACTGCCGGGTTGTAAAGAAAGGGTGCTTACAGTATGAGTTATCTGAGCAAAAAAAGTGTAGAAGATCTCGATGTCGCGGGCAAGCGCGTTCTCGTGCGCTGTGACTTCAATGTGCCGCTCAAGGCGGGCGTCATCACCGATGAAAACCGCATTGTCGCCGCACTGCCCACCATTCAGTATCTGATCAATCACCACGCGAAGGTCATCCTTTGCTCGCATCTCGGCAAGCCGAAGGGTGAGCCGAAGCCGGAGCTGTCGCTGGCGCCCGTTGCGGTGCGCCTGGCGGAAAAGCTCGGCCGTCCCGTCGTGTTTGCCGCGGACGACAATGTGGTCGGCGAAAACGCGAAAAAGGCGGTCGCCGAAATGAAGGACGGCGATGTGGTGCTGCTGCAGAACACCCGCTATCGCCCCGAGGAGACGAAGAACGGCGAGAACTTCTCGAAGGAGCTGGCGTCGCTTTGCGATCTGTTCGTCAATGATGCGTTCGGTGCGGCGCACCGTGCGCACTGCTCTACCGTGGGTGTTGCCTCCTTTGTGAAGGAGTCCGCCAACGGCTATCTGATGGCGAAAGAGGTCAAGTATCTCGGCAATGCCGTCAACGACCCTGCCCGTCCTTTCATCACCATTCTCGGCGGCGCGAAGGTCTCGGACAAGCTGGCGGTCATTGAGAACCTGCTGAATGTTGCCGACACGCTCATCATCGGCGGCGGCATGGCATACACCTTCCTGTATGCGCAGGGCTATGCTATCGGCACCTCCCTGCTCGATAAGGAAAAGGTCGACTACTGCAGGGATATGCTCGCACGCGCCAAGGAAAAGGGCGTGAAGATCCTGCTGCCGGTCGACTGCGTTGCCGCAAAGGCGTTCCCCGATCCGATCGATGCGCCGATCGAGACCAAGGTGTTTGCAACCGGCGAGGTGCCGGATGACATGATGGGTCTCGACATCGGCCCGAAGACCGGCGAGCTGTTCGCAGCGGAAATCAAGAACGCCAAGACGGTCATCTGGAACGGCCCGATGGGCGTTTCGGAGAACCCGGCGCTCGCGAACGGCACGATTGCCGTTGCGAAGGCGATGGCAGCGTCTGATGCCATCACCATCATCGGCGGCGGCGACTCCGCTGCTGCGGTCAACAACCTCGGCTTCGGAGACAAGATGACGCACATCTCCACCGGCGGCGGCGCGTCCCTCGAGTTTTTGGAGGGCAAGGAGCTGCCCGGTATCGCCGCAATGACCGATAAATAAAACCTGCCATTTTCCGCACGGTGAGCTTTTCACCGTGCGGAAATCGCCGTTATACAGAAAGGAATGGACAACATGGGAAAATATGTAATTGCCGGCAACTGGAAAATGAACAAGACGCCCGCCGAGGCAAAGGAGCTGATCGACGCGATCCGCCCGCTGGTGAGCGACGCAAAATGCGATGTGATCGTCGGCGTGCCGTTCGTGGATCTCCCGACAGCGCTTGAGGCGACGAAGGACACGAACATCGGCGTTGCCGCGCAGAACTGCCACTGGGAGAAGAGCGGCGCGTTCACGGGTGAAATTTCCGCCGAAATGCTCAAGGCGATGGGCGTCGGCTATGTCATCCTCGGCCACAGCGAGCGCCGCACCTATTTCGGCGACACCGATGTGACGGTGGCAAAGCGCGTGCGCGCGGCGCTGGATGCGGGGCTCACGGTTATCCTTTGCGTCGGCGAATATCTTGAGCAGCGCGAGCAGGGCATCACCGCCGAGGTTGTTGCCATGCAGGTCAAGGTGGCGCTGCAGGGCGTGTCCGAGGAGGAGCTTTCTCGCATCATCATTGCCTATGAGCCGGTCTGGGCGATCGGCACGGGCAAGACCGCGACCGCAGGGCAGGCAAACGAGGTCTGCGCGCACATCCGCGCGACCGTCGCCGCGCTGTACAACGACAAGGTGGCAAAGGCGCTCACCATTCAGTACGGCGGTTCGATGAACGCGGGCAACGCAGCAGAGCTTCTGGCACAGGCGGATGTCGACGGCGGTCTTATCGGCGGCGCGTCCCTGAAGCCGAACGATTTTGCCACGATCGTCGCCGCTGCGAAATAAGAAGAGGTGGACACTATGAAAAAACCTCTGACCCTTATCATCATGGACGGCTTCGGCATTTCCGACGAGACCTACGGCAACGCCATCAAGGCGGCAAAAACGCCGAACCTCGACAAGCTGTTTGCCGAAAACCCCTTCACCACCATCGGTGCCTCCGGCATGGATGTCGGTCTGCCGGACGGACAGATGGGCAACAGCGAGGTCGGTCACACCAACATCGGCGCGGGCAGAATTGTTTATCAGGAGCTGACCCGCATCACGAAATCCATCGAAGACGGCGACTTTTTTGAAAACGAGGCGCTGAAAAAGGCGATGGATGCCGCGAAAAAGGACGGCGCTGCGCTGCATTTGGCGGGACTTTTGTCCGACGGCGGCGTGCACAGCCACTTCCGCCACCTGCTGGGTCTCTTGGAAATGGCGAAAAGGAGCGGCGTCAAAAAGGTATTTGTGCACTGCCTGATGGACGGCAGAGATGTGCCGCCCACCTCGGGCAAGGATTTTGTCGCACAGCTGCAGCAGAAGATGCAGGAGATCGGTGTCGGCAGAATCGCCACGGTCACCGGCAGATACTATGCGATGGATCGCGACAACCGCTGGGAGCGCGTGGAAAAGGCATATGCTGCGATGGTATACGGTGAGGGCGTCGAGAACGCCGATCCGGTCGCTGCGGTGGAGGCATCCTATGCCGAGGGCGTCACGGACGAATTCATCGTGCCGGTGGTGTGCACCGGCAAAGAGGGCGTCATCAAGGCAAACGACGCGGTGGTGTTCTTCAACTTCCGCCCCGACCGCGCCCGCGAGATCACCCGCACGCTGGTCGATCCCGCGTTTGACGGCTTTGAGCGCAAAAACGGGTTCTTCCCGCTGACCTATGTCTGCATGACGCAGTATGACGCGACCATGCCGGGCGTCGAGGTCGCTTTCCGTCCGCAGTCGCTGCACAACACGCTCGGACAGTATATCAGTGACAACGGCATGACGCAGCTGCGCATCGCCGAGACAGAGAAATATGCGCATGTCACCTTCTTTTTCAACGGCGGCGTGGAAAAGGAATTCGCGGGCGAGGATCGCGCGCTCATCCATTCCCCGAAGGTCGCGACCTATGACCTGCAGCCCGAAATGAGCGCGCCGCTCGTTTGCGAGGAGGTCGTGAAGCGTATCCGCTCCGGCAAATACGATGTCGTTATCCTGAACTATGCCAACTGTGACATGGTCGGTCACACCGGCGTTTTCGACGCTGCGGTGGCGGCTGTGGAGGCAGTGGATGAGTGCGTCGGCAAGACGGTCGCCGCTACGCTGAATATGGGCGGCGTGGCGCTCATCACGGCGGATCACGGCAATGCGGACAAGATGTATGAGGCGGACGGCTCGCCGTTCACTGCACACACGACTGCGCTCGTGCCGTTCTGTGTGGTCGGTCATCCCTGCACGCTGCGCGAGGGCGGCAGACTGGCGGACATTGCGCCGACCATGCTGCAGCTGCTCTCTCTCCCGCAGCCCGCGGAGATGAACGGTGTTTCGCTCATAAAATAATCGGTTGCAAAAACAGCAGCGCCGCCTTTTTTGAAAGGCGGCGCTGCTTTTTTCGGGGACTTACAGAAGATGCGCCCGCAGCTCCTCCGGCGACAGCGGAGAGAGGTCGGCGGGAGCAATATCGAAAACGGTCTTGCAGCCGCGATCGCCGCGTTCGAACATTTTGCAAAGCGCCCGTGCAAAGGCGCAGAGCACACTGCCGGTAAATTCGGGGTTGGAGTCAAGCTGCAGAGCATATTCCGCCACATGCGTGTTTTCCCCGTTTTTGCCGGTCCTGCCGGAGCGGATGACAAAGCCGCCGTGCGGCAGCGCCGCATGGTCTCTTTGCAGCTCTTCCGCGGTGATGAAGGTCACCGTTGTGTCATAGCCCGCAAAATAGGCGGGCATTTCCTTGATCTCCTTTTCAATGCGTGCGCGGTCGGCGTGCGGTTCTGCCACCACGAAGCACTCTCTGCGATGGCTGCTCTCGGCGGTGAGGTCGGGGCATGCGCCGCTGCGCACGGCGTCGACCGCCGCGTTGATCGGCACGGTGTACTGTCGTGCGTCCAGAACGCCGTTGATGCGGCGAATGGCATCGGAATGTCCCTGGCTCACGCCGCGTCCCCAAAAGGTGTAGCTTTTGCCGCAAGGCAGCACCGCCTCACCGTACAGCCGCAAAAGCGAAAACATCCCCGGATCCCATCCGGCGGAAATAAGCGCGATGTGACCGCTCTCCGTCGCCGCCTTGTCGACGGCGGCAAAGTGCTTCGGAATGTCGCGGTGGGTGTCAAAGCTGTCGAGCACATTGAAATGCGCCGCGAGGGCGGGCATCATTTTCGGCAGGTCGGTCGCGCTGCCGCCGCACACGATGAGCAGGTCAATGTCGTTTGTATACCGTAAAACATCCTCGGCGGCAAGCACCGGCGCGCCGGTCAGCGTTTTGACCGCCTTGGGGTCGCGACGGGTGAACACGCAAAATAGCGACAGGTCGCTGTTTTGCGAAATGGCGAGCTCCACGCCCTTGCCGAGATTGCCGTATCCGTAAATTGCCAGTTTCATCAGATCGCCTCCTTTCTCCATCTTAACACAGATCTGTCACCGCCGCAATTCTTTTTTAGTTGCGCACATTCCCATTATATGGTATACTGGCTTCTGTGAGGGGGGCGTGTGCCTTGAATTTGATGCATATGAAATACGCGGTGGTGGTCGCCGAAACGCAGTCCATCAACAAAGCTGCCGAGCAGCTCTATGTCGGGCAGTCGGCGCTGTCCCGTGCCATCAAGGAGTTGGAGAGCGGACTGGGCGTCGAGCTGTTTCGCCGCAGCGCAAAGGGCATGTTCCTGACGCCGGACGGCGAGCTTTTCGTGCGCAACGCGCGCAAGGTGCTGGCGCAGGTGGACGCGATGGAAAACCTGTTCAGCGCGGGAAAGAGCCGCAAAAAGCAGTTTTCCGTGTCCGTGCCGCGCGCAAGCTATGTGGCAAAGGCATTTGCCGCCTTCGCGGGGAGCCTCGACAAGAGCGTTGAGGCAGACATCTATTACCGCGAGACAAACGCTCTGCGCGTCATCCGCAATATTTTGCAGGAGGACTACCGCCTCGGCGTCATCCGCTATGCGGAGAGCTATGATAAATACTATAAGGCGCTCATGGAGGACAAAGGCCTTTGCTGGGAGGTCATCGCGCAGTTTCGGTATGTGCTGCTGATGAATGAAAAAAATCCTCTGGCGAAAAAGCCGAAGATCACCTATGCCGATCTGCGCGATCACACGGAGATTGCGCACGCCGACCCCTATGTTCCGTCGCTGCCCGCGGCGGAGGTCAAAAAGGACGAGCTGCCCGAGGATTTTCCCCGCCGTATTTTCGTGTTTGAACGCGCGAGTCAGTTCGAGCTGCTTGCGACAAACACCGACGCCTTCATGTGGGTGTCGCCCGTGCCGCGGGAAACGCTTGCGCGCTTCGGACTGGTGCAGCGCGCATGTGCGGATATGCAGCGGGAATATACGGATTTGCTCGTTTGCCGCAAGCAATACCGCTTCACCGACCTTGACAACCGTTTCATCGAGCAGCTCAAGGCGACGAAACGGGAAATTTTGGGAGAATGACGCCGTACCGCACTTACTGACGGCGGTGTCCTGAGCAGTAGGAAGCCCTCCGATCGGGTACAGCTTGCCGTGCCTGATCGGAGGGCTTTTATTATTTTCCGAACAGGCGGGAGAAAAAGCCGTCTCCGACAGGATGCGAAAGTCGACAAACACGCCGATACCGAGGGCGATCATCAGGAGCACGGAAATGGACTGTGCCTTATACTGGCGCATGGTTCTCCATAATTTGCGCAGCATTTTTTGAAAAAACGCAAAAAAGCGCATAGGGAAAATGTGTTGACCCGAAAAAGGAGGCACCCCCGATGCGGTATAACAGAATATCGCAAACCGCCAAAATGGCGCATAATATCCCTGCCGGAGAAAAGGAAGCCCATGTGCACATACTATGTTCCCCTATACCTTAAACTTGCAAAGATTTAATGCTTGCTGCGCCTTGTCTTTTTTGATTATTTGAGTGATATATTTACTTTGTCAAAATTTCCAATTGCGTATAGTTGTTATAACTTGACAGTTTTGGGTATTGTGGTATATTATAGGTGAGAAGAGTACCATTCGCGACGATCTTTTGCCCTTGCTGATTTACATCTGCAGCTAAGCCGCGAGCTTATCGAAATCTAATATGTGTTCGTTAGCGGCTGACATATGTTTAGCCGCTTTTTGCTTTTTGTGAGGATCGAATGAGCAAAGTTGTGTATCATTTAAGAGAGTAGACGGAATGGGATTTAATTTTTATGAACCTACAATATATACAAGCCGGTTGACAATCCTCTGAGGGATTTTAAGACTTATAAAAAGCGGCGTAAAGGATAGCGATAGTTATTCTGCGAACATGTCAGAGAGCGGCAATGAAGAAAATGAGTCCGAGGGTACAACCAAAACGGATATTCCACCCGGTGAAAATATAAAATTGTAAAAAATTCGAGGGAAAGCCCGTCTTGTGTGAATTTGTGATCAACTGCGTATAGGAGGGTGCTTTATGAAAAGGAAATGTATCCAAGAGACTTTTGTCATGATACTTTGCGCTTTGTTTTTTTGTGCTTGCAGCGGATGTGCGTTACCGTCGGACTTCTCTTCTGTTTCTGTGACAACAAAAGAGGAACAACTGACGAAAACAACAAGTACAACTGTCAAGTCATCTGCACGCACCGGCAAGGCAGAGCCCTCTGCTATGAATACTTCCGAGATCGCAATTCGGGTCGTTGACAAGAGCAATGTGCCGATCGCAAATTTGCGTGTCAGCATGCGTCATTTAACCGGTGATAAATACAATTACACACCCGATCTTGCCTTTACGGATGCCGACGGGACAGCATATGCCAGGGCGGTCGCCAAAACCTATGAATTAACCGTTGAGGATGTAGAGGGCGATGTTGTTTTTAATAAAATAACGGCGGTTTTGGAAGTGGAAAAAGGGAAGGGGGAGTATGTGGTTTCGTGGCCCTATGAATTTCCTGCACACAGAAAACGACGGATGCAAGATACCGCTGTGTTTAGGATTAAGGTGGGGGAAACGCCTTTATCAAACGCACACATCGAGTTGTATGTCGGCCATTTTGAAACAAATGAAAGGTGGACGACTGCTCGCCCGGAAGTAATCGACCTGGGATATAGCGATGAAAAAGGTGAGGTAATATGGGGCAATCCGCTGCCGGGCAAGTATACGCTGTACACTTATATAACCGAGAAAGGAGAAGAACAAAAAGTTTCTCAGCAAATCACCATTACCAGTATTCCCTATGCCAACGCCATTATTTTTTAAGGCGAAAGAAAGCAGTTAAGTGAACATGTTAGAATAACACTTTTTATTTTGCGGTTCATTGGAAAACCGGATACGCCTCTTTGCGCACATTTATTTATCATGGTACAGAGTTTTTTGAAAAAATGCGGAAAAGGGGCTTGACAAACGGCAAAAAGCGCGTATAATAACCTGCATAAAGACAAAGGCGTCTTTGCAGTGATGCAAGGACGCTTTCTCTTTTGTTTTGGAAAAGCGGATATTGTTTTTATAAAAAGGCAACGGAGTCTTTGATTTTTCAAGGATACCGCTGCCTTTTTTCATTGGAGGAATAGCGATGAAAGAGGTCAAAGGATTTCAATATCACAAAACGCCGAGACGCTTCGTGGCGGAATATGCCGACGGCGCCTGGGACAAGGGCAGACTGACGCGCAGCGCGAATATTTCTCTGAACGAATCCGCCTGTGTGCTGCAATATGCACAGACCTGCTTTGAGGGACTCAAGGCGTATCGCACCGAAAAGGGCAGGATCGTCTGTTTTCGCCCCGAGCTCAACGATGCGCGGCTGAAGGACTCCTGCTTGCGCATGGTGATGCCGCCGCTGCCGGACGGCATGTTCTGCGACGCGGTGAAAAAGGTCGTTGCGGCGAATAAGAAGTTTGTCCCGCCCTATGAAAGCGGCGGCGCACTGTACCTGCGGCCGTTTGTGTTCGGCAAAAACGCCGTGCTCGGCGTGAAGCCCGCGACGGCGTTTGAATTTCGGATGTTTGCCTCGCCTGTCGGGTCGTATTTCTCCGGCGGGGCACGGCCGCTCACCCTGCGCATCACCGATTTCGACCGTGCCGCACCGCACGGCACGGGGCATGTCAAGGCGGGACTCAACTATGCCATGAGCCTTTATGCCATCACCGATGCCCACAAGCAGGGGTTCGACGAAAATGTGTATCTCGATTCCGCCACCCGCACCTATATCGAGGAGACCGGCGGCGCGAACCTGCTGTTTGTGACGAAGGATCATAAGCTCGTCACCCCCAAATCCCCGACCATTCTGCCGTCCATCACCCGCAGGAGCTTGCTCACGGTGGCGGCGCAGTATCTCGGCATGGAGACCGAGGAGCGCCCCGTGCGGGCGGAGGAGCTGGCGGATTTTGCGGAGTGCGGGCTTTGCGGCACGGCGGCGGTCATTTCGCCCGTCGGCAAGATCGTCGGCAGCGACACGACCTATACCTTCGATGAGAGCGCGACGCTGATGAAGCTGCGCGAGACGCTCCTCGACATCCAGCACGAAAAGATCGAAGCCCCCAAGGGCTGGATCTTCGAAATAGACTGAATTTTCAGAAAGAGGGAATTTTCATGAAAACCGTACCCGAGTATTTCGGCAGCCTGGTGTTTGATGACCGTATGATGAAGGCGACCCTGTCCGACGAGGTCTACCGTTCGCTGAAAAAGACCATCGACGAGGGTGCACGCCTTGACCCCGCCGTCGCCGATGCGGTGGCGGTCGCGATGAAGGATTGGGCGGTCGCGCACGGCGCAACGCATTTCACCCACTGGTTCCAGCCGCTCACCGGCATCACCGCCGAAAAGCACGACAGCTTCATCACCCCCGCGCCGGACGGGCGCGTTATCATGGAGTTTTCCGGCAAGGAGCTGATAAAGGGCGAGCCGGATGCCTCGTCCTTCCCGTCGGGCGGTCTGCGCGCGACCTTCGAGGCGCGCGGCTACACCGCGTGGGACCCGACCTCCTATGCCTTTATCAAGGATAAGACGCTGTGCATCCCGACGGCCTTTTGTTCCTATGGCGGCGAGGCGCTTGACAAGAAAACGCCGCTCCTTCGTTCCATGGAGGCACTCAACAAGCAGGCGCTGCGCATTCTGCGCCTGTTCGGCAACACGGATGTCAAATGCGTGCGTACCTCGGTCGGCCCGGAGCAGGAATATTTCCTTGTGGACAAGGCCATGTATGAAAAGCGTAAGGATCTGATGTTCACCGGCAGAACGCTGTTCGGTGCAAAGCCGCCCAAGGGGCAGGAGCTTGATGATCACTATTTCGGTGTCATCCCGCCGCGCGTCGCCGCCTATATGGCGGATCTCAACGAGGAGCTGTGGAAGCTCGGCATCCTTGCCAAGACGGAGCACAACGAGGTCGCGCCCGCGCAGCACGAGCTGGCGCCTATCTACACCACCACCAACATCGCCACCGACCACAACCAGCTCACCATGGAGATCATGCAAAAGGTGGCATCGCGGCACGGGCTTGTCTGTCTTTTGCACGAAAAGCCGTTTGCGGGCGTCAACGGCTCGGGCAAGCACAACAACTGGTCGATGGCGACCGACACCGGCGTGAACCTCTTGACCCCCGGCGACACGCCGTATGAAAATGCGCAGTTTCTTCTGTTTTTGTGCGCGGTCATCAAGGCGGTCGACGACTATCAAGATCTGCTGCGTCTGTCCGTCGCAACGGCGGGCAACGACCACCGCCTCGGCGCGAATGAGGCGCCGCCCGCCGTGGTGTCCATGTTCCTCGGCGACGAATTGACGGCGGTGCTCGACGCGATCGAAAACGACGCGCCCTACAGCGGCGGCGAAAAGACGGTCATGAAGCTCGGCGTGCATGTGCTGCCGCGTTTCACCCGCGACAACACCGACCGCAACCGCACCTCGCCGTTCGCCTTTACCGGCAACAAGTTTGAGTTCCGCATGCTCGGCTCCTCCAACAGCATCGCCTGCGCCAACATC
>ERZ1673744.2281-NODE-2281-length-14661-cov-5.563467_pt1 | contig 14661 bp, 14 predicted proteins | sample MGYA00580207_ERZ1673744 | MGnify/ENA primary metagenome ERZ1673744 (study PRJEB41218, sample SAMN15661751) | gut metagenome | host: Homo sapiens | place: Canada: London | collected 2015-08-20/2019-03-30 | study: EMG produced TPA metagenomics assembly of... | reverse complement strand
TCGTCGCCTCTAGTTTATCAGTTGTCTGACAAGGCACGCTGAGTAGCCACGCGGCAGTGGATAAGAGCTGAAGGCATCTAAGCTCGAAGCCACCTTAAAAAAGAGGTACCCATAGAACGCTCGTAAATGACGAGTTTGATAGAAGCCGGATGTAAGTGCCGAGGTTCGCCGAGGTATTCAGTCCTGGCTTACTAAAGTTCTTTGAACGTCGCTGGAGTGTGATCTAGCAGTTAAACAGGTTTCGTATGAATCAAAATCTCATCCTCTGAGAAACCCCCTTCTTTTTTCATCATCTATCTGTTCAGCTTCGGCTCTACGGTTAAATACAATCAGCCTCTAGCCTCATTGATGTGTATACAGAGGATCGATTCCGGAGTGCCTTATGACTCCAACATCTATCTCGTCACCGGCGGGAGGAACATGCTCGTCGATGCGGGGTCGGGAGCCGGTCACGATCGTGTCGTCGACGGCATCCGCAGGGTCCTGGGCGATGCGAAGCTCGACATGATCGTCCTGACCCACTGTCATTTCGACCATGTCGGGGGCCTCAAGATGCTGATGGAGGAGTTCGGCTGTCCCGCGTACGCGGGGCACTACGACGCACCGTACATCCGCATGGCCGAGAGGCGTCATGTCCTCTCCGACGTCTTCGGAGGGTCCGTGGAGCCCGTGGAGGTCTCCGATCTCTCGGATGGGGACGTTGTCGATCTGGGGGATTCCAGGTTTCGTGTGATGTGGACACCGGGCCATACCGAGGGGGGCATCTGCCTCTACGATGAGGTCTCGGGGGCGCTTTTCTCGGGAGACACCCTTTTCGACACGGGTGTCGGGAGGACGGATTTTCCCGGCGGATCCATGAGGGACCTCCGTCACTCGATTGAGTGTCTGAGCAACATTGACATAAGGGAATTGTATCCGGGTCATGGAAACATCTGTGAGAACTATGATCCAGCTATGATGGCGAGGATCAAGACACTGGTAGGTATTTGAATGAAGATCATCAAGTGCGATTACTCCCACGGCTTCGACGCCCACTGCGAAGAGGCCGTCGCCGCCGCTGCCGAGGATCTCGCAGCGGGCAGGCTCATCGTGTACCCGACTGAGACAGTCTACGGAATCGGTGCAGACATCTACAACGAGTCCGCTGTCAAGAACCTGTACGTGGCCAAGAACAGGCCGTTCGACATGCCGCTCTCCGTCGCCGTCTCGGACAAGGCCATGCTCGAGAGCATCGCCGTCCTCAACGAGAATGCCGACAAGCTCGTCAAGGCGTTCCTGCCCGGGCCTCTGACGATCATCATCAAGAAGCAGCCCGATGTGCCAGACATCGTCACGTCATCATCCCAGAAGGTTGGCATACGCATCCCGGACAACAGGTTCGCACTGGAGATGATCAGGCGCACGGGGCCCGTCGTGGCCACCTCCGCCAACCTCCACGGACGTCCCGATGCCGTCGACGTCGATACCGCGATCTCCGACTTCGGCGACGCGGTCGACACCTACGTCGACGCCGGACCGTGCACCCTGGGACAGCCCTCGACCATAGTCTGGCTCATGGACAAGCAGGTCGAGATCGTCCGTCAGGGGGCGATCCCGGTCGACAAGATCAAGGAAGTCTTAGAATGCTGAACGAAGATCAGTTAGCGAAGCTCCGCACGGCCGGGAAGGTCGCCGGAGCGGCCAGGGAGCTCGGCCTCTCCATGGTGAAGGAGGGGGTCAAGCTGTACGATGTCGCTCAGGAGGTGGAGGGTTACATCCGTGAGCACGGGTGCGGCCTCGCGTTCCCCTGCAACATCAGCATCAACGAGATCGCCGCGCACTACACTCCCAGCTGCACGGACAAGTCCGTGTTCCAGGTCGGCGACGTCGTCAAGGTCGACTGCGGAGCGGAGCTCGACGGGTACGTCGGCGACACCGCCGGCACCGTGGAGGTCGGAACCAACACGTACAGGGACCTGGTGGAGATTTCGAAGACCGCCAGGAACACCGTGGCCGAGTTCATAGGCGACGGGGTCTCCCTGGGGGAGATCGGCCGCGCGGTGGAGATGACCATCACCGGGAAGGGCTTCCAGCCCATCAGGAACCTCTGCGGGCATCAGATCGAGCAGTACAACCTCCACGCGGGCATGTCCGTCCCCAGTTACGCCAGTGGCGAGGAGACCCAGATCAAGGCCGGGATGATCGTCGCTGTCGAGCCCTTCGCCACCAACGGCAGGGGCGAGGTCAAGAACGGCAAGCCCGGCAACATCGTCAGGATCCTGAGGGAGAGGCCCATCGCGGACCCCAAGACCCAGGAGTTCTTCGACTACGTGAAAGGGGAGTTCAAGACGTTCCCGTTCTGCGCCAGGAGCTGCGACTTCCCCGATGCGGAGAAGCACGTCAGGACGCTCATCAGGCACGGCGTCCTCTCCAGCTACGCCCAGCTGGTGGAGGTCGACGGGGGCATCGTCTCCCAGCACGAGTACACGTTCTACATCGACGGGAAGCGCGGTGAGGTCACCACCCTTCCGTAAACGTTTTCAACCAAACCCCTTTCCTCATCCTCCAAGCTGGGGTAGCCGAGCCTGGTCAAAGGCGAGGGACTCAAGATCCCTTACCGTAGGGTTTCAAGGGTTCGAATCCCTTCCCCAGCACCATCTTCTGTTCTCACGGTGTCTGATCGTCCGCGCACCATCGCATCCAGTTCCGCCAGCGCTTCCGCGACCGCCCGCCCCCTATCGGTGAGGGTCAGGGTGACGGCGCGGGTGAACCTGTCCCTTGTCTGCACTATGAGGCCCGCATCCTCCAGAATCGCGAACTTGTCCGGCATGTGGTCGTTGTTGGCTATGTCGTTGTAGATCGACATCCTGGTGGCGGAACCGCCGTTCGCACGCAGGTACAGCATGATCGCTGACATGTGCTTCCGTTCGAACATCCTCAGTCCGTCTCTCTCCTCCATGGTCCGGTCACCGTCCGCCCTCACGTGTATAGGCTATACACCTGGCGGGAGTCTCTTAGTATCCTACGCCGTATAATCATGTTATGGACGTCGCGTGGATACTGCTGGTGGTCGCAGGGTTGATGGAGCCCTGCTGGGTGTACACTATGGAACGCTCCGAGCGCTTCCGCAGGCCCGGGTTCGCCCTGGCCACGGTGGTCCTGATCGTGGTTGACCTGGCGCTGCTGTCGGTCGCGATGAGGTCCATCAGCGCCGGTGTCGCCTACGCCGTGTGGGCGGGCATAGGGGCGGTGGTGACGCTGATCATGGGCGTCGTGCTGTACAGGGACCCGATGTCCCCGGCCAGGGTGTTCTTCGCGGTTCTGCTCGTGGCGGGCATAGTCGGCCTGCACCTCACTACGGGGGGTCACTGACATGGACGGGGACTCGAGGGGATGGATGATACTGCTGGCGGCGGGGCTCACCGAGGTTGTGTGGGCCACCGCGATGGGTCTGTCGGACGGATTCAGGGAGGTCGGATGGACGCTGGTCACCGCCCTGTTCCTGACGGTCAGCACATGGCTGCTGTCCAGGGCCCTCGACCACGGCCTCCCGGTGGGCGGCGCGTACGCCACATGGGTGGGCATAGGCGCGCTGGGGACAGTAGCAGTGAGCTCGCTGATCGGCATGGAGCATCTCTCCGCAGGGTCGCTGCTGTTCGTGCTGATGGTCGCCGTCGGCGTCATCGGGCTGCAGGCGACCGGGAGGGGGCACGGCGGCGCGCGTGACAGGTGAGCCCGGGCGACACCGCAGACGGTTCCGCGCGGAGTCCTGAGGCAAACCCCTTCGGCGGTCCCGGCGACCTCCTTTTGCCGGGGCCGCAACACCCGTTATTGCAATGTGCCAGCAGTCCTAGGAAAGTCTGTTTTCAGGTCTCTCGCCCCTTGGGGTCTGTCGGACGGAACGTGCTGTTCTTACTGCTGTGCCGACGTATCACGATGCTCATCATCGGGACACGGGGCTTCGCTCCCGACCAATCCTTTATTTATAAGAAGGGCATCGCACGAACCACGTGAACTCAGGACCCCCGTTCGGCGTACGTTCCGGACGGTGAAAACTGAGAGCTCCTCCCCATGGGGAAAGGAGCTTGCGTCCAACCCGGCCCAGACCGGGAGGCATTTACGGAGGTTTAGCGAAATGGCTAAGAAGAAAGAGCAGCAGCAGACGGAGGACGAGAACTTCAACTTCATCGTCCGTATCGTCAACACCGACATCGACGGTCAGAAGAGGACCGTCGTCGGACTCCAGAGCATCAAAGGAGTGGGAAAGAGGGTCGCCCAGATCGTCGCCAAGAAGGCCGACGTCGACCCCAGCGTCAAGATGGGATCCCTTTCCGACGAGAAGGTCAAGGAGATCGAGGCCCTCGTCAAGTCCTACGTCGAGTACGCCCCCTCCTGGGCCATCAACAGGCAGATGGACTACGAGACCGGTGCCGACATGCACCTGTTCGGAAACGACCTGGACATCATCCAGAAGGATGACATCAACAGGATGAAGATGATCCGCTGCTACCGCGGAATCAGGCACGAGGGCCGCCACAAGGTGCGCGGACAGAGGACCAGGTCCAACGGAAGGCACGGACTCACCATGGGTGTCCAGAGGAAATCCTGAGGTGGTTTGAATGGGAGACCCTAAGTTTTCAAGGAAGACATACGACACGCCCTCCCACCCCTGGCAGGGCGAGAGGATCAAAGCCGAGGTCGAGGTCGTTCGCGCCTTCGGTCTCAAGAACAAGACCGAGGTCTGGAAGGCCGAGACCATCCTCAGGAACCTGAGGAAGCAGTCCAGGGACCTCCAGGCTCGCCTGAGGACCGGCGACGAGCAGGCCAAGATCGAGGCAGACGCCCTGCTGGCCAAGTGCGGCCGCCTGGGATACCTGCCCGTCGGATCCAACCTGAACGACATCCTGGCGCTGAAGGACGAGGACGTCCTGTCCAGGCGCCTGCAGACCATCGTCTACGAGAAGGGACTGGCCAGCACCATCAAGCAGGCCAGGCAGATGATCACCCACGGCCACATCTTCATGAACGGCCACAGGGTGACTGTCCCCGGATACCTGGTCACCAGGGCTGAGGAGTCCTCGATCGAGTTCAACCCCGCATCCCCCTTCACCGACGAGATGCACCCCATGAGGATCTCCGCCGAGCAGGCCGCCGCCAACGCAGCGGTCAGGGCCAAGGCGGAGGCGGACCAGGCCGCAGCCGACGCCGCGGCCGCGAAGGCAGACGCCGAGGAGGCGGGAATCACAGCAGAGGACGGTGTTCACTGATGACAGCGAAATGGGGAATTGCCAACATCTACGCCAGCTACAACAACATCATGATCACGCTGACCGACATCACCGGAGCCGAGACTATCACCAAGGCCACCGGCGGAATGGTCGTCAAGCAGGCCAAGGACGAGTCCTCGCCCTACGCGGCCCAGAAGGCAGCCGAGAAGGTCGCCGAGGTCGCCAAGGAGAAGGAGTTCGTCGGTATCCACGTCAGGGTCAGGGCCCCCGGAGGCAACAAATCCGTCTCCCCCGGTCCCGGAGCCCAGGCCGCGATCCGTGCCCTCACCAGGGCCGGCCTGAAGATCGGCAGAATCGAGGATGTCACACCCATACCGCACGACGGTACCAAGAAGAAGGGCGGACGCAGGGGACGCAGGGTCTGAGGGGGATCTCCTATGGACATAGAGATTCTCGAAATGGCCGAGAGGAAGGCCAAGTTCATCCTGAAGAACTCCTCCCCGGCCATGGCTAACGCCCTCAGGAGGACACTCCTCTCCGACATCCCCAAGATGGCCATCGACAAGGTCGAGTTCCACCTCGGACCGATCATGTACGATGACAAGGAGTACGAGAGCGTCACGCCCTTGTTCGACGAGATCATCGCCCACAGGCTGGGAATGGTCCCTGTGCCCACCGATCTGGACCTCTTCGTCCCGCAGAGCGAATGCACCTGCGGCGGAGAGGGCTGCCCCAACTGCACCATAATGTACAGCCTGAACAAGATCGGGCCGTGCACTGTGTACTCCGGAGACCTCGAGCCTCTGGGCAACCCCGACCTCAGGGTCAAGGACGAGTTCATACCCATCGTCGAGCTCACCGACGGACAGGCCGTGCTCATCTACGCGACAGCGGTCATGGGCACCGCCAGGAAGCACGTCAAGTGGCAGGTCGCCAACGGTGTCGGGTACAAGTACATGCCCGGCGTCGAGGTTGACCCCGCCAGGGCGGGTGACGAGGACGTCGTGAACTGCGCGGAGATCTGCCCCAAGAAGGTGTTCTCCGTGGAGGACGGGAAGCTCGTGGCCAAGAGCCCGCTGGACTGCAGCCTCTGCAGGACCTGCGAGCAGTCCCTCGGCGAGAGGGGCGGCGTCAGTATCACCGCCGACGACAGGAACTTCCTGTTCAAGTTCGAGACGGACGGATCCCTGACGGCCCAGCAGACCCTCGACAAGGCCCTCGAGGTCCTGGCCGACGAGGCCAAGGACTTCAAGATCCAGCTCGAGGAGCTCGAGTCCAACTGAAACCAATGAAGGCCCCTCCCCTTCTCCGGGAGGGGCCGATACAACCCCTTTCGAGCCAACAATTATCATCCCCCTTCGCATAGTGTCGCATATGAGGAGATGCCCTTCCTGCGGCAAGGTGACCGAGGACGACTCGCTTGACTTCTGCACGCACTGCGGTTCGTATTTCATGGTCAGACAGGGCTCCGCACCCGCGCAGCCCGCCTCGTCGTCGCTGCCCGACGACCCGATGCTCCGCGGCGAGATGCTGATGGACTCCGGCAGGTTCGTGGAGGGCATAGCATGCTGGAGGGACGCGATCCCGGGGATCCAGCTGGACGACTCCGCCTACGGCAGGGTGGTCGACGCCACCACGAGGTGCCTCCTCGGCATCGCGGTGGATCCCACCACGTACCGTGACGCGGGGATGATCAGCTTCGCCATGACCATGCCGGACAGGGAGCCGCTGACAGACATAATGTCCAGGCTGGCGAACAGCCTCGACGTGTGCACGATCCAGAACGGGGTCCTGGGCCTGGCGAACCCGTACATGTACCTGTTCATGGACACCTTCGCCCTATACACGGACCTGCGCGACGTGAACGAGATCTGCGCCGACGCGGAGGACGCCGTGGGCGAGATGGTGGAGAAGGCGATTCACCTGTCCAACGCGTTCCCAGACAGCAGGCCCGGCCCCCTGGATTGGCTCTCCTGCTACAGCGTTTTCACGGGCAAGGTCCTGGACACAGTGGAGGACATGGTGAACTCCACCGCACCCGGTCGGGTGGAGGAGCTGGCGGACGCCTGGGCCTCCGCACCCGGGCTGACGTACCTGTCGCCTCTGAACAACGCGTTCTTCCTGGCCACGCACTCCACGATGGCCGGCAAGCTGTCCGGGAAGGTCCTCGGCAGGTCCAGTAACTCCCAGCTCGCGGCGTACTCCAAGATGTACCTGGCAGGCCCCAAGAGATGACCGTTCGCGTTCCGCGCGCTTCCGAGGGTCATCTGCTTATACCGAGAGCCTCATGCCCGTCTCATGAAGACCTGTTCCAAATGCGGTTACGCCTCCCCTGACGACTCCAGCTTCTGCATGAAATGCGGGGCATACTTCGAATCGGAGCCGGCGGCCCCGACGACGGGAACGACGTCGATGCCGGGAGCACCCGTGCAGGGCGCCGTCGATGCGGAGGCGTCCATGGAGCAGGGTTTTGCCAAGATCCAGGCGGGGGACTTCGCAGGAGCGGTCGCCGCATGGACTCAGGCCGTCAAGGCGGGGCTCGCGCCGTCCGCAGAGGTCTACGGCAGGATGCTGGACGGATGCGTCGACGAGATCGTCAGGTCCTCGGCGGACACATCCACCCACAGCCGCGCAGGGATAGCGGACCTGGCCATCCTCATAGACGACTACGACCTCATCACCGACCTCATGGCAGGGCTCAGGGACAGGTCCCAGCAGCTCGGCACCCAGAGGGAGCTGATGAACACCATGAACGAGTACATGTTCCTGGCGATAGAGTCCTTCTCGGTCTACACCGACCTGAACGACCTATCGGCGATATGCGCAGAGGCCGTCCGCGTGTTCACCGCGGCTTCCGAGAGGGTGGAGTCACTGGAGCCCGCGCAGTCCAAGCACGACCCCAAGGCGTTCCTGCAGAACTACACCCAGTTCTTTCAGATCCTCGGAGGGAAGATCGACAACGCCGTCGAGAAGACCGACCCGGCAACGCTCGAGACCCTGTCCGACTACTGGGCGGACAGGTCCACATCCAGGTTCTCGGACGTAATCATGGGGGCGTCCAACATGAACGCCCAGCTCATTGCCACCGGGTGGCTCGGCTCCAAGGTAGCCGTCAAGGCTCGCGAAATGCAGCTGGACTCCTTCGTGGCGATGTACCTCGCGCCCGGCATGAAGTCGGGACAGCAGTCCTGAGGGTTCAGAAGAAGTCGGACAGCTTGCACTTCTTGACCTTGTCGTTGTTGAAGACGGAGTCCATGCTCATCTCGAGGATCTCGACCCTCTCCCTGGTGTAGGTGTCGAGACCGTACTTCTCGCCGATGACCTTGGAGATCTCCAGGTACTTCTTGACGCTCGCCTCGTGGACGGTCAGCGTGAGCGCGTTGCCGCACTTGGTGCACTTTCCGGCGAGGGGCATCCTGCGGTACTTCTCCCCGCACTTGGTGCACCTCACGGTCTGGGTCGAGAACGACCTCAGGTTCCCGATCATGTCGGGCAGGAAGTGCTTGTTCAGAACGCGCCTGGCTACGTCCTGCTCGTCCACTGCGCGGATCTTCTTCCCGAGCATGAGCTGGGCGTCCATCTTGTCCATCATGGTCTCCAGGGTGGTGTAGGCGGAGTACTTCGGTCCGTCCGAGATGTCGTGGGTGTCGTGGGTGAACCCGAGGTGCTCGTACTGGTCCGGGGTCCCGATCCTCCCCGCGATGAGGTCCATCTGCTTCTCGATCTCCTTGGGGTCCTTCATCTCCATGGCGGCCCTGTAGAGCTCGATCGGGTACTCCCTGCGGCAGTCCACGTTGTGGGCCTCCTTGTCGATCTCGTTGGGGTCCAGCCTGGTGGTGAGGACCAGGGGCGCGTCCATGAGGCCTCCCCTCCTGTCGGGGAGGAAGGTCCTGGAGAAGTTCAGCAGGCCGTCCATGGCCAGGATGACGCAGTCCTCGTCGCCGTCGCAGTTCCTCCTCTTGGCCGCGTGGAAGAACGGGTGGCCGTAGCATCCGCGGAGGTCGGCGTAGCCGATGATCCTGCAGAGGATGCCTCCGGAGGTGTGGGGCGCGAGTCCGAACGTGATGTGCCCGATGAGGTCGTTCCTGTTCTGCACGTTGTAGTACCTGGGCAGGTGGTAGAACTCCTCCAGCTCGTCGTCGATGAACTTGGCGACGTTCACGAGGTACGTCCCGCAGTCCTTGGCGGGGATGATGTCCTGGACCTTGAGCTCGCATATCTGCTCGGGGTCGGTGAGCGGGTCGCCGTTCCAGTCATGGGTGTATCCCAGCTCGTGGGCCTTCTCGATGCTGAGGCCGATCTCCCTGGGCTTGAAATGGGTGAGGGGGATGTCGGTCATGTCGAACCTGATCGTCCCGTCCTTGAACGTGCTGACGCCGTTCTTCTGCCTGAGTATGCCCTTCTCCATGGCCTCGCAGGTCTTCGTCTTCGACGCGAGCGTCTCCAGGCACTTCAGGTCCGACGGGGGCTTCTCGTGCAGACCGTCGCAGGCCGCCTTGAACTCCTCCTCGAGGTTGATGCCGATGTCCACGGGGCCCATGTTCCCGAAGCTGTTCTGCCTGGGGGTGTACACCGTGTGCGACCCGCAGTCCCTGCACCAGTTGCGGTAGGTGTAGGTCTTGCAGACGGGGCAGAACCTGTTGCCCACCTCCACGACGACCTCGTTCTTCCCGTTCTTGCTCTTGGACGCGTTGTTCCTGCAGACCGCTATTGCGGCTATGAGCTCGTTCTTGGCATCGGCGTCCTTGCCGATGGGGAACAGCGCGTGGACCTTGGGGGTCATCTCGCGCTCCTTCGCTTTCTCCGGACGGGCCATCCTGGTCCCGATGCGGGTCATGGCCCTGGCGCGGACCTCGTAGCCCGCCGCCCTGCTGATGGCCTCGAGGGTGCTCCCGCCCTCCAGCTCCGGCCCGGCGACCAGGCCGCCGTCCGCGATCCCGACGCCCAGGCAGTCCAGCATGGGCCTGGAGTACCTCTCGTCGATGACGACCCTGCCGTCGACCACCCTATGGAGGGCCCCGAGGTCCTCCAGCATGCGCTTCGACACAGGCTCCCTCTCGACGGAGAGGTTGACGCCGTCGTACCTTCCCGTGGAGAGCACGTGCTCCCTCAGGGCCTTGATCCTGTCCAGCGGCCAGTCCGACCAGAACAGGTTGAACTTGGGGTGCAGAGGGACGCCGAGCTGCGCGCTCATCTCCTTGGCGCGGTCGTATGTCGGGTCCCTCCAGTCCTCGGGGAGCTCCCCCTTCTCGAGGATCTCCAGCCTGTGCCACTCCACGGGGTACCCGCAGGGCACCAGAGTGTGGTTGTTCTCGCAGAACTCTCCGAACGGCACGAGGATCTCCCCGTTGTCGGTTATCTCGGAGATCTGGTTCCTCACGGCCAGGACCTCGTCCCTGGTGTGGCAGTAGACCAGGTCTCCGTTCTTCAGCAGCAGGGTGGGCCCCTCCAGCTGGTCGCAGGGGGTGACGACGCAGGCCTTGCCGGGCCTCTCGATCTTCACCTGGGTCCCGAGGGCCATGAACTCGTCCATGGCGTACATGCTGCCTGTGTTGAAGGCCAGGGCGGCGAGTCCGGACGTCCTCGCCCTGCCGTACCTGAGCCTGAAGCCCCCGACTGCGCAGGGGTGCCCGAAGATGGGGCGTCCCGCGACGATGTCCATGAGGTACTTCTCCTTGGGCTCCACGGTGGGCTTCTTGACCTCGCCGGGCTTCTCCTCCTTCGGAGGCGCCTTGTGGGCGTCCAGGTACTTCCCGATGAACTCCCAGCCCTCCAGGCCGAGCTTGTCCACGTGCTTCTTCAGCTTGGACGCCTTCTGACACATACCCTCCGCTATGACCAGGCACGCTCCTCCCCTGACCCTGTTTGTGTCTATGCGGGGCAGGTCCCTGAATCCGGAGATCTCCATCTGCTCGGTGCCCTCGCCGTCGACGCAGACGGGGCAGTTCCTCACGATGAGGTCGATCTCCTCGGAGGTGGGTGTGTACTGGAGGTGCTGACACTGCTTGTACAGGGGGATCTCCTCGTCGAACCTGGCAATCTCCCCTTCGGTGGGCTGGTACTTCCCGATGCCCAGCTCCGTCCTGACCACGTCCGCGATGAGGACGCTCATGGCCTGGCCGGTTCCTCCGGCGGCCCTGATGGGCCCGGCGAACACGAGGTCGACGTAGTTCGACCCGTCCCCGTTCTTCCTGATGCGGGTGTCGGCGATTCCCTCGAGCGGGGCGACGAGGATGCCCTCGGTGAGGACGGCGAGTCCCACCCTGACGGCCCTGTCCAGGGCCTTCTCGGTGCTCTCGGCGGGCCTCTTGGCCATCTCCTTGGCCACCATCAGGGCGACCAGCTCGCGGTTCCCGTACTCCGCGGTGAGCCTGCGGATGTCCTCCGCCACGCCCTCCACGTGGTAGTCCGACAGGAGCTTCTCCACACGGGACGCCAGGTCCTCGGCCTGGGGGATCTCCACGAACGTCTCGGGGTCGTACCCCATGCCCCTCGCCTTCTCGGCGATGGCGTAGCACTCGTCCTTCTTGGCCGCGAGCTCGGCGAAGTACCTCGCCATCTCGGGGCTGGTCGCTGGGCCCTCGGTCATTCTCCCTCAGGCTCCGCCTCGGCGGCCTTGCGCTTGAAAACCGCCCTGAGCTCCCTCATGATCGTCTCTGTGAGGACGTCCATGTTCTCTCCTGTCTGGGCTGAGAAGCAGAGCCTGCCGTCGTCGGTCTTCAGGACGTCGCACTTGCTCTCGGCTATGATGATGGGGACGCCGGGGAATCCCTTCTCCACGGTCTCCAGCAGCCTCTCCTGCATCTCCAGGGGGAAGCCGCAGGTCTCGGACGGGTCTATGACGAACAGCATCACGTCGGTCAGGTACCTGAGGGCCAGGACCGCCTGCTTCTCGATGTCGTTCCTCTCGTCGAACTGCCTGTCCAGCAGACCGGGGGTGTCTATGATCTGGTACTTGCGCCAGTCGTCCTCGATGTGACCGACGATGACCCCCTTGGTGGTGAACGGGTAGGGGGCGATCTCGGGCTCCGCGGTGGAGAGGACGTTGACGAGGTTGCTCTTGCCGACGTTGGGGAACCCGGCGACGACGATGGTCGGGACCTTCGGGTCCACGGCGGGGAGCTTCCTGAACTTGTTCTTGGCGTCCTGCAGGAAGAGCAGGTCGTCGGATATCCTGTCGACGTAGGAGTTGAGCCTCCCGTAGAAGCTCCTCCTGGTGGCCTCGACTATCTCGGGGTCCTTGGTGCGGCGGATGTCCTTCAGGGTGTCGTTCTTCAGCTTCTCCGCTTTTGTGGCGCACCAGTTGACGGCGCCCAGCGCCTTCTTGTAGCGGTCTATGCCGATGACGATGTCCACGAGCTCGGGGAAGAAGTCGTCCTCCTTGTCGAGGCGGGGGAACCTGTCAACGTAGCCCTGCAGGGCCGTGACGACGATGTCCCCCGACGCGGTCACCTTCGCCAGCGCCGTCTTCTTCCTGGAGTCGAGCGCGTTGGTGCCGTTCTTGCGGATCTTGGACGCCCTGTGGAAGGCCTTCTCCATGAGCTCTTCCGACGTCAGCACTGTGGGGATCTTGAAGTCCATTCCGGCCATGTCTAGCCCCATCCCTTTCCCCCTTATAATCATAGGGTTCGCACGCGCGCATCCGCCGGAGCGCTCACGAGAACCTCACGGTCAGCATCATCAGCCACAGGTCGTGCTCCATGCCGTCCTTGGGGGACAGCCGCGAGGGTATCGCCAGCTCCGGGCAGTCGATCGCCCTTATGCCCATGACGACCTCGGGCCTCCCGGTGTCGGAGTCGGCCAGCCTGGTGATCCCGGCGAGGTTCGTCCTGAACGTGACCCCGAGGTCCATCTCCGGGAGGTCGGCGCCGTCCGAGAGCACCTCGGGGAACCCGACGCCGGTGTGCACAGTGACCTCCAGGTCGATGTTCTCCGAGAACATCCCCACGGGGTCGATGGAGTAGGGGTTCTCGGCCCCCACGAGCTCCATCAGCTTCCCCGTCACGTACCTCAGGACGTCCACCGCCAGGTCGCCGTCCGTCCTGAGCGCGACCCTCACGCCCGTCTCCGACACCGACGCCATGTCACCCACGTCGAGGCTGACGAACACCGACGCCTCCAGGATCCTCCCCGCCACGGCGTCTATCAGCTCCTCGAGGGTGTACCTCACCAGGTGCTGCACGAACTCCTGCAGGGACTCCAGGTCCGTTATCGTCCCCACCCTGTCGAAGGACTTCTCCACCGCGGTCCACACCGCGTCCTTTAGCTCCGCCGCGGACACCAGGCTGCTGCCAGGGTACGGGCTGTTGGTCCTGCCCTGCGTGCCCTCGGCGAACACCCACTCCGTGGACCCGTCGAACGACCGCTGCCATGTCATCCCGTCGTTGGAGCCGTCCTTCTCCGTCGGAGTGCGGTCTATCTCGTTGCCGTCCGGGTCCTTCAGCACGACGGCCTCGCCGTTCTTCGTGTACTTCCCGGACGAGTTCACCAGGATGAACTCCGGGTATATCACCAGGAACTCCCCGGGCCCCAGGGTCCCCGAGAGCTCCATGACCTTGGTCCTGCGGTCGGAGGCGGCCAGGAGGGTGTACCCGTCGAGGTCGATGCTCACGGGGGAGTTGTTGAGGAGCTCCACCCACTCGTGGCCGTCGTCCTCTCCGGCGGGGTTGGACTCGAACTCGTTGACGATCAGGCCGTCGTCCATCGGGTCGGAGTACTTCAGGCTGAATCCGGCGTCCAGACCGACGCGGGCGCCCATGACGGGGATGTTGCCTATGACCTCCCCGATCCCGGGGACGTCGCTCAGGGCCACGCCCATCTCGTGGTAGTCCTCGAGCTTCGGCGCCACCAGGGATATGTCGGTGCCGCCCACCTCCCCGTCCACGGTGACGAGGTACTTCCCGCCGCGCATCAGCGGGTCAAGTGTGACGTCCATGCTCCATCCGTCCCCCTCGATGCCGCCCTTCCCGGTTATGATGAGGTTCTCGGCCTCGACCTCCCCGCGGACCTTGGCGGTGACCCCGGCGTACACGGTCACTCCGGCAACGGGCATCGTGAGCGTGGCGGAGAGAAGGGTCTTGGTGTTGGCCGCCCACGTCACGGCGTCGGTGCTGAACTCCAGGGTGCATCCGAAGAACTCCAGGGTGACCGTCTGCTCGTCCAGCCCTATGCTCACGAGGATGTCCAGGGCCGCCTCCGTGAACACGGTCTCCGCGGCGGACTCGAACCACCCCTTCAGGTCGCTCAGCGGCCCGATCACGGCCTGGTAGATGCGGGTAAGCTGCTCCGCCACGAAGGTCAGGGCCTCGATGAGCGCCTCGGAGATCGTGGTCATGACGCTCCTGACGGCCTCCATGACCTTCCTGAGCGGCTCGATTATAGGTTCCAGCAGCTCCAGCAGGAGATTCCACAGGTCCTCGTAGAGGGTGGTGCTCGGGACGTACTCTATGCCCGC
>ERZ1673744.2280-NODE-2280-length-14674-cov-5.221151_pt1 | contig 14674 bp, 9 predicted proteins | sample MGYA00580207_ERZ1673744 | MGnify/ENA primary metagenome ERZ1673744 (study PRJEB41218, sample SAMN15661751) | gut metagenome | host: Homo sapiens | place: Canada: London | collected 2015-08-20/2019-03-30 | study: EMG produced TPA metagenomics assembly of... | reverse complement strand
TGGTGGACGCCATCTGCCTGCTCATCGACAACCCCGACGCGGAGCTTGCCGACATCATGGAGCACATCAAAGGGCCGGACTTCCCGACCGGCGGCGTCATCATGGGCCGCTCCGGCATCCGCGCCGCCTATGCGACCGGCAGAGGCAGAATTGTTGTGCGCTGCCGCGCCGAAATCGAGGAAAGCGGCAACCATAACCGCATCGTTATCTCCGAAATTCCCTACAATGTCAACAAGCTAAAGCTCGTCAAATCCATCATCGACCTTGTGGACGACAAGCGGGTGGAGGGGATCCGCGATGTGGTGGATCATTCGAGCCGCGAGGGACTGCGCATCGTCATCGACCTCAAAAAGGACGCGGTGCCGCAGGTCGTGCTCAACCAGCTCTATGCCTTCACCGAAATGCAGACGACCTTCGGCGCGATCCTTCTGTGTCTGGTCAACGGCGTGCCGCGCGTGCTGACGCTCAAGGAGATTTTGCAGGAATACATCAAGTTTCAGGAGGAGGTCATCACCCGTCGCTGCCTTTTCGATCTCAAAAAGGCGAAGGAAAAGGCGCATATCTGGGAGGCGCTGCACACGGCGGTGGACTTCATCGACGAGGTGGTGAACATCATTCGCCGTGCCGCCGATACCCCCGAGGCGAAAACAAAGCTCATGGAGCGGTTCGACTTCGACGAGGTGCAGGCGCAGGCGATCGTGCAGATGCGACTCGGCCAGCTGTCGGGTCTCGAACGGCAGAAAATCGAGGATGAGCTCGCCGCGCTGCATGCGCGCATCGCGGAGCTGGAGGACATTCTCGCCGACGAGCACAAGGTGCTGGAGATCGTGAAGGCCGAGTGCCTCAAGATGCGGGATAAATACGGCGACGAGCGCCGCACCGACATTTCCGCCGTTTCCGGCGAGGTCGACATCGAGGATCTCATCCCCGAGGAGGCGTCCGTGCTGACGATGACCGCGCTCGGCTATATCAAGCGGCAGGCGGCGGACACCTATAAGGCGCAGCGCCGCGGCGGCAAGGGCATCATCGGCATGACGACCAGAGACGAGGACTACACCGAGACGATGTTTGCCTGCTCGTCGCACGATTATGTGATGTTCTTCACGTCGTTCGGCAAGGTGTATCGCCTGAAATGCTATGAAATCCCGGAGGGCGCGCGCACGGCGAAGGGCATGAACATTGTCAATCTCCTGCCCATCGAAAAGGAAGAAAAGGTCACGGCGATGATCCGCGTCTCCGACTATGAGGGCGAGCAGTATCTCTGCATGGTGACGGCGCACGGCGTTATCAAGCGCACCCGCCTGTCCGCCTATGCCAATGTGCGGAAAAACGGTCTCATTGCGGTCGATCTCGATGAGGGCGACCGTCTTGTGAGCGTACATATCACCGACGGCAGCCGCAAGCTGCTTGTTGCGACGAGAAACGGCCTTGCCATCCGCTTTGACGAGAACGACGCGCGCGTAGTCGGCAGACTTGCCCGCGGTGTGCGTGCCATCACGCTCACCGGGGAGGACACCGTCATTGGCATGGAGCTGTGCGACAGCGAGCATCGGCTGCTCACCGTCACCGAGACGGGCTTCGGCAGACTGAGCGACATGGACGAATACCGTCTGCAATCCCGCGGCGGCAAGGGCATCATCAACTATCACACCGAGACCTACGGCAAGGTCGCGGGCGTGCGCATGGTGACGGGCGACGAGGATCTCATCCTCATTGCCGACAACGGCGTGATGATCCGTATGCGCGTGAACGAGATCCGTCAGTGCAGCCGCACCTCGAAGGGCGTGCTGGTGATGCGCTTTGCGGATGAAAACACCCGCATCGTGTCGATGGTCTGTGTCCCGCACGAGGAGCCCGAACCGGAAGCTCCGGAAGCTCCGGTCGTACCGGTCGTACCGGTCGCACCGGACGCACCGGCAGCACCCGCCGACGGCGAACCTGCCTCGGACGCATCCGATGCTGCGCAGGCACCGGACGCACCGGATAGCGCAGAATAAGAGAGACGGCATACCGCAACATGCGGTATGCCGTTTACAAATAGTTATAGTTGACGCTGATATTACTTAAAGTATTCGGAAAAGTACCCCTTGAAGGTGTCCATCGACACACTGTGGGACACGGGATAGCGCGGCAGCGCCAGCGGATCGCTTTTTCGCGTCAGCTTTCCTTTATAGGCGCGAAAGGCGAGGGAGATGCCCTGTTCCTTCAAAAGTGCCTCCACGCGGTCGCTGTAGTTGCCGTAGGGGTAGGAAAAAAGGTAGTCGACACCCGAAGGGAACTGCCGGATGACGGCGAGGCTCCTTTTGATGTCGGCGGCAGCGGTCTCGCTGTCGGCGGTCACGAGCGCCGAGCGCTTGCCCGTCAGGTGGTGCAGGTTGTCGGTGTGCGATGCATAGTAGAACACATCGCCCGCCGACGCCATCGTCTTGCGGTCGAGCATGTTGATCTGATTGGCGTGAAAGCTGGCGGGCTGCTCCGAAATGCCGCCCGTGACCGAGAAGATGACGGCGGTATAGCCGTGCGCTTTGAGCAGCGGGTAGGCATAGACAAAGTTGCTCAGATACCCGTCGTCAAAGGTGATCATGACGGGGCGCGGCGGCAGCGGCGTGCCGTTTTCAAGCCAGTCGCGCAGCATGGCGGGGGAGACGGTCTCAAACCCCTCGGCGGAGAGCCAGTCGAGCTGTTTTTCAAACGCATCGACAAATGTGACGATCTCGTTGTCCGCATACCGCCCCGCCTCGGCGCGCTTTAGCAGGTGATGATACATGAGCACCGGCACGCCGCGCTCTTCGGCGGCGGCCGCCGTGGCTTTGCGCTCCTCCTCGATGCGGGAAAGCAGCATCGTCACAAGCAGGATTGCCAAAAAAAGCGCCACCGTGGATAGCTTTAGGCTGTGTCGCGCCATCGTCATCACCTCTCACTCAGTTGTATGCGGTCCTTGCCGAAAAAATTACAAAGGGTTGTTGCGCCTTTACGCTTGTCCTGTTGCAAACGGAGGGAAAGGGACGGTGGAAAAAGCGGTAAAATCCGGTGTGCGGATGGGTAAAATTCCCGTAAAACCGCGCGAGAGCGGCATTTTTTTCCAAACGCCGCGCGCGGTGGAATTGTGGAAAGTTTTGTGGAAATGGTGAATTGTAACAGTTTCGTCATTTCCGCAGGGTATAAAACACGGGTGCAAAGGCGGTTTTCCACCGTGATTGTGGAAAACTACGCCGAAAAAAGTGGAAAACCCCGTGTGGAAAAATGTTGAAAAGTTGAAATCGGGTCTGCGAGAAAAAGGGGATAAAAAACGGATGAAATTTTTGGATGCGGCATATGATGTCGCCGTGATCGGCGCGGGACATGCGGGCATTGAGGCGGCGCTTGCCGCCGCAAGGCTCGGCTGCAAAACGGTGGTATTCACCATCAATATGGATGCCATCGGCAACATGCCGTGCAATCCGTCTATCGGCGGCACGGCAAAGGGACATTTGGTGCGTGAGCTGGACGCGCTCGGCGGCGAGATGGGGAAGGCGGCGGACGCGACCTTTTTGCAGTCGCGGATGCTCAACCGCGGAAAAGGGCCGGCGGTGCACTCGCTGCGCGCGCAGATCGATCGCAGAGCGTATGCCGGCTATATGAAGCATGCGCTGGAATTGCAGGCGGGGCTCGACATCAAGCAGGCGGAGGTTACGGCGCTCGAAAAGACCGCCGACGGCTTTTTGCTGACGACGCGCCTGGAGGCGCAGTATGCGGCAAAGACCGTGGTGCTGGCGACGGGGACCTATCTCAACGGCCGCATCTATGTCGGCGATGTGAGCTATGACGGCGGGCCGGACGGCATGTTTGCAGCGACGGCGCTTTCCCGTTCGCTTGCCGACCTCGGTGTGCGGCTGCGGCGGTTCAAGACGGGAACGCCCTGCCGCGTGCTGCGGCAGAGCATCGACTTTTCGCATTTGGAGCGGCAGGACGGAGACGAGCCGGTGACACCGTTTTCCTTTGAGACAACAAAAAAGCTTGAAAACACGCTGCCGTGTCATGTGACCTGGACATCGCCCGCGACAAAGGAGATTATTCTCCAAAACCTCGACCGCTCGCCGATGTATGCGGGGAAGATCGAGGGTGTCGGGCCGCGTTATTGCCCGAGCATTGAGGATAAGATCGTGCGTTTTGCGGACAAGGAGCGGCATCAGGTGTTCATTGAGCCTTGCGGCGCCAACACGGAGGAAATGTATCTGCAGGGGCTGAGCTCCTCGCTGCCGGTGGATGTGCAGCTTGCGTTTTTGCGCACCATTCCGGGGCTGGAGCAGGTGCAGGTGATGCGGCCGGCGTATGCGATCGAATATGACTGCATCGACCCGCTGCAGCTGAACATGACGCTGGAATTTGAGACCGTGCCCGGGCTTTTCGGCGCGGGGCAGTTCAACGGCAGCTCCGGCTATGAGGAGGCGGCGGCACAGGGGCTGGTCGCGGGCGTGAACGCGGCGCTGTCGGTGCTGAAAAAGCCGCCGCTGCTGCTGGATCGCGCGTCCGGCTATATCGGGACGCTCATCGACGATTTGGTGACGAAGGGATGCAGCGACCCGTATCGCATGATGACCTCACGATCGGAATACCGCCTGGTGCTGCGGCAGGACAACGCCGACGAGCGGCTGACGGAGCTTGGCAGAGCGGCGGGACTGGTGGACGATGCGCGGTATGCGCATTTCTGTGCGCGGCAGGCGCAAAAGCGGGCGGAAATGGCGCGTTTAGAGAAAACGGTCATCGCGCCGAGCGAAGCGGTGAACGCACTGCTTGTTTCACATGAAACATCGCCGCTGACCACGGGCGCGCGGCTTATTGACCTCATGCGCCGCCCACAGCTCGGCTATGACGCGCTGACGCCTATTGACACCGGCCGCCCTGCGCTGTCCGCCTGCGTGATGGAGCAGGTGGAGGTCGAGGTGAAGTATGAGGGCTATATTCGCCGTCAGATGGCGGACATCCGCGAGATGCGGCGGCTGGAGGAACGGCTGCTGCCAAATGACTTGGACTATACGACCGTGACGGGACTGCGCAAGGAGGCACAGGAAAAGCTCAACCGTGTGCGCCCGCGCAGCATCGGGCAGGCGTCCCGCGTCAGCGGGGTCAGCCCTGCGGATGTGTCGGTGCTCATTGTATATACCGGTCGGCACCATGTTTCACATGAAACAAAGGGGGAGGATACGCATGATTGACAGAGAGCTTTTGACACGCGCCGCCGCGCCGTTCGGCGTGACGGTGGATGCCGCGCTTTTTGAACGCTTTGACAGCTATGCCCGCCTGCTCACGGAGTGGAACGAAAAAATGAACCTCACCGCCATCACCGATCCGACCGACATCGCCGTCAAGCACTTCGCGGACTCGCTGACGGCGGCGCATCTGCTGCCGCAGGGCGCATTTTCCCTCATCGATGTCGGCACAGGCGCGGGGTTTCCCGGTGTGCCGCTTGCGATGGTGCGGGACGATTGTGCGCTGACATTGCTTGACAGCCTCAACAAGCGGCTTGTGTTCCTCGAAACGCTGTGTGCCGCGGTGGGGGTCAAGGCGATCCGTGTGCATGCCCGCGCCGAGGACGGCGGCAAAAACCCCGCGCTGCGGGAAAAATTTGATGTTGCGACTGCCCGCGCGGTGAGCAATCTGCCGGTTCTTTGCGAATATTGCCTGCCCTTTGTGCGGGTGGGCGGGCGCTTTCTGGCGCTCAAGGGTGCGGAGGTCGGGGAGGAGCTTGCCGCCGCGAAACGCGCCATTGCCACCCTCGGCGGTAAGTGCCGCACGGTGGAGGCGTGTGCGCTGCCGCCGGACAAGGACGGCGTCTGCGGCGCAAGACATTTGGTTTTCATCGACAAAATCAAAGAAACCCCGACAGCATATCCTCGCCCCTCCGCAAAAATCGCAAAAGCGCCGCTGTAAACCTATTTCCCACCCCGCAAATTCGCCAAATCCCGCGCGGGACATCCTGTATAGTGGAAGCCGAAGGAAATGATGTCCTTCGGCTTTTTCAACAGGAGGGAAGAACATGAAAAAGGAAAAGAAACAGGAAATTGCCGCAAATACGGTGGAGCAGATCGCCGTCGCCGACATTCTGCCCAATCCGCAGCAGCCGCGCAAGAGCTTTGACCGCATGAAGCTGCTGGAGCTTTCCGAGAGCATTGCGGAAAACGGCATCCTCCAACCGCTCATCATCACCGTGCGGGACGGGCGGCCGGTGCTGCTCGCGGGGGAGCGGCGGCTGCGCGCCGCAAAGATTGCGGGCTTGCGCACCGTGCCCTGTGTGCGGCGCGAGGCGGACGATATGCAAAGCGCGCTTTTGGCGCTCATCGAAAACCTGCAGCGCGAGGACATGAACTGCTTTGAGACGGCGGCAGGGCTGCGCATGCTCATCGACACCTACGGGCTGACGCAGGACGAGGCGGCGCTGCGGCTGGGGCTGTCCCAGTCGGCGGTCGCCAACAAGCTGCGCCTTTTGCGGCTTTCCGCCGCAGAGCAGCAGACCGTCCTCGAAAACGGCATGGGGGAGCGGCACGCCCGCGCGCTTTTGCGCCTGCAAAAGCCGGAGGAGCGGAAATATGCGCTGGACGAGATGGTGCGCCGCCACCTCAATGTCGCGCAGAGCGAGGCACTCGTGGAGCATCTGCTCTCCGGCAAGGGCGCGCGCCATCGCCGCATCATCCCGCTGCCGAAGGACATGCGCGCCTTCTTCAACACGCTGGAGCACGCGGTCGACACCATCAAAAAAGGCGGCATCGCCGCCGTATCCACCCGCCGCGAGACCGCCGCCTATATCGAATGTGTCATCCGCGTTCCCAAACCTGCGGTGAGAGCATAACATAAATAGTATAAAGAGAAATCCTCGGACTGCAGTCCGAGGATTTCTCAGCTTTCTGTCAGGAAATCCGCAGCATCCACAATGCGAACGCCCTCATATTGATAGACGCTGTGGCGTGTGCGCGCAATAACCAGCTTGGGGTATGCATCCGGGATCTTCAGAAGCGGGGAGACCTCCCTTTCAAAGGTTTTTTCGTCGGAGATGTTGTCGGCAACCTGAATATATAGCTTTTCGCTGCGTCGAATGGCAACGAAGTCGATCTCCTTCTTATACAAAACACCGACATATACCTCATACCCTCTGCGCAAAAGCTCAATGGCAATGATGTTTTCCAGCATCCGCCCGTAGTCCATGTTTTTTGTTCCGAGCTTTGCATAGCGAAAGGTGTGGTCACATAGGTAGTATTTGTCGTTGGCGGACAGATACTTTTTACCTTTAATATCATATCGGCGCACCCTGTAAAAGGCAAAAGCACTGCAGAGATACTGTATATATGCGCCCACAGTCGTGTGGTGGATCTTTTCCATGGCGCCGTTCAGAGCGCTTGTGATATTCCGTGCCGACGAGAGGTTGGAAATGTTGTCCATCAAAAAATCGACGATCCTGTAGAGCAGCTGTGGGTTGCGGATCCTGTATTTGCTTTGAATATCGCGCACGATCAGCGTATCAAACACTTCGGCGATGTAGTCATATTTTGCCTCGGTGTCGCTGTAGAGATACGACCCCGCCATGCCGCCCTCCAGCATGTAGTTGTCAAAGGCGGTGTATTTGTCCGCAGTGCCGAAATATTGCAGGTATTCGGCAAAGGAGAAGGGAAACATCTTGATTTCAAAGGTTCTGCCGGTGAACAGGGTGGCGAGATCGGAGCTCAAAAGAAAGGCGTTCGAGCCCGTGATATATAGGTCATATTTCTCTGCCGCATGAAGGCCGTTGATGGCTTTTTCAAAACCGTCGCACATCTGCACCTCGTCAATGAGGACAAAGTTTCGTTTGCCGTCTGCATATTGGGAGCGGATATAGTCGTATAACGGACGAAAGGTAAGCAGGTGTTCATATTCCGGAAGATTAAAGTTGATGTGAATGATATGGCTGTCCGGAATGTTTTTCTCGATATACCCCTTGAAGGCTTCCAGCAGCTTGGATTTTCCGCAGCGGCGCACGCCGGTGATCACTTTAATGTCCGGCGTTCCGATCACATGCACCAGCTTGTCCAAATATTTTTCGCGTTCGATCAGTTTCATCCTTCGTCACCTCACAATGGTAGTATACCAAAAATACACGCCAAAATCAACATTTTTTCATTTTTGGCTAATAGACACATTGCCGCCTATATCGAATGTGTCATCCGCGTCCCCAAACCTGCGGTGAGAGCTTAACATATTGTATAATTTCATATAAACAATACAAATCGTTATCCATCGGATGCCGCTCAGACGGTCAAAAAAGTCCGCAGAACGCAAAAGCGCATTTTTCAGAAAAGGCCTTAACAAAAAAGGGTGAGGAAAAAGTGGCATTTCTGCGAAACGCGCGCTTTCCCGAAAACAAAAAACCGGCAGCGAGCAGCTGCCGGTTTTTTTATGTGTTTTTCAGTTTTACTGCAGCACGGTCTGATTGGCGAGGGTGGCGGAGGTGAGGCAGATATAGGTTTTGCCTGTCGCCACCGTCAGCGGCGTGCCATCGGTCTCGGTGAAGGAAAGACCGCTGTCGGTGCGTTTCCACTTGACGGCGCGGCTCGTGCCGCCGGAGACCAGCGTGCCGTTGCCGGCGTTCAGCTGGAAGCTGATGTGGGCGCTGTCCTCGTCAAAGCGGGTGTCATACATGATGATGACATTGGAAACGCGGATGGGATCGCCGTCATAGGACACATGCTCGGGGGAGGAGAGCACATTGCGGTGCTTTGTGTACTGCTTTGTCGCCGCATCGTAGGTGAAGGACACCTTCCAGCGGGAGGAGATATTGACCTGCACGGCGTTGCCCGCGCCGTCGCCCGCCTTTTCACCGAAGGCGTAGGGCACGGGGGTCGCGGTCTTTACGGAAATGCCGCGTTTTTTGATGGCGTCATCCATCTTGGCGCGGGAGAACACCTTGGTGTGCTCAATGGCGCCGTTGACGGCTTTCAGCTCCCGGCTGACCTCCACCAGGCTGTCGAGATCGGTGAGGCGCTTTTCCTTTATCATCGCCTTGCCGAGTGTGCTGCCGCCGACATGGCAATAGATCGCATCGAGCGCCTTCGCCATTTTCACAAACGGGGTGCGCGCACTGCGGCAGGGGCCGACCTGCGCAGGCACGCTGTCGATGCTGCCGAACACCGCCATGATGCGGGGGATGCCCGCCTCGGTCTCCGCCTCGACATAGAGGTCGGCTTTGTCGATGTTTTTCTGCCGCACGCTCGCGGAATAGTTGTCGATCATGAACGCCACGGGACGGTTGTTTTGCGTTTTCAGCGATTTTTCGCCGGTGAGCAGGTTGTCATACAGGGTTTCCGGCACGGTCGTCGGCGCGGTGGTTGCCGCAGTCGTCGGCGTCGTGTCGGAGACGGGCGCGTCACTGTTGCCGCAAGCGGCAAGGGACAACAGCAGAGCGCCGCAAACGGCGGCAGCGCCGCCGCGCAAGAGCATGTTTTTCAAAAGAAATCCCTTCCTCTCTTTTTGGTTCTTTTTCAGTATACTACAGCTTTCATCAAATTGCAACAAAAGATGCGGCGGCGTTTTTGCGATGTCTGCGCCGAAAGGCGACGGGCGGAAAGCCGGTGCGCGCTTTTATCTGCGCGGCAAAGCACTTCATATCATGATAGCCGACTGCCTCGGCGACGGCGGCGACAGGCAGGGCGGTGTCCGCCAGCAGGCGGCACGCCTGCGACACCCGCAGCGCCGTGACATACTGCGTGAAGGTCACGCCGACCTCCGCCTTGAAGCTGCGGCTGATGTGCGGCAGGCTGTAGTGCATGTCGGCGGCAAGCGCCGCAAGGGAAATGTCCTCGGCAAAATGCGCCTTGGCATAGCTGCACAGGCGGGCGGCGGGCGTGTCGGCGGGGGCGTCGGTGTCCGCGATGCTGCGCAGCGACAGAAGCAGAATTTCCACCAAAAGACAGCGGCACATCTCGCGGCAGCCCGCAGGGCGCGCCGCAAGCTCCCGCTGCAGCCGCTGCAAAAGCGTCAGCACCTCGCCGTTTTCGTCATGAAACACCAAATGCGCCGGATCGGCGAGCAGACGGCGGTCGAGATGCAGCAGATAGTGCGTCAAAACGGCGCTAAGATGCACCGACCCCGCAAGCGCGGGGTCGAGCACCTGCGGCAAAAACAGGCAGTCGAAACAGTCATAGCTGTCGGACAGCGCGCGATAGCCGTGATGACTGCCGCGGTCGATGAACACATAGTCCCCCGCGCGCAGGCGCGTCGTCTGCCCGTCCAGCGTGTGCAGCGCCTCGCCGCGCAGAATATAGGAAAGCTCCAAAAAGCTGTGGTCATGCAGATCGACCGCCGTTTTGTTTCGCCGCTCCAAAAGCTCCGGCAGGTCGGACGGATGCGTGTCGGCAAGGTTGACCGTTCCCATATCAAAATGCCCCCTGTTTTTTGAAAAAATACCGCTTGTTTTATTATAACACGGCAGTATACTGAAAGCAACAGGAAAGGAGTGTGCAAGGATGGCAGCTTTCGGAAAATGGATCCGCTCGCCGCAGGCGACCGATCTCGCGGCGGTGAGCTTTGAAAAGGCGTTTTCGCTCGAAAAGCCGGTGAAAAAGGCCGAACTGCGGGCGACGGCGATGGGCGTCTATGTCCCGACGCTCAACGGCAAAAGGGTGGGGGACAGCGTGCTGATGCCGGGATGGACGGCATATGAGCACCGGGTGTTGTTTCAGACCTATGATGTGACGGCGCTGCTGAAAAAGAACAACCGCCTTGCGATCGGTGTCGGCGTCGGCTGGGCGGTCGGCATCAAGGGGAAAAACTGGCATCACCACAACCGCTATACCGACCACACGTCGCTTCTGGCTGCGCTCACCGTCACCTATGCCGACGGAAGCACGGAAACGGTCGCGACCGACGAAACGTGGCGGGTGTATACGACGGCGGTCACGATGAACGATTTTTATCTCGGCGAAACGCAGGACTACACGAAACGGCGGCGCCTGCTCGGCGCGGCGGTGCGCTCGGAGGTGAAAACGCGGGTCGTGCCGCAGACGGGAGAATGGATCCGCGAGCAGGATGTGATAAAGCCCGTTGCCGTGCTGAAAACGCCGAAAAACGAGTGGGTCGTCGACTTCGGGCAAAACCTTGCCGGGTATGTCCGCCTGCACCTTGTCGGCAAAAAGGGCGACCGCGTTGTTTTGCACCACGGCGAGGTGCTCGACGCGGACGGCAATTTTTATAATGAGAACTACCGCGCCGCCGAAAGCCGCGTCACCTATGTGCTCGACGGAAGGGAGCGCGACCTCACACCGCTTTTCACCTTTCAGGGCTTTCGCTATGTCCGCCTGACGGAATATCCGTTTGATACGGTCGATCCCGCCGCCTTCACCGCCGTGGCGGTGCATTCGGACATGGCGCGCACCGGCGATTTTGTCTGCGGCAATCAGAAGGTCAATCAGCTGTATCATAATATTATTTGGGGGCAAAAGGGCAACTATCTCGACATCCCCACCGACTGTCCGCAGCGGGACGAGCGTCTCGGCTGGACGGGGGACACGCAGGTGTTTTGCCGCACGGGGGCCATCAACTTCGATGTCGAGCGCTTTTTCACCAAGTGGATGGAGGATATGGCGCTCGAGCAGGGCGAGAACGGTGAGGTCAATTGGATCATTCCGCATCCTGATAAGCAGGAGCCGTCTGCGGCGTGGGGCGATGCGGCGTGCGTCGTGCCGTATGAAATCTGGCGCGCCTACGGCAACAAAAAGCTACTGAGAAAGCATTTCCCCGTCATGAAAAAATGGGTGGACTATATGCACCGTGCGGGGGACGCGGAGTTTCTGTGGCGCGGCGGCACGCACTTCGGCGACTGGCTCGCCATGGACAACGGCGAGGACAATCTCAGCGGCGCGACCTCGAAGGACTATATCGCGTCGGCATATTTTGCCTATTCGACGGCGCTGCTCGTCAAGGCGGGGCGGGCGCTCGGCATGGACATGCAGGCATATGAGACGCTGCACGACAACATTATCGCCGCCATCCGCGCGCGGTATTTCAAAGACGGCAGAACCGACATGACTGTCGACGGCGACGAGTGGAAGACCGAGACGCAGACGGGCTATGTGCTGGCGCTGCATTTCGAGCTGTGCGACGAAAAGGATCGTGCGGCGTTTGCCGACCGCCTCGCGGCGCTTGTCGCGGAAAACGGCGGACGCATGACGACCGGCTTTGTCGGCACGCCGTATCTGCTCCACGCGCTGTCGGAAAACGGCAAGACCGATCTTGCCTATTCTCTGCTTTTGCAGGAGAAGACGCCGTCATGGCTGTATGCGGTGAACCACGGCGCGACCACCGTGTGGGAGCATTGGAACAGCCAAAAGGAGGACGGCAGCTTCTGGAGCACCAGCATGAACTCCTTCAATCACTATGCCTACGGCGCGGTGTTTGACTGGATCTTCGGCGTGGCGGCGGGCATCGCGCCGCTCACGGCGGGCTATGCCAAAACGCGCGTTGCACCGCACCCCGATCGGCGGCTGGGGTTTGTGAAAACCGCGATCGAAACGCGGCACGGCAGACTTTCCGTCCATTGGTACTACCGCGACGAGCGGGTGGTGTATGAGCTGACCGTTCCCGCGGACATGACCGTGGAATTTGTGCTCCCCTCCGGCAGGACGCACACGCTGACGGGCGGCAATTACCTTTTCGGAGAATGACAGAATAAGGAAGAAGAGGAATACAAACAGTATAATCCGCTATGAATTATACAGGAAACAGCGCTGATTTTCATTGAAAATGCGCGGGCGGTGTGCTATACTGTCCGCAAAAGGGGGCGCCTTTTTATGATCCTGAACGGTGTCGAGCTGTATAATGTGGTGGAGACCGATCCCGCGATGCTGCGGCTGCCGAAGCGTCTGTTTCCCGCGCTGCCGCCGCTCGGCGTCGGTGCGGCGCAGAACGCCACGGGCGTGGAGCTGCGGTTTGTGCCGGAGGGGGAAGTGAAGCTCACGCTGTCAACGGTCAGCACTTCGCATCCCATAGTGGCGCTGCTGTACTACGGCAGCACGCAGTCGGGCGGCAACACGCTGGAATATTATATCGACAAAGAGCCGAAAACCTTCACCTTCACGCCCGCACCGCATCTGAGCGAACTGCCGACCGACACGCCGTTTTCGCCGCAGGTGCTGCGGCTGATGCCCGCGGGCGGCGACATCGTGCTGCACAAGGTGGAGGGAAAGGTGCGCCCGCCGCGCGCCGATGAAGTGCCGCAGAAAACGCTGCTTTTTTATGGCTCGTCCATCACCCACGGCAGCCTTGCCTGCGCACCGAACATGTTTTGGACGCGGCGCACCGCCGAGGCGCTCGGCTTCGATCACCGCAACTTCGGCATTGCAGGCTCCTGCCGCATGGAGCCGGAGGTCGTCGATTTTCTCTCGAAAGAGGTGAAATGGGACGCGGCGGTTCTGGAGAGCGGCATCAACATGCTCGGTGACGATCCCGTGCTGTACAGAGAGCGGCTGCGCCATATGCTGGAGACGCTGCATGCGGCGCATCCCGAAAAATATCTTTTCTGCATCGATCTTTACTATTGCGCGTCGGATCTGCGCAGCGACGGCAGAGCGCAGCGCTTCCGCGACATCCACACCGAGGAGGTCGCGCGCATCGGCAGCGACAGGGTCGTCAAGCTGTCGGGGCTTGACCTTTTGCCCGATCGGACATTTTTGTCGGAGGATCTCGTGCATCCCTCCGTCGAGGGCGTCATCACGATCGCCGAGCGCCTGACCGCACGGCTGCGGGAATATACCATATGAAAAAAGCCGCCTGCGAGGCGCACTTCCTTGCGAAGTGCGCCTCTGTTATATGCGCCTGACGGCGCGTGATATAAAGCGACGATGGCCGCATCCTCCATACTACCACCTCCCACTGTATATACCGATAAAAAAGAGAAAAGGTTGCAAGCTTTGCACGATGTCAGCATAACACACGCTTATGAAAAATGCAAATTTCCCCATCGCCGCAAGGCGTGCTTCATTTGAAAAAGGCACTTGCTTTCGCAAGTGCCTTTTTCATGGCGTCCCGGAAGGGATTTGAACCTCCGACCTACCGCTTAGGAGAAGCCCCCGAGGGGCATTTTCGACTCCCTGCAAATCCCCGAAAATCCTTGAATTTACTGGCTTTTCCGAGGTTTTGCTGTCAATAAATTCTCGTCCAAAACCTGCTAATTTTTCGTGGTTTTTTGCCTTCCTTTTAGCAGGGTATCAGCAAATGCAAAGAAATATGGGAAACATCATTGAGTTAATCTGTAACCCATAAATCACAGGAAACGCATTTAAAGTTTACGCATTCTCTTATGCAAATCAATAATCTGTGTTCAAATATTATAATGGTTTTTCGTCTTGATTTCAAGGTTTTTCAGGCATTACAAAAGGCAACCCTGACGGATTGCCTTTTTTGTAAGGTGGCTAAAATCATCAGAAATAAAGTCTTAGTGAATGATTTATTCAGTTGTCAAAGTACAAGTGAAAGGCTCCCATTTTCGTGGTTCGGAATTAACCCCTTCACTTGTTTGAAATGGGAGAGCGTTTTTGGGGGGTGTTTTTCAAAAATTTCTTGAAAATTTTTTTGGAAATAAAAAAAGCCGCCTATTTTCCTCGTAACTGAGGTCAATAGACGGCGGGTAGAAATATTCATAATTTTGTTGTATAATAGAAAAAGACAAATTTGA
>ERZ1673744.2275-NODE-2275-length-14708-cov-5.065789_pt1 | contig 14708 bp, 10 predicted proteins | sample MGYA00580207_ERZ1673744 | MGnify/ENA primary metagenome ERZ1673744 (study PRJEB41218, sample SAMN15661751) | gut metagenome | host: Homo sapiens | place: Canada: London | collected 2015-08-20/2019-03-30 | study: EMG produced TPA metagenomics assembly of... | reverse complement strand
GGAGGCGACGGCCCGGCGGACCGTGTGGGCGGAGATGGATTCGAACCACCGAAGTCGAAAGACAGCAGATTTACAGTCTGCCCCATTTGGCCACTCTGGTATCCGCCCGAATGTTGAAGAACCGCTCGCCGTCGGGTGAAACCGCTTCCGGCGAATGCCGCGACGTCTTCCTTCCCAGCCTCTTTGGTGACGGAGAATGCAACGCCCTCGTCGGGATGCCGGTCCTCCTCGGCGGGCACAAAAGTAAAGATCATTTTTCAATTCTGCAAAAGGAAGCGCCATTTTGCCTGAAATTTATTTACTTTTGCGCTCGGAAGTCCGGCAGGCGGCATTTCCGCTGCAGGAGCGGATTTCCCTGCGGCCGGCTCAGGATGCCGTGCGGGCAAACGAATACCGAGCATTATGAAAAGAATTCTGATCGTGGGGGCCGGCGGGCAGATCGGCTCCGAGCTGACGACATTTCTGCGCGGTCTGTACGGGAATGCCAACGTTGTGGCGGCCGATGTCCGCGAGTGCCGCGCGCTGAGCGAGACGGGGCCGTTCGTCGTGCTGAACGCACTCGATCCGCATGCTTACGGCTATACGGTCAACAAGTACAAGGTCGATACGATTTTCAACCTGGTCGCGCTGTTGAGCGCCGTGGGCGAGAAAGACCCTCAGCTGGCTTGGAATATCAACATGGGGGCGTTGATGAACTCGCTCGACATAGCCCGCCAGTACGGCTGCTCGTTGTTCACTCCCAGCTCGATCGGCGCGTTCGGCTTGTCGTCGCCCAAGGAGCGTACGCCTCAGGACACGCTGATGCGACCGAATACGATTTACGGCGTCTGCAAGGTCACGGGCGAGCTGCTGAGCGACTACTATCACAGCAAGTACGGGGTCGATACGCGCAGCGTCCGTTTCCCGGGCATCATCTCGAGCGTTACGCTGCCGGGCGGGGGCACGACGGACTATGCCGTCGAGATTTTCTACGATGCGGTGAAAACGGGCCGCTTCGTCTGTCCGATTCCGGGCGACGTCTATATGGACATGATGTACATGCCCGATGCGCTGCGCGCCTGCGTGCGACTGATGGAGGCCGATCCGGCTCGTCTGGTCCATCGCAATGCTTTCAATATCACGTCGATGAGCTTCACTCCGGAGATACTGGCCTCCGAAATCCGCAAGCATATGCCCGATTTTGAAATGACCTACCGGATCGATCCCGTCAAGGAGGGTATCGCCCGTAGCTGGCCCGACTCGATGGACGATGCCTGCGCCCGCCGCGAGTGGGACTGGGCCCCTACGTGGGACCTCGCTTCGATGACTGCCGACATGCTCCGGAACGTGGAGCGGAAGCATCGCGAGGGAAAAGTCTGATTCTCGTGATCGGATTTTCTTCCGTGCGGCTGCACTCGGACGCTGCCGGTTCCGATATTCCGGTTTTTTTAGTTTTCAAACCGTGCGGCAGTTGCCGGCGGAGGAAAGGGGCGTTCGAACCGGGCTCGGACCGTACGGCCGGACGGAAACGGCCAGGCATACGCTGGCCCTTTCGGACATGTGAGCCGCTCGCCGCAACGGCGTCTCCGACGTTGCACGACGGTATGAAATGGGCGAGCCGTCGGAAGCCGGGCTTTCCGATCAGTCGAACACGAGCACTCTTCCCTTCAGCGGCTGGAACTCTTTGGGGCCCGGTTCTCCGGACGGGGCACCGAACGGCATCTGCGCTACCAGCTCCCATTCCGGATCGAGACTCCATGCCGAACGGACGGCTTCGTCGATCAGCGGATTGTAATGTTGCAGGGAGGCTCCGAGGCCCATATCCTCCAGCATGGTCCAGACCGCCAGCTGGTGCATGGCCGAGGTGTGCTGCGCCCACACGGGGAACCGCTCGCTGTAGGTAGGGTAGGCTTCCTGCAGCCGCTTGACTGCCGCGCGGTCTTCGAAAAACAGAACGGTTCCGTGCCCGGCTCCGAAACTGCCGTCGATCTTGGCTTCCGTACTGGGGAAAGCCTCGGCCGGGACGATTTTGCGCAGCGTCTCTTTCGTTATCTCCCATAGCCTTTTGTGGCTTTCGCCCAATAGCAGTACGATGCGCGTCGACTGCGAATTGAAAGCGGACGGGACATGCAGGACGGCGAAGTCGATCGCTTCGCGGATTCGCTCGTCGGATACCGGCGAGTCGGCTCCTATGCGGTAATAAGACCGCCTGTGCAGGAGCGCTTCTTTGAAATCTCTTTTTGTCATGGCTGGGGTGGTTTTATCGTGTCGATCGCTTTCCGGTCGGCGTGACCGGAGTTTCTATGCAAAAATCGGGGAAAAGAGCTTGAGAAAAACGTATTTCGCTGTCTGCCCGTTTCTTGCCGTGCGGCCGGGGCGCCCTTATTTTTTCAGCTTCAGATAGATCTCGCGGCCGATCCACGCGTCGGTCGCCGCGTAGAGTTGCTGGGCCGGGGTAAGCTGCTTGGCTTCCCAGTTGCTCAGGCGCTGGGCTTTCGATATGCGGACGCCGAGCACGATGGCCGCGAGCTTGCGCAGGCTTTTGTCGGTGATGCCGTACTCGGGCGCTATGTTCTGCAGCTCGACGAATCCGCCCGGGGTGAAATGCCTCAGTTGCCTGAGTACGCGGATATCGTCGCGGATGGCGACTCCGGCCTTGACGACTCGGTCCGAGGAGAGCAGCTGCAGCAACGGCTTTTCGAGCGCGATACGGTTCAGCCGGAACAGAAAGGCCCGTTCGCCGGACGAGAGTTGCAGCAGCGACACCTTGTTCATCACGCCTTTGGTGAACGACGGGCGGGTCTCCGTGTCGAAGCCGATTACGTCGCATTCCGACAGGTACGCGCACGCGTCGGCGATCAGCTCGCTGCGGTCCACTACGACGATCTCGCCGGGGAAGGACCCCGTCGGGAGCAGGTTGACCGCTTCGCTGGTGATGCTGTCGGCGTACGTTTTTTCCATAGATGGCCCAAAGTTACCGATTAATCCGGAGTTTCCCATCCTCCCGCTCGATAATTTCGCCGTTGTCGAGCAGGGAGGTCACCGTGTCGAGAATGGTCGAGGCATCGCCTCCGAGGTTCGAGACCAGCGCCTTGACATCGGTCGGCCGGTTTTCGACGAGTTCCAGAATACGTTGTCCGAGAACGTTCCGCCGCGAGCCGAGGCCGCTTTTGCGTCGCTCCCGGCATCGGTCGCAGATGCCGCAGGGAGAGGGTTCCTGCTCGCCGAAGTAGCGGCGGATGGCGATGCTGCGGCACTCGTCTCCGTTCAGGTAGCGGAGCATGGCGCCGAGCCGTTTCTCGGCCGCTTCCTTTCTCAGGGTGTAGCTTTCGGGAGATATGCGCACGTCGTCCGCCGGCAGGCGCTCCTCGGAGAGAATCAGCATCGGGCTGCGATTGCCCGGAATGTACTTGACGATGTGCAGTTGCCACAGCTTTTTCAGCAGTTCGCGTACCCGGCCGGCCGTATAGCCCGTCAGGTGCGCGAGTTCGTCCTCGGCGATGGGCACGAAGTCGCTGAACAGGCCGCTGTACCGTCTCAGCAGCACCGTGATGAAGTGGTCCAGCTCGCGGCGGTCCACCCGGATGCGGTACAGCTCGTCGCGCTGGACGATGAAACGGATGCGGGGCGGATTGTCCGTTTCGTCGGTCAGGATCAGGTAGCCGTTCTGTTGCAGTATCTTGATCGATTGGAGAGCCGTCGGTACGAAAAAGCGGAACCGTGCGGCGAAGTCGAACACGTTGAACGTGAAAGAAGCGCCCCGGCCGTCGCCGACAGCTACGCCCAGGTAGTTGAACAGCGCTTCGTATACGCGGCGGATCGTCTGTTTGGAGGGAAAGTCGAGCTCCATGCGTCGTCCCGCTTTCGATGCGTCGTCGTCCGAAAGCAGCGTGACGGCGTAAGCCGGCCTGCCGTCGCGTCCCGCTCGCCCGGCTTCTTGGTAGTACGCCTCGAGCGAGTCGCAGGCGTCGTAGTGCACGACGAAACGGACGTCGGCCTTGTCGATCCCCATGCCGAATGCGTTGGTTGCGACCATGACGCGCGTCGTTCCTCTGATCCACTCGTCCTGACGCACGGAGCGCATCAGGTAGTTCATGCCGCCGTGATAGAATCCGGCCGCTATGCCGTGCTCGTTCAGAAAAGCCGCGATCGTTTCGGCCTTTTCCCGGGTGCGGACATAGACGATGCCCGGGCCGGGCACGCTTCCGACGATGCGCAGCAGTTGACCGTGCTTGTCCTCGGTGCGCCGTACGACATAGCTCAGGTTCGCCCGCTCGAAACTCATGCGGCGGACGTGCGGCTCGCGGAACTTCAGGCGGCGCATGATGTCTTCGGCGACCTCGGGCGTCGCCGAAGCGGTCAGCGCGAGGACCGGCACGTCGGGCTGCAGCTCCCGCAGCCGCGCGATACGCAGATAGGAGGGCCGGAAGTCGTAGCCCCATTGGGAGATGCAGTGCGCCTCGTCGACGGCCAGCAACGACACGCGCATTTTCCCGAAGCGGGTCCGGAACAGCTCGCTGTCGATTCGCTCGGGAGCTATGTAGAGGAACTTGACGCTGCCGTACACGCAGTTGTCCAGAATGCGGTCGATGTCGCGTGGCGACATGCCCGAGTGGATCGACTCGGCCAGAATCCGGCGCGAGTGCAGGCGGTCGATCTGGTCCTTCATCAGCGCGATAAGAGGCGTCACAACGACGCATACGCCTTCCGAAGCTAGGGCGGGTACCTGATAGACGACCGACTTGCCGCCTCCGGTGGGCATCAGCACGAGCGTATCCCGTCCGGCGCATACGTCCTCGATCGTCTCGAGTTGTAACGGGCGGAAGCGCTCGTAGCCCCAGTAGCGGCGGAGTGTCTCGAGCAGCTTTTCGCGCGGGATCATCGGCTGGCGGGGAGGCCCACGCTCTGAGCGAGGACGATATGCTGCGAGGCTCCGAGCTTCAGCGCGCGGGCGATCACGTCGCGGTTGATCGACATGTGCACGACGACGGCCAGTCCTTCGGACGCTCCGTACAAGTAGACGTTCTGCGCGATCAGTCCGGCATCGATGCCGGCCGTGACGGCCCTGTCGGAATCGCTACCGCCCGCCATTTTCGAGTAGTCGGCGACATAGACCAGAATCCAGTCGCATGTTTTCGTGTAGTCCTGCGAGTTGACGTCCCTGCGGAAGTCGCCCTCGGCCACGCCGACCAGTTCGTGTTCGGCCGCATCGTAGCGGTACGCGTCGCGGCGGCCGATCAGGTAAATGTCGATTTCCTGACGGTTCAACGCCGAAGGGGCCGTCCGGCGGCCGTCGGGGCGATTGATTCCCCATGCCGCCCACAGCAGGTTCGACAACTGTTGTTCGTCCAGCGAGCGCGCGGGGTCCATCAGCCGGTCGGTCGCCCGTTTCGAAAGCGCCTCCATCAGCGGCATGCCTCCCGTTTTGACCGGGGCGGGCAGTTCGATGCTGTTCTGTCCCATAGCCATGGATGTTAAGATCAAAGCCGTAAAGGCCAGCAACACGGTTTTCATCCCGAAGTAAGGTTTTAGAGGTTATGGGACAAATTTACATTTTTTTCGTATCTTTACCTACTCGCAAAAGCAGTCGATGATCCGAATGAAACCGAATAATCCGATGAAAAGACTTTTTGCCGTATTGGCCGCCTGCGCGGCTTTTTGCTGCACGCTCGAGGCTCAGACTCCGCAGCCTCTCTATCCCGACGGCCCTGAGCGCTCGAGCGGGATCGATCCTGCGTCGACCGTCGATCGCGACGGGGTTCTGTTCAACGTGACCGTCCCCGATTATTACGTATTCCTGCCCGAGAGGGAGCGGGCCGTAGGACAGATGGTCGTTGTCTGTCCGGGCGGGGGGTACGGATGCGTCTGCTACGAGCGCGAGGGGCTCGAGGTGGCCCGCTGGCTTGGCGACCACGGCATCGCCGCTTTGGTGCTCCGTTACCGGATGCCGAACGGCCACCACGAAATTCCGTTGGAAGACGTGCACGAGGCGATCCGCATCGCACGGCGCAATGCCCCGTCGTGGGGCGTCGATCCGCATCAGGTGGGCGTCATGGGTTTCTCGGCCGGCGGACATCTGGCCTCGACGGCGTCCACGCATTTCGACGAACGGACGCGCCCCGACTTTTCGATTCTGATCTATCCGGTCATTACGATGGGAGAGCGATACACCCACATGGGCAGCCGCGAGAACCTGCTGGGCAAAGGATACGACGCCGGACTGGTCGAACGCTATTCGAGCGAGCGGCAGGTGACTCCGCAGACCCCGCCCGCCTTTATCGCGCTGAGCGACAACGACGAGGTGGTGCCGGTCCGTAACAGTATCCTGTATTACGACGCGCTCAAAGAAAACGGCGTACCGGCCGAACTGCACGTCTATCCGACCGGCCGGCACGGCTGGATCGGCCGCTTCGATTATTGGGACGAGTATCGCGCGGCCTTGCTTCGCTGGCTCGGCCAAGTCCGGGAGGGGAAGCTGACCGAGTAGTCCGCACGGCGATCGGCCGCGTGAACTCGGCCATGGCTCGCATCCGCCCGGACCGGCTGAAGGCGAGGCGCAGGGGGCGTTTCGGCGGAAGCGTTCCGTGCGAACGTTGTACGGAAAGGCGAATCGGAGTTGCGATATTCGTGCAAATTTGCGATTATTGCGTGCCCGTTCGAGGGAAGAAGCGATTCCTGCGTGGCGAAGTTCGGCCGGAACATGGCCCGTAACGGGAATTTTTGAAATCAATCGAATAGAGTAGAATCATGAGAAGAAACCTATTGCTTACAGCGATGCTGGCTGTTTTTGCCGTCGCGGCGGCTTCCGCTCAGAGACAGGTGAACGAGGCGGACGGATACCGGCTGCTCGTGGCGCCCGACCGGGCCGACGGCTCGTACGGTCGGGGCGACGAAGTGCGCTTTCTGGTGTCGTTCGAGAAGGACGGGGCTCCCGTAGCGGACGGCGAGCTGACATGGGAGGTGACCAAAGACTCGTGGAAACCCAAGACTTCCGGCGTGGCCCGCGTCAGCGACGGACGGGCCGTGATCGGGGGGCATAAACTCGACGAACCCGGCTTCTTGCAATGCCGCGTGAAGTTCGTTACGCCGCAGGGGCACGAACTTCGGGCGATGGCGGGCGCCGGTGTCGACAAGCTGCTGATCGGGCCCAGCATGCCCGAGCCGAAGGATTTTATGTCTTATTGGAAGCGCGAGCTGAAAAAGCAGGCGAAGATTCCGATGAATATCCGCCTGACTCCGGCTCCGTCGACCGATCCGGGTATCGCGGTGTTCGACGTGCAGGCCGACTGCGAGCCGGGGAGCTTTTCGGCCTATCTGGCTTATCCGAAGGACGCGAAGCCCGGTACGTTGCCCGCTATGGTGACGCTCAACGGCGCCGGGGTCAAGAGCTCCCGGGCGTGGTGGGCCGTGTCTTGGGCCAAAGACGGTCTGTGCGTGCTCGACTTCAACGTGCACGGCCTGCCCAACGGCGAATCCGACTCCTATTATGCCGACTTGGAGAACGGTCCGATGTTCGAATATTTCCTTTTCGGCCGGGACGACCGCGACTCGATGTTCTTTCACGAGATGGTCATGCGCCTGATCCGTGCGATCGACGTGATTACCGCTCAGCCCCAGTGGGACGGCAAGACGGTCATGGTACACGGTTGCAGTCAGGGAGGCGCTCAGGCCGTGATGGCCGGCTGCCTCGATCCGAGGGTCGATCTGGTCTGTGCCGAAATCCCCGCCATGTGCGACCATACGGGCATGGCGGCGGATCGCGCCTCCGGATGGCCGTTGTTGGTGGAATGCGACGGGGAGGGCGCGCCCGACGCCCGTCAGCTGAAAGCCGCGCGCTATTACGACGTGGTCAACTTCGCGCGCCATGTGACCGTGCCTACCTATGTGACGGCGGGGATCATCGATTCGCTCTGCCCACCGACCACCGTATATGCGATGTACAATCAGCTCAAGGGCGAGAAGCATATGCTCGAGCATCCTACTACGGGGCATATCCTGACCTCGCAGGGCGAGGATTTCTCGCGGCAGGCCGTCCGCGAGTTCGTCCGGCGCGAGCGGGATGCCGAGCGATAGTCCCGGATCGTACGATTCTGTTTTTTGAGCGGCCGCTTCCCCTCACGGGAAGCGGCCGTCGCATTGGTCGCCGGGGCGAGCGCTGTCGGCCTTGGCCGAATCTTCGGCGCGGCAGGGAGCGGTCCGGTGTGCCCGGTGCGGCGGATGGCGAGGATTTACGTGTATGGTTTTGTCCCGGTATGCTGACGGGCGCTGTTCGGGCGTCGGTTTGCGGCCTTTGCGGAAAGGTCCGGAATCCGGCGGCAGGAACAATGGTTTCGGCTCGACGGGATGCGGACGGATCGGACTGAGCGGGAGCGCGGTTCGGCGGGCTGCGGGAGTCTCTGTGCATGGTTTGCTTCGGCATGCCGGCGGGCGCCGCTTTGGGCCGGTTTGGGTTGCGGATTTTTGCGGAAGGCTCGGAATCCGACGAAAGGACTGCGGTTTCGATTCGACGAGGGTACGGGCGTATCGGGTCGGAAGGGAAACCGTACACGATTATGTTGGAATGTGCGCCGGCAAAACCGTATTTTGTTCCGCGATCGCTATCTTTGCGCAGGGGCAGGGCGAATCCTGCCCGGAACGAGAACCGATATGGAAAATGATGGACGAAACCCCGTGATCTCCCTGCGGGGAGGCGTGATCCGGGACGAGAGCCGGCGCTTTCGCGAGCCGGTCGACTTCACGCTGAACGCCGACGAGCATCTGGCGATCGTCGGACCGAACGGCAGCGGGAAAACCGTGCTGGTCGAGACGCTGTCGGGCCTGCTGTATCTGGAGCGGGGCGAATTGCGCTACGATTTCGGCAAACCCGGCGGCAAGGCTTGCGATAACATACGCCATGTTACGTTCCGCGATGCGTACGGCACGGCCGATCGCGGCTATTATTACCAGCAGCGGTGGAACTCTTCCGACCGCGAGGAGGCGCCTCTGGCGTCGGAGGCGCTCGGGCGTACGGCCTGCGATCCGCGGTGGCGAGACGAGTTGTTTGCGATGCTGGACATGGACCGCTTGCTCGGCAAGCGGATCGTGCTGCTTTCGAGCGGCGAGCTGCGCCGGTTCCAGATCGCCAAGATGCTGCTGGCCTCTCCCCGCGTGCTCTTTGTCGAGAGCCCGTTCATCGGGCTCGACGCGGCTACGCGGGAGACGCTCGAGCGGCTTTTCAGGAGACTGACCGAGCGGACCGACGTGCGGGTCGTGTGGGTGGTCTCGTCGCCCGACGACGTGCCTTCGTTCGTGACGCATGTATACGTCGTGGACGACCGGCGTTGCGGGCCCAAGCAGACGCGGGAGGAGTTCGTGCGCGGCGAGTCGCTTTCGGCCCGGCGAGACGATCTGGCCGGACGCTATGCGAGGCAGGCTCCCGTTCTGCCCGAACCGCTGAACGCCGGGCCGGATTGCGACGAAGTGGCCCGGCTTCGGAACGTGACGATTCGCTACGGCGGCCGGACGATTCTCGACTCGGTCGACTGGACGGTCCGCCGGGGCGAAAAGTGGACGCTGACAGGCGCGAACGGCTCGGGCAAGTCGACGCTGCTGAGCCTGCTGTGCGCCGACAATCCGCAGGCCTATGCGCAGGACATTTCGCTGTTCGGACGGCGTCGCGGCACGGGCGAGAGCATCTGGGACATCAAGCGCCGCATCGGTTATGTGTCGCCCGAGATGCACCGCTCTTATGTGAAGGATATTCCGGCTGTCGATATCGTCGCATCGGGCTTTTTCGATACGATCGGACTGTACCGGACGCCCGACGACGCCCAGCGCGCCGTTTGCGAGCAATGGATGGACGCTTTCGGTATCCGTCCGCTCAGGGATCGCTCTTTCCTGCGGCTTTCCTCCGGCGAACAGCGCCTGCTGCTGCTCGCCCGGGCGTTCGTCAAGGACCCCGACCTGCTGATTCTGGACGAGCCGCTGCACGGGCTCGACTGCTGCAATAAGGAGCGCGCCCGGGCCGTGATCTCGGAGTTCTGCCGGCGTCCGGGCAAGACGATGATTTACGTGACGCATTACGAGCGGGAGTTGCCGGATTGCATAAACCGGCGGATGGAGCTTCCAAGACGCGGGTAAGCTGCCGGATCGGCTGCTTTCGTCGGAAGGCTCGGATGTCCGGCCGAACTGCATCTGCCGGTGCGCATACCGAGGCCGCCGCTGCGCGTAGCGCCGGTTTCCGGAACGGCTCGCAATTTCCCGGACGGGTTTGCTCGAATGCCTTGCAGACATAGGACTCGGACGTATTCCGCAGGGAGAAAAGCCGTTTCCGTTTTTCGAGCCGAAGCGGGACGTATCGTGGCAGCGTGGCGCGCTCGCGTGCCGATAGCTGCGTATGGGGCGGGAAACGGACGGGAAAGCCCGGCTATTATTATGCCGCCGATACCAAGATAGTTAAAAGCCGTTCTGCAAGAGCGGCTTTTGCTGTCGTAATTTCAATAGAGTAGTTGCCAGTCAAAGGTTGGCCATATTGGACGGCAGTCGATACTGCGATCGAAGTTGGGAGAACGGACGTCGGTTTGGCGTGAAGCGTCATATAGGGTATGGCGTCTTGGGGTGCGCGCGTCGCGCCGGCTTCGGCTCGGAACGGGACAGGGGGAGCGTTTCGGGTGTGGCGTTCGCAGAGGCGAATGCCCGATTCATGTGTCTTGTCTCCGTCGTGCGCCTATTCGGCGAATACGTTGCCACTGTCGGGAAGCGCGAGCATGGCGGTAGCGAGACCGTTGAGGGGCCGTCGCGGCCGCGACGAGGTTCGTCGGAACCGGCACGAAGCGCATGATGTCCAGAAGTGGCGTGCGCTGCGCGTGAGGCGGGTCCGCCGAGGCATGCGGCCGGTCGTCGGATTCCGGCAGGTTCCGTATTTGGGCCGGAGGTCCGGTGTATCCTCTTCGGAACATGAAGACGGGACTGTCTTGTCTTTAGCTGTAGCGGAGGCGGCGCTCCGACGATGCGGCGGATTGGGGCCTCGCTCGGAAAACGGGTTGCGGCACGGAACGTACCGACCGTTCGGCAACCGGCCGTGGCCCGAGGCATGGGGACAGCCGATCCGGCCGGGACGATGGCGGATGGCATAGATGCGGGCGGCGGTGCCGACGCTACCGTGCCGAAAACGCGTCCGGCCTGTCCGGGATCGCCCGATTTCGGTAAACCGCTGCTATCGCTTCGTCCGAAGGCCGGGTAAGTTACCGGAAACTGTCGGAAAGGCGAAGCTCTTCTTGCGGATAGTCTGTTACGATTCCCTCTGTGTCCGGCAAAGCGGGTCGGATGACGTCGGCGGGCGTTCGGCCTGCGGAGCTGCGTTCGCGTAAGACCGGACGGCGCTCACCGGACGGAGTCGTCCGATGCCTGCCGTTCGCGGACGATGCCTTTGTTTTTTCTCCCGTCGATATAAATATACAGCGGGGTGTCGAACCGGACATGCCGCACCGACTCGCTCTCGTAGACGGCCGGCATCGCGTCGAGCCGCCCTTCGTCGAACCGGCCGTCGCCCATGAACGGGTTGATCGTCAGGTAGCCGACGCCGAACGAGGTCAGATTTTGGAAAAAATGCGTGCCCTGACTCGGTTCGACGCGGAAGTTCTCCAGCCCGCACTCGACGATCACCTTCGCTTCGGAGATCGACGGCCACTTGACCGGTATGCCGAGCCACGGGTCGCTCGACCCCCAGCGTCCGGGGCCGACGAGCACGTAGGGGCGTTTCTCGGAGCGCAGGCGGTTGTTCAGCTCGCCGATCTCCGAGGCGATCCGCTGCGTGCGCGAGGTGTCGAACGTACCGCTGCGGACGTAGACGACGTCCGTCACGCCTTCGATCGCGCCGAGGCCCAGCGCGCTTTCGGCGTAGATCAGCGCGTCGGAGGTCCCTACGCTGTCCCAGTCGAGCGACTGGGCGTCCTGCTGCTCGACGATCGGGCGGATCTGCAGAAAACAGAACGTCCGCTCGGCCCCGTAGGGGACGTCCATGTCGACGGCGAACTCCATTTCGACCGGGCAGCCCATCTCCAGCTCGCCCATGCGGAGCAGATCGCCGATGATCTGCGCGAGCGGGATCGTGTCGTATTTGAGTATCTGCGAGAACGTGATGATGCGCCGGCCGTCCTCGAACAGGCTGTCGGATATGCGCTGGTTCTGCATGTCCCAGACCGACGCGACGTGGCGCATGTTGCGGAAATGCTTCGCCTTGTTGATCTCGAAACGCTCCAGATTGACCGCGTCGTCGATCGACGTCTTGAACTGTTCGGGCTTCAGGTTCAGCGCGTACATTTCCCGCTGCGTGTCGCGCAGCGCCAGCTCGGGCGTTGAGAGCTGAAGCGCGTTTTTCGGGTAGCGGGGCGAAAAGCGCAGCGTCAGCCCGCCGTCGACGATCAGCTTTCCGAGCCCGAAGGCGAGATTCACGATGCCGTCCTCGGGCTTCTCGTCGCCTATCGGGTAATAGTTCAGCGAACGGGCGACGCCCGAAACGGTCGGGAAATAGTAACCTCCGTCCTCCGATCCGCAGACCTCTTGGATGACGATGCCCATCTTTTCCTCGCTGAGCAGGTTGCCCGACGCGAGGATGTAGGCCCGGCTCGACGCGAAATAGACCGAGGCGTAGACGCTCTTGATCGCCTTGCCCAGCAGCCGCAGCGTCTGGTCCTCGTTGTCGGTGAGCGGGATCATGTAGGTCGAATAGATGCCCGCGAACGGCTGATAGTGCGAATCCTCGAGTTTCGAGCTCGACCGGACGGCCAACGGCCTCGCGGCATGGCGTATATAGGCCCGCAGGTCGTCGACCAGCGTTTCGGGCAGCCGCGAACTGACGAACTCCGACAGGATTTCCTCGTCGGTGACGTCGGCGTTGATGACGTATTGCAGTCCGTTGTCGCGGATGAACTCGTCGAAATAGTCCGTTGCGATGACGACCGTGCGCGGCAGCTGCACCTTGACCCCTTCGTAGCGGTCGTAGAAACGGTGCTTTTGCAGCATGCTGTTCATGAACGCGAGGCCGCGCCCCTTGCCGCCCAGCGATCCGTCGCCGATGCGGGCGAACCAGATGTAGCGGTTGTATGTGTCGCGGTCGAAGCGGGCGACGACGCCGTGTCCCTGCAGGATGCGGTAGCGGCGGATCGCGTCGGCGATGAACTCGCGCATCTCGAGCGTCGTGGCGAAATGGCTGTTGCGCACCGCGCGCATGGCTCCCGCGAGCGAGAAAAGCCCCCGCGAGTACATCCATTTCGACAGCCGGTTGCGCGAGGCGTGGTACAACAGAACGTCTTCGGGTATTTCCATGACCAGATGCTGCATGTCGCGCAGGTCTTTCGCGCGTCCGATCACCTCGCCCGTAGCGAGGTCCTTGAACACGAAGTCGCCGAAAGTGAACTCCTCGCTGATGTAGTCGCTCAGTTCGAGCAGCAGCGTTTTCGAGTATTTGGCGATGAAGCCTACGCCCAGACTCTCGGCCGTCGCGCGCATGCTCTCCTGAGAGGATTGAAGCAGGAACGGCATCTGCGGGTTGTCGGCCTTGATCAGCCGGCACAGATCGATGCCGGCGTCGAGCTTCTCGCTCGACGAGGGATCGCCCTTATGGATGACGAAGCCGACGTCCGAAATGACGCCCAGCAGATGCTTCTTGTATTTCTCGTACAGCCCGACGGCCTCGGTATAGTTCGTGGCCAGCAGGATTTTGGGCCGCGCGCGCTTGCGCAGCATCTGCTGCTGTTCGTTGAGCGCCTCTTTGAGAAACTCCTTGCTCTGCTGGAGCACGAGCTTGTAGATCGTGGGCAGATAGGTCGAGTAGTATTTGATCGAGTCCTCGACCAGCAGGATCGACTGCACGCCGGCGCCCAGAATGTCGCTGTCGGCGTTCATGCGGTCTTCGATCAGCTTGATGATCGTCAGGATCAGGTCGGCGTTGCCGTGCCAGTAGAAAATGTAGTCGATGCCGGAGGCGTCCTCCCGCTCGAGCCGCCGGTACAGGTCGCGCGAGAAGTTGAGCAGCAGCACGACGGGGATGTCGGGCCTCAGCTGCTTGATCTTTTTCGACGAGTGGAACACGTCCAGCTCGCCGACGTTGAACATGCTGATCACCAGATCGAAGTCGGGATCGTCCCGCAGCACTTCGAGCGCTTCGACCGACGAGCTGACCCTCCGGAACGAGGGCGGGTTGCTCAGGTTCAGCTCGATATACTCGCGGTTGATCTGCACGTCGATGCGGCCGTCTTCCTCGAGCGTATAAGCGTCGTAGCTGCTGCTGATGAGCAGTACGCGCCGGATGCGTCTTTGCATCAGGGTGCCGTAGTCGATCGGGCTCTGCTGTCGCGTCCTCTCTGAATCGTTCGCTGTCATGCCGGATAGGTTTGCTTCGGACAAACTTACGGATTTTCCCCGACTTTTCTTACCTTTGCGGAAACTATCGCGAAACCTTATGGCTGCATATACGTTGGAGGAAGTGACCTCGCGGCGCGCTACGCGCGAGTTTCTGGATCTGCCCAAGCGTCTCTACCGCGATGAACCGCACTGGATCTGTCCGCTCGATCAGGATATCGAGAACCGCTTTCATCCCGAGACGAACGAGCTGCTGCGCGACGGCGAGGCGATCCGGTGGATCGTCGTCGACGAGCGCGGCCGGGTCGTAGGCCGGATAGCCGCTTTTTACAATCGGGAGCTGGTGGCCGCTTCGGAATATCAGCCGACCGGCGGCTGCGGCTTTTTCG
>ERZ1673744.2269-NODE-2269-length-14736-cov-5.733737_pt1 | contig 14736 bp, 12 predicted proteins | sample MGYA00580207_ERZ1673744 | MGnify/ENA primary metagenome ERZ1673744 (study PRJEB41218, sample SAMN15661751) | gut metagenome | host: Homo sapiens | place: Canada: London | collected 2015-08-20/2019-03-30 | study: EMG produced TPA metagenomics assembly of... | reverse complement strand
CATCGGCAACAGGGTGGGCGCGTCCGAGGCCACGATGACCGAGGACGAGCTCGAGGTCATGATCGACGACATCGAGGAGGACGGCGTCCTGGAGGAGAGCGAGAGCAGGCTCATCAAGTCCGCCATCAGGTTCGACGACACCCAGGTGGGCGAGGTCTTCGTCCCCAGGGTCGACATCGTGGGGATCGACGCCGGCGCCTCCAACGACGAGCTCCGCGTCAGGTTCAACTCCACCGGCTTCTCGAGGATCCCGGTCTACGACGGCAGCATCGACAACATCATCGGAGTGGTCTACTCCAAGGACTTCTTCTCCGCCCTGTTCGGCACCGAGCCGTTCACTATCAGGAGCATCATGAAGCCCATGAAGTACGTCCCCGAGACCATGAGCATCGCCGACATACTCAGCGACTTCCAGAAGTCCAAGGTCCACATGGCCGTGGTGCTTGACTCCTACGGGGGCACGATGGGCATCGTCACCCTGGAGGACATCCTGGAGGAGCTCGTCGGCGACATATGGGACGAGAGCGACGTCATCCAGCTTGACGTGACCCCGATCGGGGAGAACAGATACAAGGTGAAGGGGGACGCGAACATCTTCGACACCATGGAGAAGCTGGGCGTCGAGTTCGACCCCGGGGAGTACGACGACTACTCCGTGACCGGCTACGTGTTCTACAGGCTCGACCGCTCACCCCTCAGGGGAGACACGGTCGACGTGGGGAACGTCAGGATTAAGGTGACCGCCGTGAAGGGACGCAGGGCCACCGAGTGCGAGTTCGAGGTCCTCCCTCAGGAGGAGTCCCCGGAACCCGTCGAATGACCTTCCAGACCCGAGAGGAACTCCGTGAGGATCCTCTCGGCAACCTCCTTCCTGGCGGGGTGCGACTGCACCTTGCCGGTTATCGCTATGACATCGCCGTGATGGGCCACCTCGTACGAGCCCAGGACGGCCTTCTGCTTGTCGAGCCTCATGTAGAACACGCAGTCCTCGTCGACGCGGTTCCCGATGTCCGCGACGATCCACTCCCTGATCTCCGGCCCGAGCCTCTCGAACAGGTCCCTGAACTGCCTCTGCTTGGTGAGCCTTGCCTCGAGGATCGTCATGGTGTTGCCGTGCTCGCTCTCGGTCGGCTCCTCGGAGTACTCCGCGTCGCCGAGTAGCTCCTCCATGACCTCCTCCAGGAGCTCCTTCCTCTCCGTGGCGTAGCAGAACGTCTGCACCCTTATCCAGTGGAACGTTGTCGCCGGCATGTCACTCGGCCTCCTGCTGGTCGCCGTCAGTCGCCTGGGCCTCCGCAACGGGCTCCTCGTCCGGAGCCCTGAGGATCAGGCCGAAGACCTTCTCCGGCTCGGACGTAGACACCACGACGACCCTCTTCCCCGTGAGCTTCATGGCGACGCCCTCGTCGTCCCCCACACGGGAGAATGACCTGTGCTTGACGCCCTTCAGGTTCCAGTTGCCGTAGTTCCTGATCTCGGTCAGGTCGCCCTGGCGGACGTCTATGACCTCTTCGCCCATCACCACGGTCCTCCTGAACACGTAGGTGATCTCCACCCTGTCCTCGTAGACCTCGAGGTCCAGCCTCAGGACGAGAAGGACCACGATTATGATCACGAATATTATGGCCGACGCCGGGATCGTCCAGGATGGCATCTGGGTGTCCAGGACGTACTGTGAGAACACCATGAAGGCGAGGGTTGCGATGAGGACGGCCGCCGCGAGATACGCGAGGTTCCTCGGCAGTATCGGGCGGGACTCCCTGTAGAGAGGTTCCATGCCTCCGACGAACATCCTGTGGATAGATAAAACGAGATGCTGGACTGGTTTCCGACGTATGCAAAGATTTATATTCCACCTGTCTATCATGGGTTTTGCTGGTCCCATAGCTTAGTTTGGCTTGAGCGTTCGGCTGATAACCGGAAGGTCATGCGTTCAAATCGCATTGGGACCACCACTCTCTTCTATCATCAATTCTCTGCTTCGCGGTCCCTATCGTTCGATGCCGTCGTTCGGTTCCGAGAGCTTCGTCTGCGTCCTGTCGACAGCGTATCTCGATTACCGCGACGGCGCGCGGAACCTGAAAATGTAAGCGGGGGCGGAGCCCCCTGAACGGTTTTGGATCAGTCCTCTGTCTCGGGGAGCTTCAGCCCTCCGAGGCACTGGCAGAGGCAGGTCAGCATGGGGTCGTCCTCGAGGTACTTCTCGAAGTCCGGGTTCCACATCTCGATGCCGAAGACCCTGCCCTGGTAGATGGCGTAGAAGTACAGCAGCGCGGGGGCGGAGAAGTCGGTCTCGTCCACCTCGTCGTTCCAGTCGTCGAACGCCTGGTTGACCGCGTCGGCCACGTCGGGCTCCATCCCCTCGGTGACGTCGTCGTCCATGGGGTAGACGTAGGCGTCGGTCTCGTCCATGTAGTCGTACTCGTAGAACAGGGAGTCGATCCCGTGGGTCTTCATGAACTCGGCCATGTACTCGGGCGTGTTGTCCCCGAGGATGGCGAAGGCCTCGTCGGGAGCCAGGAAGTCCGTTACCTCGGTCAGCTTGAAACCGTTAGCCTGGGCGAAGTCGGCGACCTCGTCCTCGTCCATGATCGGAGTGTATCCGGCGTAGTCCTCATCAGACATGATGGAGGGAACGACGGCGCCCTAGATAAGGTGTGCGCGGGGACACGCCGACGATATGGGATGGAGGGGTTTGGAAGGGTGCGGGGACGACCCCGCTTGGGGATCACTGGGCCTTCGGCGCCTCCGGCTCCGGGTCGTACATGTACTTCCTGCAGAACGGGATGATCATGCCTCCGATTCCGTTGCCGACGATCACCAGGAGGATGAACACCAGCGCGTCCGGGGTGAAGACGCCGGCGGAGCAGAAGTAGAACATGTCCGCGATGGAGTGCTCGAACCCGGCCAGGATGAACACGGGCACGCAGAACAGCAGCGCGAGGAAGCTGTTCCTCTGCTTGAAGAAATCCACCGCGATGAACATCAGGACACCGCAGAAGACCCCGCGGAACAGCACCGAGTACCATTCCAGAGCCAGCTTGTTGTCAACCAGCGTCGTCGCCACGTCGTAGGGCATCATCAGCCCGGTGATCAGGCACCCGACGAAGTTCCCGACGATTATGACTGGCATGTACCAGAGGAACGAGGGCGGGTTCTCGACTATGTACCCGACCTTCCCCGTGTACAGGTCCAGCTTGAACGCGACGACCGTCATGAGGCCGATGGCGAAGAGAACCGCCCCGACCCACTTCACATCGTTGTAGCATCCCAGGAAGACGCAGCACCCGATGGAGATCATCATCCCCGCCAGGATAGCCCTGACGAAGCTCCTACCGTACTTCTTAGCATCCATCCGATCACAGCTCGTGGTAGAACAGGATGATCGTGTGGTACTCGCCGTCGGAGGCCCTGAACCCGCCCGGGATCATGCCCAGGCGCCTGAAGCCCTCCTTCTCGTACAGGTGAATGGCGGAGGCGTTCTCCTGCACCACGGCGTTGAACTGCATTACCCTGAATCCGAGCGACTTCGCAACGGACAGGGAGTCCCGCACCAGCATCGAGCCTATGCCCTTGTTGCCCATCCCCCTGGCGACGCAGTAGGATGCGTTGCAGATGTGCCCGCACCTCCCCACGTTGTTGGGGTGGAGGATGTACAGCCCCACGACCCTGCCGTCGAGCACCGCGACACCGCAGTGCGACTGCGACCCGAAGAAACCATCCGCCTCCTCGGGCGTCAGCGGCTCCTCCTGGGGAAAGGCCATACCGCCCTCGACAACGGCGTTCCATATCGCAGCCATCTCGGGCAGATCGCCCGGTCCATAAGCCCTTACCGCGACATCCATGACGTGTGCATCGGGTCATCCGTTCTTAAGTCATGCTGGTCCGTCCCCGGGGCGGTCCGCGGCGGACGCCGCCTCCCTGGCCAGCTCCCTCTCCATCCTCCTGCGGTTGAAGAGGACGGAGTCCATGAAGATGACCCAGCATATCTCCACGACTATGGACGTGGCTATGGCGACCATGGCGTAGGCCGCGAGGGGACCCAGCGTGGCGGCGCACAGGGCTATGGCTATGCCCTTGTTCTTGTACGACGCCATCAGGATGTCCGCCACCCTCTGGCCCCACGGCAGGCCGGCCCTCTTCTCCGTGACCTCTATCGCGCTGCCGAGGCCGAAGGACCTCAGGGCCGCTATGACGGCGAACGCGGCGAGGATCGCCGGCGTGGACGAGGAGAAGTTGGTGGACCCGACAGAGAGCCAGACGAGTACGAATATGCAGCAGTTCATGAAGATCGCCATGAAGTCCCTGCTGAGCTGGAACCTGATCAGGAGCCTCGACACGACCAGCGGGATGCCGATGATCTCCACGACGGCGAGGACCACCTGCGTGATGTCGACCTCCTCCCCCAGTGCCAGCCATACGACGAACGGCACCCAGACGAGGGACGCCACGTAGACGTAGATCGTTCCCCTGGCGGCGTGCTCCATGTCGCCCCTGAGGATGTAGGAAAGCGGGGCGACGGATGCCGCGAATGGAGTTGCGGCGATGAACACGAGACCGGCGGCCTCCCTCCCGAACTCGGTGTCCCTGAGGAGGAAGTACCCTGCGAGCGGGATCAGCGACGACAGCACCAGACCCATGAAGACGGCCCTGAGGACGGATTTCCAATGGGCCACCGGGCTCAGGTTTGAGAACGTGTACCTGGACAGGGACAGTGTCATCATCACGGCAAGGAGAAGCACGGTCAGGTTCGACCTGACGTCCGTGGTCAGCGTCTGCGACGGGAACACGCCCGCCACGTTCGTGAGCAGGGCGATGATAAGCGCCATGGACATCATGAAAGCGCTGCTCTTCAACAGGTCCTTCGGTGTCATCCCCACCCCGGAACCGTTACGTGTTCATAACAGTCGCCCCCGCGGGAGCGTCGACCGACATCGGCGGCGGATGTCCATAAGGGGGTGTCAACGTGCCTGAAAGCTGGAAATAGGCGATATCGGCTATAAAATTCCTTAGGGTCACCCATCCAACTCTGCGCTGTATGAAATACTCAGTCGCCCTCTTTAAAATAAGTAAGAGGCGAGGGAGAATGGAGGCGAGGATAAAGAGAAGGTCGGGCTCCTGCGGGTTCGACCCTCCGGATTCTTTCCCGGGGGACGTGATTCGTTACCACGGGGTCCCGCCCGAGCACCCCTCCCACGCCGTGCCCCCCGAGGGGCCGCTGTTCCACGCGACCATGGACGGCGAGCTCCTGCAGAGCTACCTGACCTGGAGGGCGGAGGTCTCGGAGCACGGCGAGGCGGCCCCGCACTAGCCCTTCGTGTGGCTGAGGATCTGCGAGCTGATCAACGACCCGCTCACCGAGTGGGACGACGCCCTCTCGGAGATCCTGTGGATGAACGGCCGCTTCTCCGACTCGTACACGCTGTCCGTGCTCACGGCCAGCGCCGCCAAGGACATCTGCCTCCTGATGGGGCGCAGATGGCCGGAACAGGTCCTGTGGACCGGAGGGTACCTCAGGGACGCGTCCCTGGCCGAGGCGCTGCTTAGCGACCCTGTGCCTAGGATCCCCTTCGGGGTCATCTCCAGGGCCTGCGGGATGGACTGCCTGAAGAACGTGGAGGACCGCGACGCGTTCTCCGAGACCTTCTCCAAGTGCCTCGGGTACATCGTCGCCATGGAGAGGACGGAGGACCCCCACCTGTTCGGCGGGGAGTGCTTCACGGACAGGAAGGTCCTGCTCTTCGACGGGTTCGCCTACTACGGGGACCCGGAGTACGCCTCGGCGAAGGTGCTGAGGCGCGACGGGCCCGGGCGCTGGGGGGACATCCTCCGCGGACTGGCCGCCACCGTGTACTCGGCGGTCCACTGGGACCACGACGACATCCCCTGGAGGGAGGCCCTGCTGCTGACCGACGCCCAGGCCGAGAGGGTCAGGCTCGCCATGGAGGACGAGTCCTCCAGCGACGGGGAGAGCCTCGTCCGCAGGGACCCCGCCGAGTGGGGACCCGCGGTCCAGGAGGACGGGGACTACCCGCTGAACCCGATCGTGTTCGAGGACATGAGGGCGAAGATGTCCCACCCCCGCAAGGACTCGCTGAGGGCTTCCATAAGGATCCACAGGGGCCAGTCCGGGCGCAGGGACGTCCCGTACGTCCCATCCGACCACTGGTGCGCCAGCTACGACGAGATGACCCACGAGCAGCTCGAGTACTACCTTTCATGGAGGGCGGACGCGCTCAACGGGGTCTACAGGGACACCGACCGCGGGTACCTCTGGCTGTTCCTGTGCGAGACCGTGGACTCCGAGAGCGACCCCAACCGCAGGCTCTCGGTGCTCAACGGCGTCCTCAGGGCCTACGGCGGGTCATCCGACTCCATCAAGGGGCTCATCACGAGGACCGCCCAGGACTACGCCATAGCCACGGGCCAGGACCCGCCGTGGGACGGCTCCGAGAGGGACCAGCTCCTCCTGCTCTGGGTGAAGCTGGACATCGTCCCCATCGGGCGCATCCCCGTGGAGATGGCCCTGCCCTACGCCGACCCCTCCGTGGCTTCGTACATGAAGAACCCGTCGGACTACGACGCCGCGTTCAACATCGCCCTCAAGGCTCTGTCGTCCAACATCTACGACAGGACCGGCAAGAGCCTGGCCGAATGCATGACCGGAAGGACCAAGACGGTGTACAGGAAGCTGTTCCCCGGACTGTCCTCCGACTGGGGCAGCTGCAGCATGACGATCTGCGACATCAGGCCGACCAACGGCGGCGGGAGGATCCTCACCGCGGCCCTCAAGGCGGCCATCAGGGCGGTAAACGTGCCGCAGGGCCTGAGGGCCCCGAGGCGCCCGACCGGCCTGATCAGGGAGAGGTGCCTCCTCATAATGGAGTCCGAGCTCATGGCGTGGACCGAGAGACAGGAGCGCGCCAGGAGGGTCGAGAGGATCAGGAGGGAGGCCGCCTCCATAGTGCTGGACAGGGCGCTGGTAACCGACGCCGAGACGGATCTGGCGGCGGTGAGGGACATGATGGGCACGGAGGACGAGGAGCCCCCCGAGCCCGAGCACGCGTCCGAGGTGCCCCCGGCACCCGCGGAGGCCACAGAGACCACGACCTGGGGAACAGCCTCGACGAGGACCAGAGGGGATACCTGGCGGCATCCCTGGACGGCCGCGGCGAGGAGTTCGCGAGGGACGCGGGAACGACCGCCGTCCGCTTCGAGGACGGCATAAACGCGGCCGCCATGGACACCGTGGGCGACCAGATAATCGAGGACGGGAACGTGTTCGACGAATACGCCGACGACGTCCGCCGCATACTCGCGGCGCATCCCGTCGAGATCGGATGAGAGATACCGAGAGAGTAAGGAGAGATTGATGACAGAGATACCCAGGAGGACGCTCGTGACCATGATGAACGCGCTGTCCTCCGGTGTGGTCCCCCGCAGGGGACTGGAATACATAGCCGTCGGAAGGAGGAGGGAGACCGAGACCTTCGTGAACGACCTGGAGGACACCGCCGAGGGCGGCGGGGCGTTCAGGTTCATATCCGGGAAGTTCGGGAACGGCAAGAGCTTCATGATTCAGATGGTCCGCAACTACGCCATGGACCGGGGGTTCGTCGTCATGGACGCGGACCTGGCGATAAACCGCAGGCTCACCGGCAGCAAGAAGGAGGGCCTCAACACATACAGGGAGCTGGTCCGCAACATGGCGGTCAAGTCCCGTCCCGACGGAGGGGCGCTGGAGCTCGTCCTCCAGAGGTGGATCGACGAGGTCCGTCAGAGGATGTCCGCCGAGAGGAACCTTCCGCTGAAGGACATCCCGGCGGGGGACGTGGCCGAGAGGCTCGCCAGGGAGACCTCCGCCATGAGCGGCCTGACATACTACCAGGACTTCGCGGCCGTGGTCTCCGCGTACTGGCGCGATATCTCCTCCGGCAGGGAGGACATGCCCTCGCTGCGCTGGCTCAAGGGGGAGTACGAGCTGAGGTCGGACGTCCGCAGGGACCTCGGCATCACGAACATGGTGAACGACACCAACTGGTACGACTTCATCAAGATCTGGGCGGAGTTCGCCCACCGCATAGGATACAGGGGGCTGGTCGTCTTCATCGACGAGGGCGTGGTCCTGTACAAGATCCAGAACAGGGTGGCGCGCAGCAACAACTACGAGAGGCTGCTGTCCATGTTCAACGACATAATGCAGGGGAAGTCCTCGCACCTCTCGGTGTACGTGTGCGGAACCCCCGAGTTCATCGAGGACCCCGACAGGGGGCTCTACAGCTACGAGGCGCTGAGGTCCAGGCTGGTGGCCGGCAGGTTCGAGAACGGCTACGACAACTACCTCGGCCCTGTGATCAACCTCAGGCCGCTGACCAACGAGGAGGTGTTCGTCCTCCTCAGGACGCTGCGCGGGATGCACGAGCAGCGCTACGGCTACAGGTCGGAGATCGACGACGCCATGCTGGAGACGTACCTGAAGACGGTGACCTGTGCCATAGGCCAGGGCATGGTCACCCCGAGGGAGATCACCAGGGACTTCATCAGCCTGCTGGACACCATGCACCAGAACCCTGACGTGACCTTCTCCCAGCTGGTGGAGAACAGGACGGTGTCGCCGGACCGCGACCCGGACGACGACCTCATCGAGGACCTGGAGGTATGACGGACCACACCGGGCGCATGCCCGGCTTCGTCCTCGACCACCTGCACAGGAGCGGGTGGACGGCGTTCCGCGATGTCCAGGAGAGGGCGTTCGACGTCCTCTTCGGCACCGACCATCATCTTCTGATAGCCTCGGGCACGTCCTCCGGGAAGACGGAGGCCGCGCTCATACCGGTGGTGTCCTCGCTCTTCTCTAACCCGGCCGACGGCATCGGCGCGATGTACGTCGGGCCGACCAAGGCCCTCATCGACGACCAGTTCGCGCGCATGGAGAGGATGCTCAGGGAGTCCCGCATACCGGTCAACGGATGGCACGGGGACGTCGACGCCAACAGGAAGGAGAGGCTGCTGGCGGAGCCCGAGGGCATCCTGCAGATCACACCCGAATCCCTGGAGGGCATCCTGGACAACCACTCCGAGGACGTCCCGCGCATGTTCGGCTCGCTGAGGTTCGTCATCGTGGACGAGGTCCACTCGTTCATGGCCTCCGACAGGGGGCTGCAGCTCATGTGCGAGATCGGCAGGATCAGGAGGGCCTGCGGATGCGCTCCCAGGATGATCGGCCTGTCCGCGACCCTCTCCGACACCGCTGCCGCCGCGGAGTGGCTCACGTCCGGCGCCGAGGGGGAGGCCGAGGTCGTCGCGTCCGACGACCGCAGGTCCTGCCGGGTCGGCATCAAGCACTTCCGCTTCCCGCCGGAGGACCCCGAGGGGAGCAGGAGGAGGGAGGTGTCGAGGTACTACTCCGAGCTGTTCAGGCTCACCGACCCCTACGCGTGCATAGTGTTCACCAACAGCAGGGCCGGGGCGGAGAGGACCGCCAGGTCCCTGGCGAGGGTGTCGGAGGCGAAAGGGTCCCGCAACCCGGTGAGGGTCCACCACGGCTCCCTGTCCGGCAGCATGAGGGGGACCGCCGAGGACGACCTCAGGGGCGGGTTCCCCGCCACGGTGGTCGCCACGGTCACCCTGGAGCTGGGGGTGGACATAGGCGGGCTGGACCGCGTGGTCCAGGTCGGCGCCCCGTACACCTGCTCCAGCCTGGTCCAGAGGATGGGCAGGTCCGGGCGCAGGAACGGCAGGCAGGAGATGGTCATGTTCTGCAACGACGACGAGGGGGAGTGGCGCCCCGGGATCGACGGGGTGTCGCTGGAGCTCGCCAGGGGGATCGCCGAGACGGAGCTGTACCTGGGCGAGGGCTGGACCGAGCCCGTGTCCCCGGACCCGCTGCCCTTCGGCCTGCTGTTCCACCAGACGCTGGCGGCCCTGAAGGGCGCCAGGAGGTTCATGAGGTTCGGGGACCTCTGCGACGAGGTCCTGTCCCTGAGCCCATTCTCCTCCGTCACCAGGGAGGACTACAGGCTCCTCCTGAAGCACATGATCAACAAGCGCACGCTCATCCAGACCGAAGACCTGACGCTCCTGATAGGCCCGAAGGCTGAGCCCGTGGCCTTCGGAAGGGACTTCTCCGCCGTGTTCGAGGTGAGGGACGAGACCGAGATCCGCGCCGGCGGGAGCACCGTCGGCACGGTGCAGGGCAACCCCGAGCCGGGTGCGACCGTCGCCCTGGCGGGCAGGGTGTGGCTAGTCACCCGCTGCGGGGACGGCTGGGCGGAGGCGGTGGAGACCGACGGGGAGGCGGACGCCAGATGGAGGTCCGACCCGCCCGACATCCACACCAGGGTGATGTCGAAGGTGAGGGACGTGCTGCTCTCGGACGACGACTACCCGTACCTGGACTCGTCCGCCAGGGAGGAGCTAGCCGCCTCCAGGAGGGCGTTCCGCGCCTCAGGCGCCGGGGACGTCTTCGTGCCCACGGAGAGCGGGTTCGACATCTACCCCTGGCTGGGCACCGTGCAGTTCGACACGCTCAGGCGCATGTTGGGGCGCGTCGCGGGCCTCAGGGTGTCCTACGCTTACAGCCCGCTGGTCATCGGGGTGTCCACCAGGCTCACCGTGACCGAGATCCGCAGGGCCCTGGAGTCGATACGCGCGGACGGCGACCCCGTGTCGCTGCTGGACGACAGGGAGTCCCTGAGGCTCGAAAAGTACGACGGGTTCGTGCCCGAGGCGCTCCTAGCGGACGCGTTCTGCGCCAGGAGGATTGACACGGGCTTCGAGCTGTGACAGGGTTTTTCGGACGTCCCGGACACAGTGCCAGACGTCGGAAACCTGACGGGGTTCTTCGGCGACCTCCCCCTGATCGGTTTTTATACCCTCCGGCCGTGGTATCATATGTCCGCCGGCCTCCGAGCCGGCGGCGGGGGAGATCGAATGAACGGAACAATGAGCCGCCGCGAGCTCGAGGAGGCCGTGAGGTCCTCGGACCGCGACACGCTGGAGTCGGTCATCATGAGCCTGGCCGACATGTTCGGGGCCGCGTCAGTGGCCAGGGCCTTCGGCGAGGTCGGCGACGAGATATCCGGCACACGCGCAGGAGCCATCGCCGAGCGCACCGAGTCTGCGCTGTACGTCGACGGGGACGCGCTCAGGGGCATGGGCGAGACCGACGAGTACGGGGACCCCGTGGACCCGGAGGAGTACGCCACGGACATGATGAGGCTGTGCCTCAGGGACGAGTTCGAGGACGAGGTGTGGGAGCTCGTCAGGAAGGGGAGGAACACGGAGGCCTGCGACGTCGTCAGACGCATCGCCGAGGGGATCCGCAGGTCGGACAGCGCCCTCGTCAGAGGGGCGCCCAGATCGGCGGAGGAGCTGGTGTACCACCTGGACTGGTGCGCCGACCACGGCAAGCCGCTGGAGGGGTTCTCCTGATCCGGGTCACACGACCGGATCAATCAGGTGGCAAAAATGAGCCACTGATTGTATTTGAAGGTAAAATAGACAACAATTGAAAAACAACTCATTTCGTTTGGTAAACCTATATCTAAATCCAATGACTACAAATTTTTGTAATCACATTTCTAGAATAGCTGTTGAAATAATGATAAATCCGCTATAGGACGTTAAAATTTACATAGAAACTCCGGTAGGTTCAAGATTCAAACTCGCATCTTCTATTGTGCTTGAGGTTTCGGCTGCGATTATAACAAATGGAACTGAAGTTCTTTGTTTTCAAAAAGGGTCTTCCAAGCGTAGCTATCTCTCCTTCAAATTCGAATTCCCAGGCGGTAAACTCGAAGAAGGAGAAACACCGAAACAGGCTTTGATTCGTGAACTAAAAGAAGAGCTAGACCTCGATGCATCAGGTTGCCTATTCAGACCATTTAGAGATTTAGTCCATGAGTATGCGGATTTTTCCGTTTTGATTCACTACTTCATTTTACAAAATTGCAGTCCAAAATACACTCTGAAAGAGCACATTTCAGCACAATGGCAACCAATTTCCAAGATTTCAAAATTAGATTGGGCTGATGCAGATTTCGAAGCAGCCATGATCCTGGAGTGTGAAGGCATTGAGTGACGAACCACTCAGACTAGGCCTAGAACGTGGCTTCATTGACAGTTCGGTCACTGCCAGTGAAGAGTTCAAACCGCAGCTCATCACAAACAATCCCCTCAGAAAAGAGAAAGTTATCACTACCTTGAAACAGGAGCTGGAAAGATGTGATGAGTTCATGTTTTCCGTTGCCTTCATAAATTCGGGAGGAGTAAATGCATTAGCTCAAGAATTTAGGGATCTGAATCGCAAAGGAATCAAAGGACGCATCATAGCCTCTCAATATCAGAACTTCACAGAGCCCAAAGCCCTTAAAGATCTCAGAAAAAACAAAAACATCGATCTTCGCGTAATCACTGAAAAAGTCTCCAAAATGCACACCAAATGCTACATCTTTAAACACGGAGACTCGTATGATGTAATTATTGGAAGTAGCAACCTCACCAACAGTGCTCTCTGCGATAACATGGAATGGAACCTTAAATTCAATTCCAAAGACTCTGGAGAGATCATAGCAAACATACTTTCAGAGTTTGAAAGAAACTATGAGATTGCTACACCGGTGGATGATCTTTGGATTGAAGAGTACTCTCTAATCTATAACGATTTGAAACAGTTCAGACAGGCTCTGAAAACAGGCACACCTACAACTCCAAAAGCTGATCAAAAAAGAATCCAACCCAATCGCATGCAGGCGGAAGCTCTGAAAGGTTTAGAAGAAATCAGAGCTAAAGGAGAGGACAGAGCACTAGTCATCTCAGCAACTGGATCCGGAAAGACTTATCTTTCTGCCTTCGACGCAAAAATCGCTTCCAAAAAATTTCTTTACATCGTTCATAGAAATCCTATCCTTAACAAAAGCATGCAAAGCTTTGAAGCGGTAATGGAAGGAACAAAAACAATAGCTAAGTATGATCCCGCTCTCAATGATCTGACCGCAGATTGTACCTTCGTCACGATTCAGACAATATCTAAAGAAGATGTATTGGCCAAAATCCCCAGAGACTGGTTTGATTACATTCTTATTGATGAAGTACACCACGCTGGTGCTCCGACTTATCAGAGAGTTATCAATTACTTCAAACCAAAGTTTCTTTTGGGAATGACAGCAACTCCGGATAGAACAGACGATTATGATATCTACAAGCTGTTCAACTACAACATTGCATACGACATTAGACTGAAAGAAGCAATGGAATACAAATTGATCTGCCCTTTCCATTACTTCGGAATATCGGATCTTACCTTTGACCAAGTCTCTGAGGATGATAAAACCAAATTTCTCAAGACAGAAATGGATCAGAGAATTGACCACATCCTAGAGAATGCTGAATATTTTGGATACTGCGGAGATAGACTCAAAGGGCTTGTATTCTGCCGGGATCTCAAAGAAGCAGAAGAATATTCCAGAGAATTCAACAGACACGGATACAATACCGAGTGGGTCTCTGGAATGATGGACAAAAATCTGGTAGAGACTTGTATTGAGAGATTGGAAGCTGATGAAGGAACGAATCTTCTAGACTACATTTTCACAGCAGACTTATTCAACGAGGGAGTGGACATTCCTGCCATCAACCAGGCGATTATGCTTCGTCCGACTGAATCGCCAATTATCTTCATCCAACAGCTCGGAAGAGGTCTTAGACACCATCCCGGAAAGGAGTATGTTGTCATACTCGACTTCATAGGCAATTATGAGAAGAACTACAATATTCCTCTAGCTCTTTCCGATAACAGATCATATAACAAATCGGAAGCAAGAAGATTCATTGCTGCAGGGGATTCGATTATTCCAGGTAATTCAACAATCAGTTTTGATGAAATCTCTAGAAATAAAATCTACGAATCCATCGATAATTCTGATTTTACCGAAGCTAAGATCATTATGGACGGTTACAAAAGCCTGAAGATGCGTCTTGGAAGAATTCCAGAATTGACTGATTTCAAAAAGTATGGATCGATTGATGCCTTGAATCTTCTTTCGAAATACAAATCATACCATAATTTCCTGAAAACAAAGGATAATCAGTATTCTATCGCCTTTGATTCGGACAAGGAAGATTATTTGGAATTTATTACAAAAATAGCCGCTGCTGGAAAAAGAAGACTGGAAGTCGAAGCTCTTGAACTTCTGATGAACGGCACTATGGATCTTGAATCAGATTTAAGAAGCATTGGAGTTGAAACTTCCAATAAAAACCTAATTCAAGTATTAGATGGTAGCTTTTACACAAGTAACGTTGTGCTTGTTGAGAGCTGTGAAGGAAAATATTACGCATCTAACAAGTTCAGAATGATGATGAATGATGCAGCGTTTTCTGAACATGTTATGCAGACTATAGAGCTAGGTCGGTCTAACTGGACCGAACTATATTCTAATACTTATGAAGAAACGGATCTTGTTCTGAACATGAGGTATACGTATGAAGATGTTTGCAGATTCCTGAACTGGCCGAAGAACCTGAAAGCACAGAATATGGGCGGATATTTCTATCAAAAAGAAACAAAGACATTTCCTGTGTTCATTAACTATGTTAAAGGAGAAGATGTAGTTGAGTCTCAAAAGTACGAAGATCGTTTCGAGAACAGAAATACATTGATTGCGCTTTCCAAGTCAAAAGAAAACCGTAATTCGTCTCGGATGAAAGTTGTTGAGGATTCATCTGAGAATGATG
>ERZ1673744.2265-NODE-2265-length-14764-cov-4.280577_pt1 | contig 14764 bp, 13 predicted proteins | sample MGYA00580207_ERZ1673744 | MGnify/ENA primary metagenome ERZ1673744 (study PRJEB41218, sample SAMN15661751) | gut metagenome | host: Homo sapiens | place: Canada: London | collected 2015-08-20/2019-03-30 | study: EMG produced TPA metagenomics assembly of... | reverse complement strand
GAGACAGGTCTCACAGTGATATTTTGCGTTATCACGCAAAGTGATATTGAAACTTGCAGTTTCAGTGATATTATATTCGCCCAAAAAACTCGCGAAGCGAATATAACTTGGGCGTAGCCCAAATACAACTGCGAAGCAATATCACTCGCCGCCCGCGAATATAACTGTGGCACCTTCCTTACGGAGGGTGCCACAAGGCCCTGCTTTTTTCGAAAATCCTTGGTTTACGCCAGCGTCGCCCTGTGGAACACCTTTTTGCCCTTGCGAAGCTTGACGCCCGCCTTGAGCTGCTCGGCGGAAACGGTGAGCGCGATGTCGGTGACCTTTTCGCCGTCGAGCGTCACGCCGCCCTGCTGCACCAACCGTCTTGCCTCGCCCTTGCTTGCCGCAAGCGCGCAGGCAACCATAAGGTCGAGGATTCCGATGCTGCCGTCGGTGAGCTTATCCGCCGTGAGCGCCGTTGTCGGCATGTTTTCGTCGTCGCCCACACCGGAGAACAGCGAACGGGAGGTCGCTCTTGCCTTGTCCGCCTCCTCCTTGCCGTGCACGAGCGCCGTCAGCTCGAAGGCTAAAATTTCCTTTTTCTCGTTGATGCGACTGTCATCCCACTTGTCCATCGCGCGGATCTCGTCCATCGGGATAAAGGTCAGCATGCGGATGCACTTCATCACGTCGGCGTCATCCACATTACGCCAATACTGATAAAATTCAAACGGCGTCGTCTTGTTCGGATCGAGCCACACCGCGCCGTTTGCGGTCTTGCCCATCTTCTTGCCCTCGCTGTTCATGAGCAGGGTGATGGTCATGGCATAGGCGTCATCGCCGCTTTTTTTGCGGATGAGCTCCGTGCCGCCCAGCATATTCGACCACTGGTCGTCGCCGCCGAACTGCATGTTGCAGCCGTAGTGCTGATGCAGATACCAGAAGTCATAGGACTGCATGATCATATAGTTGAACTCGAGAAAGCTCAGTCCCTTTTCCATGCGCTGCTTATAGCACTCGGCGCGCAGCATATTGTTGACCGAGAAACAGGCACCCACCTCACGCAGCAGCTCCACATAGTTGAGCTGCAAAAGCCAGTCGGCGTTGTTGACCATGATTGCCGCATCCTCACCGAAGGTGATGAAGCGCTCCATCTGCTTTTTGAAGCAATCGCAGTTGTGCCGGATGGTCTCCGGCGTCATGACCGCGCGCAGATCCGACCGGCCGGACGGATCGCCGATATACCCCGTGCCGCCGCCAATCAGCACGACCGGCTTGTTGCCCGCCTGCTGCAGACGGCGCATGAGGCACAGCGCCATGAAATGCCCGACATGCAGTGAGTCCGCCGTCGGGTCAAAGCCGATATAAAACCGTGCGCCGCCGTTGTTGATAAGCTCTCTGATCTCCGGCTCATCGGTCACCTGCGCAATCAGTCCGCGCTCCTGCAATTCCTCATAAATTCCCATTTTTTCATTTCCTCCCATCATCAAAAAAGCCCTCTGTCCCTTTGGGGGACAGAGGGCGAAAAGGCTGTTCGCGGTACCACCTCTGTTCGGCGTCGCCTCGCGGCAACACCCTTTGCGCGTGTCAGACAACACGCTGTCGCTGTAACGGGCGCACCCGACCGTTCCTACTGCGCAAAAGCGGTTCGGAGGGCAGCTCGGGAGGGTAATTCGAAACGGCGCTCCTCGCATCCTCACACCGAACCGGATGCTCTCTTTGCAGGCGGCGCACGCCCTACTGTGTCTCCGTCATCACTGTAATCGGAGTGTAGCACACTTCAAAGCGAAAGTCAAGGGGTTTTCTCAAACCACACCCTGCGCCAGCATGGCGTTGGCAACCTTCAGGAAGCCGGCAATGTTCGCACCGGCAACGAGGTTGCCCTTCATGCCGTATTCCTCGGCAGCGGCAGCGGCGTTATGGTAAATGTTCACCATAATGTCGTGCAGCTTGGCGTCGACTTCCTCAAAGCTCCAGGAAAGACGCATGGAGTTCTGGCTCATTTCGAGAGCAGAGGTCGCCACGCCGCCGGCGTTGGCAGCCTTGGCGGGGGCAAACAGCAGGCCGTTCTTTTGGAACACATGGATGGCCTCCGGCGTGGACGGCATGTTCGCGCCCTCCGCGACCACCTTGCAGCCGTTCTTCACGAGCTTCTCGGCGGATGCCTTATCGATCTCGTTCTGCGTTGCACAGGGCAGCGCGATGTCGCACTTCACGCCCCAGATGCCGGAGCAGCCCTCATGGTATTCCGCCTCGGGATGCGTCACGACATATTCCTTGATGCGCTTGCGCTCGACCTCCTTGAGCTGCTTTACGCAGGCGAGATCCACGCCGTTCTTGTCATAGATATAGCCGTTGGAGTCGGACATGGCGACCACCTTCGCGCCGAGCTCGGTCGCCTTCTGATTGGCATAGATGGCGACATTGCCCGAGCCGGAAATGACGACCGTCTTGCCCGCAAAGGAAGAACCGTTGTCCTTGAGCATCGCGTCGGTGAAATAGCACAGACCGAAGCCGGTCGCCTCGGTGCGCGCCAGCGAGCCGCCGAACGGAATACCCTTGCCGGTGAGCACGCCGGTGTATTCATTGCGCAGGCGCTTATACTGACCGAACAGATAGCCGATCTCTCTGCCGCCGACGCCGATGTCGCCCGCGGGCACATCGGTGTCCGCGCCGATGTGCTTGGAAAGCTCGGTCATGAAGCTCTGGCAGAAACGCATGACCTCCATGTCGGACTTGCCCTTGGGATCAAAGTCGCTGCCGCCCTTACCGCCGCCGATGGGCAGCCCCGTCAGCGAGTTTTTGAAGATCTGCTCAAAGCCCAAAAACTTGATTATGCCTTCATAAACGGACGGATGGAAACGCAGACCGCCCTTGTAGGGGCCGATGGCGCTGTTGAACTGGATGCGGAAGCCGCGGTTCACCTGCACCTTGCCGTTGTCGTCCACCCACGGCACGCGGAACTTGATGATGCGCTCCGGCTCGACGATGCTGTCGATGACGCCTTTTTCGATGTATTCCGGATGCTTTTCGATCACCGGCTCGAGCGACTCGAGCACTTCCTCGACCGCCTGATGAAACTCCGGCTCACCCGGGTTGCGCTTTTTGACTTTTTCCATCAAATCGGCAAGATAGACATTCTTAAAGTTCATAAAAACCACTCCATCCATAGAAATTATCGGTTTTTCACCGACATTTTGCAATTTTTCGGTTTGAAACCACCTTTTTAGCATACACGCTTTGCGTGCGTTTGTCAACGATTTTTGATGGTTTTTCACTCGCTTTTTTGCAGCTTCCCCGCCCGCATCTCCACCCGCCGTTCGGCAGCGGCGGCAACCGCTCTGTCATGGGTGATAAGCAGCAGCGTTGTGCCTCCCGCATGCAGCTCTTTGAGCAGCGACATGACTGCTTCGCCCGAGGCGGCATCGAGGTTGCCCGTCGGCTCGTCGGCGAGCAAAACGGCGGGGCGACCCACCGCCGCGCGCGCAATGGCGACCCGCTGCTGCTGCCCGCCGGACATCTGCGCAGGATAATGGGAAAGCCGATCGAAAAGCCCGACCCGCTCCAGCATCGCCCGCGCCATCTCCCGCCGCTTCTGCTTGCCGACACCGGCATAGATGAGCGGCAATTCCACATTTTCCAGCGCCGTCAGCGTCGGCAGCAGAAAAAAGCGCTGAAAAATGAACCCGATATACCGATTGCGGATGGCGGAAAGCGCCCCCTGCGACAGCGAAAACACCGACCGTCCCTCCAGGCGGTATTCCCCCGCCGTCGGCACATCGAGACAGCCGAGCACATTCATGAGCGTGGATTTTCCCGAACCGGAGCGCCCCACTATCGCCAAAAATTCGCCCGCCTCCACCGACAGCGACACGCCGTCCAGTGCGCGCACCTGCGTCTCGCCCGCACCGTAATACTTGCATATGTTGCAAAGCTCGATCACCTGCATGGCAATGCCCCCTTCTTTGGGGTAGTATGCCCGCTTAAAGGTCGATCTTGCTGAGCATTTTTTTGCGATATTGCAGCGGCGACATGCCGACCTGCTCTTTGAATTTATAGTTAAAATACGACTGAGAGGAAAACCCACATGCCTGCGCGATGTCCGCCACCGTGTCGTCTCCCGCCAGGAGCTGCTGCTTTGCGGCGTTGAGACGCACCGTCAGCGTATATTGCGCGGGTGTGATGCCGTAGCACGCAGTAAACAGCCGATGAAAATACACAGGGCTCAGCGCCGCACGCTGCGAAAGCGCCGAAAGCGGCAGCGGCTCGCCGTAATGCCTCTGAATATACTCCCGTATATCCCCCAGCATCGCCGCGTGCGCGGAGACATCCGCGGCGGGTGTCTTCGGCTTTTCCGCAAGGCGCAGCAGCGTGCAGAGGATGCGGTCGGTGCAGCTGCGCAGAAACAGCGCGTCCGGCAGCGACTCCGCCCCGCAGGCGGCAATTTTATAAAACAGCGCCGCCAGCGCGTCATGGTCAGTGACGACGGTCGCGTCCGGCAGCTCGCACAAAAGTGCCTGCAGGGGCGCGCTGTCGGTGTGCAGGTGCAGATAGCAGCAGCGAAACGGCAGCCGGCTGCGCCGCACCTGCCCCGGCTTGCCGCAGATGAGCGTCCCCTTTTTCATGGCATACGGCGTCTCGTCGATATAGGCAACCCCTTCACAGTCCGCGGTGAACAGCTCGATCTCAAAGCAGGAGAGCTTTCTGCCGCGCGTGGTGGAAAGGCTCGGAAATTTGATGCTCGAATCGAAAATTCCCCAGCGCAGCACCGTGTAGTCCGTTTCGTTCATTTTGCCACCCCCGATGATAAGAAATCTAAAAAATCAGATAAGAAAGACCCTTGACGGATTTTTCCCGACAGAATATAGTATAGGCAGGTGCGGGAGGATTTTCAAGTATTCCGCACGGAAACGGAGATAAAAAATGAAAAAATTTGAAGTTGCCGATCACGAACCCAGCCTTTTGCCGGAGGGGAAACGCTTTCGCCTTGTTTGGAGCGACGAATTTGACGGCACGGAGCTTGACCGCACCAAATGGGACTATCGCACTGCCATGATGGGCAAGGTGCATCCTGCCTGGACGGACGACGGTGTGACGCTCGACGGCAACAGCAACGCCGTGTTCACCCTGCAGCTCAAGGACGGCATGCCCGTCAGCTCCCAGCTGCAAACCGGCTACAACTTCATGGACGAGCCGATCAAAAAGACGAAATTCGGCTGCGACGATCTGCAGTGGAATATCGGCAAGCTGAAAAAGAGCCTGTTCACGCACAAATACGGCTATTATGAGTGCCGCTGCCGCCTGCAGCAAAAGCCCGGCTGGTGGTGTGCCTTCTGGATGCAATCCCCCATCATCGGCGCCTCCGACGATCCGGCGGACACCGGCGTCGAGGTGGATGTGATGGAGTCGTTTGAGCCGGGGCGCGTCGTCGGACACAATGTGTTCACCGGCGGCTACGGACAGGACATGCGGCATCACCGCGTCGGCGGCGTGCCCGACATCGACAAGACCGTTTTCCACCGTTTCGGCGTGCTGTTCGATGAGACCGGCTACACCTTCTATGTCGATGGCAAGGAGGACGGCAGGATCACAGAGGACGTCTCCGGCCACGAGGAATTTGTCCTCATCTCCACCGAGGTCATTGGCTACCGCCTGCCGGAGCACGCCCCCTGCCAAGAGGCGTTCGACGCCATCGGCGACACCTTCCTTGTGGACTATGTCCGCGTATTTGACATTGAGGAGGACGAAAAATGAAAGTGACATGGTTGGGACAGGCGGGACTGCTTTTCGACTTTGACGGCGTCAAGGTCATGGTCGATCCGTATCTCTCCAACAGCGTTGTGAAGGTCAACCCCAGGAACTATCGGCGGCAGCCGATCGAGACGCGCTTTTTCGATGTGCGTCCCGATGTGCTGATCCTGACGCACGATCATCTTGACCACACCGATCCCGAAACGCTCGCCGTGCTGTTCAAAAAGCACGACGGCATCACGGTGCTCGCCTCCGGCAATGCCTGGCAGACGGCGAAAAAGTTCGGCGGCGAGAACAACTATGTGCAGTTTGACCGCGGCACGCAGTGGACGGAAAAGGGCGTTGTTTTCGAGGCGGTGCACGCGGAGCACAGCGACGAGTGCGCCGTCGGCGTTTTCATCACCTACGGCGGCAAGACCTATTACATCACCGGCGACACGCTGTATAACAAGGCCGTGCTTGCCGACATCGACCGCCCCGTGGATGTCGTGTTCCTGCCGATCAACGGCGTCGGCAACAACATGAATATGACCGATGCGGCGCGCTTTGCCGCGGACATCGATGCCAAAGAGGTCGTGCCGCTGCATTTCGGCATGTTCGACGCGCTCGACCCCACGGTGTTTGCGAGCGACAGACGCATCATTCCGACGATTTACAAGGAGATCATGCTATGAAAGTGACGGATGTAAAGCCCTTTGTGGTGGACTGCTTCCGCACAAACTTCGTGTTTGTCAAGATCTATACCGATGAAGGCATCACCGGCATCGGCGAGGGCACGCTGGAATACAAGGAAAAAGCGTTCCTCGGCGCGCTGGAGCACATAAAAGAATACCTTGTGGGCAAAAGCCCGCTCGATGTCGAGCAGCATTTCCACAGCATCTACCGCGACGCCTACTGGCGCGGCGGCCCTGTGCTGATGAGCGCGCTGTCCGCGGTGGAAATGGCGCTGTGGGACATCCTCGGCAAGCATTTGAATGTTCCGGTCTATCAGCTGCTCGGCGGTAAGGTGAACGACAAGGTGCGCATCTATGTCAACGGCTGGTTCGCCGGTGCGAAGGAGCCGGAGGAGTTTGCCGCAAAGGCGAAGGAGGCCGTCCGGCGCGGTGTCACCGCCATGAAGTGGGATCCGTTCGGCAAAGCCTATCTCGACATTTCAAACGCCGCCCTCGACAAGGCGCTGCGCTGCGTGGCGGCGGTGCGCGAGGCGGTCGGAAACGGCGTTGATCTGCTCATCGAGGGGCACGGCAGATTCAACATCCCCACCGGCATCAAGATCGCCAAGGAGCTGGAACCGTTCAAGCCCATGTTCTTTGAAGAGCCGACCCCGCCCGACAGCCTTGAAGCGCTCAAGGCGGTCAGAGACAAGTCGCCGGTCGCCATTGCGGCGGGCGAGCGCCTGTACACCCGTTGGGACTATCGGCGGTTCTTCGACCTCATGCCCGCCGACTATATCCAGCCCGACATCTCCCATGCGGGCGGCATCATGGAGCTAAAGAAAATCGCCGCCGAGGCGGAGTGCCGCTATATTCCGTTCGCGCCGCACAACCCGTCCGGCCCGGTCGCCAACGCCGCGACGCTGCAGCTGGCGGCAAACTGCCCCAACTTCTGCATCCTCGAAATCATGTACAGCGATGTCGCCTGGCGGCATGACATCACAAATGAAAAGCTCGCGTACAAGGACGGCTATATCACCGTCCCCGACCGTCCGGGTCTCGGCATCGACATCGACGAGGAGGCATGTCTCCTGCATCCCTATCAGCCGCACACCCTGCGGCACTATGACGGCACGCTGACCGACATCCGCCCCGCAAAAACGGAATTCTATTTCTGAGAGAAAAACGGTATGCAGCGACTGACAAAGGTGGGCAAGATCCCCCCCAATATCCTCAAATGAAATCAAACACTCCCGCATCGGCATCGGCTTTGAAAAGCTCGATCGCGGTGTGTTCGACCCCGAAAAGGCATATGACAAGGTTGCCGCCATCGGCGTTAAATGGGTGCGCATTCCACCGCCGCGAAACGGCAGCGCATGTCTCGTTTTCCGGAGTCCGAAGAACATCCTCACCACCGACCGGGTGGGAATGACCTCGTTCCGGATCATCACGAAGCAGCAAAAGGTGCAGCTCGCGGATCTCTGCAACGGTGATGTCTATACCGTCCCCGACACCATTCTGACCGACTACGGCGACGGCTGTCTGCGGTTCGATCACCTGCCGGTGACCGACCGCCCGATGGCGCTTCTGTTCGGCGATTTTTGTGATTGGAGTGAAAATGTATGAAAAAAGCAGTATTCATCACCGGCGGCACAGTCGGCACAGGTCTTGCGACCGCCGAGCGGTTCGCAAAAGAGGGCTATGATGTCTATATCACCAGCCGCAGCGAGGAGCATGCCTCTGCCGCCGCGAAGGGTGTCGCGGAAAAATACGGTGTGTTTGCCCGCGGCTTCGGGCTGGACATCCGCGACGAGCAAAAGGTGAAGGATGTCTTTTCCGCCATCGACGCGGACGGCCGCTTTGTTGCCACGGTGGTGCTCAACGCCGCCGACATGGGATTTGGCACCGATCCCGCAAAGGGCATGGATCTTTTCACCGTGCCGATCGAGGAATTTCAGCGCGTGTTTGAGACCAACCTTGTGTGGAACTTCATGATCATCCGTCAGGCGGCGCTGCGCATGCGCGAGCAGCATGAGGGTGCGATCGTGTTCATCGGCTCCAACACCTCCTACCGCGCCATCCCCAACCGCGCTGCCTACGGCGCGTCCAAGGGCGGTATCAACGGCATGTCCAAATCGCTTGCGGTGGATCTCGGCAAATACGGCATCCGCAGCAATGTAGTGCTGCCCGGCACGATCAAGACCGCCCGCTGGGTGGAAATGGGCTCCAAGCAGATCGTCAACGGCACGCTGACCCCCATCGGCGACATTTCCGACTTTGAAGATATAGCGAATGCAGCGTGGTTTCTCGGCAGCAGTGAGTCCAAGAATATCACCGGTGCGGAGATCATTGTGGACGGCGGTATGAGCTGCCAGCTCTATCCGCAAATTCTCAATGACTACAAACGCAAAGTGATGGAAATGGAGGAGTAAGTCATGGCAAAAATGCCGCAGCTATCCGCAATGACCCTGCGGGAGAAAATTCATCAGACCATCGTCGTGCTGATGAGCAGGGACAAAAAAATCGATTTCTGCCCGGGTGCCGCCTTCTTTTTCGGACAGATCATCACGAACGCCGACGAAACGGGACTTGACGAGCTGCGCGGCTATGTCAGGGAGCTGCTTGCCGGCTGCGATATTCCGCCGCTCATCACCTCGGACTTTGAAAACGGCTGCGGCAGCATGGTGAAGGCGCTGACGCCGCTGCCGTTCATGATGGGCCTGGGCGCGACAAACGACCCTGAAATTGCCTATGACTACGGCAAGGCGACCGCGCTCGAGGCGCGTTCCATCGGCGCAAACTGGACATTTTCTCCGGTCAGTGACCTCAACATCAACCGGCGAAATCCGCTCGTGAACAACCGCGCCATGACCGATGATGCCGACCGCGCCTGCCGCCTTTTGCCGCAGATCGTCCGCGGCATGCAGGAAAACGGCATCGCCGCCTGTGCCAAGCACTTCCCCGGCGACGGCATGGACTACCGCGATCAGCACATCACCACCACCGTTAATTCACTCGAAATGGCGGACTGGTATGCGACCTTCGGCAAGGTCTATCGTGAAATGATCGCCGCGGGGGTGGACAGCATCATGGCGGGGCACATCGCCCTGCCCGCATATAAGCAGGAGAAAAGCGTCCGCTTTGACCTGCCGCTGCCCGCGACCCTCAACCGCGCGCTCATCACCGATCTTTTGAAGGGCGAGCTGGGCTTTGAGGGTGTCGTTGTGACCGATGCGCTCGGCATGGGCGGCTTTGCCGGTTGGTATGACACCCGCGAGATCGCCGAGATCGAGTCCTTCAAGGCGGGCTGCGACATGATGCTGTGGCCCACCCCCGCTTTCGCGGATAATCTGGAAAAGGCCATCCTCTCCGGCGAGGTGCCGATGGAGCGCCTCGATGACGCCGTATCCCGCATCCTGCGCGTCAAGGAAAAGGCGGGGCTGTTCTCCGAGGACTACACGCCCTTCCGCCCGCTGTCGGCAGACGAAGCGGCGTTTGTGAAGGATACGCAGCGCCGCTGCGCCGAAAAGAGCATCACACTGCTGCGCGACAAGCTGCATCATTTCCCGCTGTCGCCCGAAAAGACGCCGCGCATCGCGGTCGTGCCGATCGTGGAGTTCGGCCCTGCCATGGCAGAGGCAAGGGTGCTGGAAACGGCGCTCACCGCCCGCGGCTTCAAGGTGACCTTCATGGATAAACCCGAGCCGACGGCTGACGAGCGCAAGACGCTGTATGCGGAAAACGATCTCGTGCTGTACGGGCTTTTTTCCCGCCCGTTCCGCCCGATGGGTTTTCTTGACTACACCGCCGCCCGCGCCGCCAATCTTGCCGGCGCCTTCGCGCCGGATCACGCTGTGGACAAAACGGTGTTCGTGAGCTTCGGCTCGCCCTATTTCGGCAGTCAGTATCTCGAACGGGCACAGACCTATGTCAACGCCTATTCCATGCTCGGCTGCGCTGTCGAGGGCTTTGTGCGCGCCGCCTGCGGCGAGGTGCCCTTCGAGGGAACCTCCCCCGTCAAGCCGTAAATGGATGATATGACAAAGAGCACCCCGCGGGGCGCTCTTTTGCTTTCCGCGGGGTGCGGCGGCGATTTTTGCCGTGCCGGCAGGATATACTATAAGGATGTGGAGACCGCAGCCGCACCTGCGCATTTTTTGGGACTTGAATATCCCGCCTGTATGTGCTATACTATAAAAAAGTTTGCAAAAACGAAAATCGACAAAATGTGTGTTTTATATACATCATTATGCATGGAAGAAAGGCAGCAGAGCTACATGATCAGTGTTATCATCCCTGTCTACAACGGCGGGAAGTATATAGACGGTCTTTTCCGAAACCTCCGCGCACAGCAGGAAACCGCCGAACACTTTGAACTGGTGTTCATTGATGACGGCAGCAAGGACGATAGCTTCGCCCGCCTCTCCGCCGCCGAGGACGGTGCAAACTTCACCGTAGCGGCATACCGACAGGAAAATGCCGGCGTGAGCGCCGCGCGCAATGCAGGCATCCGTTGTGCCAAGGGGGAATATATCACCTTTGCCGATGTGGATGACTTCGTGACAGCGGACTATTTTGCCACGCTGGAGAAGGCCGTGCGCGCGCATGATTTTGATGTCCTGATGTTCAACAGCCTCAGAGTGCATGACGGCGACGCGCCGCATCTTGAAACAGACGACGCCGTATTTTGCCCGATGACAAAGGATGACATGCTGCAAAAGGTGCTCTACAATCCCACCGCCTTCGGTGTTGTCAACCTCCTTTTGCGGCGGGAATTTGTGAAAAAGCAAGCGCTCCTCTTTGCTGAGGGGTATAAATACTATGAGGACTATGACTTTATCTACCGCACACTGGCGACGGCGGAAAAGCTGCTTTTCACCGACAAGATCCTCTATTTCTATATCCTGCGGGAAGGCTCGGCGATGCAGCGTTTCACGGCGGACAGGCTTACCTGCCTTGTGCTGATGCAACGGTTGGAGGCATGGTTTCCCGATGTTGCCCCCTCCTTTGCGCCGTATTTTTCAAAATGGGGCACAAACCGCATATTCTGGTCGATCCTGTGGCAGGCGGCACTGGCGTTTTCCCGCAAGGATTTCACCCGTTTTGCCGCAAAGACGGACGCTATGGCACATCTTTTGCCGCTTTGCGACTGTCCGAACAAAAAGGTGCGCCTGAGTGCGCGCCTGTACCGTTTTTCCCCCGCACTGTACTATATGGCCGTGCGGCTTATGGGGCGGGGGCATTCCAAGGTTCAGCCCGCCGTCTTTGCAGATTTTGAGGACGCCGCCAACACGCTTTCAAAGGAGTGAATTCTGTGCCGGAACGCATCTTGGTATATGGCATGACCGACAACCCCGGCGGCATTGAGACCTATCTCATGAACCAGCTGCGTGGACTTGACCGTGAAAAGGTCATGTTCGATTTTGTAACGGATTTTCCGACAATGGCGTATGCCGACGAAGCGACCGCCCTCGGTGCGAAGATCTATTATATTCCGGCAAAAAGCAAGGGCTTGCTTGCACACATGAAGGCCATGGCAGCTGTTTTGCGTGCGCACCCCGAGTACAAAAAGGTATACTTCAACATTCTTGACGCCGGCGCCGCTTTCACAGAGGCTGTGCCGTGGCTGATGCATCGGACGGTCATCACCCACAGTCACAACGGCAGCACCGACAAGCTGCGTTTGCATCGGCTGTGCCGTCCGTTTCTGAACTTGTTCACGAAAAAGCGGTTTGCCTGTTCGGCGCTTGCTGCGACATACATGTTCGGAAAGCGCAAAGCGACCGTCATCCCCAACATGATCTCCGCCGCGGACTACGCCTATTGCCCCGCCACGCGGCAAAGCACACGCGATGCGCTCGGCGTTGAAGAAAATTTTGTCGTCTGCCATATCGGACGCCTGTCCCACCAAAAAAATCCGCTGGGCGTTTTGGATATTTTTGAGGAAGTATACAAAAAGGATCCGACCGCACGCCTCCTTAGCGTCGGCACCGGTGAAATGGAACAGGAAGTGCACGCCTATGCCGAAAAAAAGAACCTCGACCGCGCCGTGCGTTTTCTCGGGAAACGATCGGACATTGCCGCCATCCTGCAGGCAGCGGATGTGTTTTTGCTCCCCTCGTTCTATGAGGGATTGCCGATCGTGGCAATAGAGGCACAGGCAGCGGGATTGCCCCTGATCCTTTCGGACGCCGTTTCAAAGGAGTCCGCCATCACGGGAAATGTCCGCTTTCTGCGTCTTGCGGACCCGCCCTCTGTTTGGGCAGATGCCATTTTGGACTGCAAGCATTTCGAAAGAAGGCCGACGGGAGAGAGCATTGCAAGAGCAGGCTACGATCGCGCGCATCCCTCTGCGGCAGAGTCGGAGCTTCGGCGCTATCTTGCGCAACCATAACACGGGAGACGGGAGAAGAAATGAAGTATTCTATCATTGAAAAGATAGACGCCGGAGAGCGCACCGCCTGGTCAAAGGCGCGGGCGGATGCCTCCGCCATTGCCGCCGACGAAGGATATGTGCCGATCGAAGTATGCGGCACGGGGACGGAGAGAGAAAATACCTCCGTTGCTGCGAAGCTGCGCGCGCATGCCTGCATGGGTAAGATCTGGAAAAAGGCTTTCGCCGGCCTCGGAAAAGGCGATGAGCTGTTTATCCAGCTTCCGGTCGTCAACAACTATCTGCTCATGCAGAAATTGTTCAAAAAACTGCGCCGCCGCGGTGTGAAGATCGTTGCTCTCGTTCACGATCTGGAGACGCTGCGCATGATAAAGGACGAAAACCTTTCCAAAAAGCAAAAGCTGCGCATGCGCATTGAGGAGATCGGCACGCTCAAGCAGTGCTCCCGCCTCATTGTGCACAACGCCGAAATGCAAAAGCTGGTCGCCTCCATCGGCATCAAAACGCCGATGACGGTGCTCGGCGTTTTTGACTATCTCATTTCACCGGAGGAAAACGGACCGTCCGTCACCGCCCTTGCCGATGCCCGCATGGAGAAAAAAGCGCGGTCTGTGGTCATTGCCGGCAACCTGGACGAGCACAAATCCGGTTATATCTACACAATCCCCGAAGATGTCACCGTCGACCTGTACGGTGTTCACTATAAAGAAAACAACAAAAAAAATCTGCATTATCACGGGGCTTTCCCCGCGGACAAGCTGCCCTTTGTGTTGGACGGCGGATTCGGTCTCATCTGGGACGGCCCCTCCGCCGATACCTGCACCGGCGCCTACGGCGACTATCTGCGGTTTAACAACCCGCACAAGACCTCGCTGTATATTGCCTCCTGCTTCCCCGTCATCATATGGGAGAAAGCGGCGCTGGCGGCGTTTGTCACCGAAAACGGCATTGGTTTCACCGTTTCCTCTCTGTCGGAGATTCCCGGAAAGCTCCGCACGCTCACCGGTGCGCAGTATGCAGAGATGTACGAAAATGTCAAAAAGCTTTCCGAAAAGCTGCGCGGCGGCGGTTTCCTGCGTGTCGCACTGAACGCACAAACCAAATGAAAGGACGAGAAAACATGAAGATACTTTCAAATTCCGCACTGCGGCTGCGGATCGAAACCGTTTTCAAGGTGCTGTTGCTTTTCTATACCATGCTCGGCGCCTGCAATTTGACCTATGGCACGCCGATCATTTCCGTCGTCATGTATCCGACATTTCTTTTAGGCGGTCTGCTCCTTTTGTGGCGATTGCTTTTGGCAAAGCAGTTTTTGCGGTCCAGCGGTCTGCCGCTTCTGATCCTGCTGCTTTTGAGCTATCTTCTCTCAACAGCTATGAATATTGCCTATCTCAGTACGACCACCGTTTCGACCTTCATTCTTTGGTGTTTCTACTTCCTTCTGCTGTTTTTGGAGGACCCTGCAAGGACAGAGACCGACATGGCGCGCGAAATGCGGCTCATGGCTGCGCTGTACCTTGTGTATGTGACTGTGCTGCTCATCATCAGCCTTGTGATGTTTTTCACGGATTATACCTATGTCTACCGCGATCCCGATAACGCCAACTACGAAATTGCCTCCGGCTTTTTTTCGGGAAGACTTTGGGGTGCCTTTCAAGACCCGAACCTCGGAGCGATCCTGTGTTGTATTGCTGCCGTTTTCTCTGTCTATTTCATGTGGTATAAAAAGAATGTTGTCCTCACCGTGCTGCTTTGTACAAACATCGCCGTGATGGAGTTTTACATTGCGCTTTCCGACTCTCGCAACGGCATGGTCGCCGCGGGCTGCGTCGCAGGCGTCGCCTTGTTCTTCCTGCTTTTTCGCAAACTGCGGGGCGAAAAGGGCACAAAGGGCGTTTTGAAACGGATCGGAAGTCTCGTCATCGTCGGTGTTGTCGCTCTTGCGAGCGCCTATCTTCCCCGCGCCATTCAAAACGGCTATAAT
>ERZ1673744.2262-NODE-2262-length-14774-cov-4.996263_pt1 | contig 14774 bp, 10 predicted proteins | sample MGYA00580207_ERZ1673744 | MGnify/ENA primary metagenome ERZ1673744 (study PRJEB41218, sample SAMN15661751) | gut metagenome | host: Homo sapiens | place: Canada: London | collected 2015-08-20/2019-03-30 | study: EMG produced TPA metagenomics assembly of... | reverse complement strand
TTGCCGCGCCCCGCAGTGCCCGCTTCCCCCGAGAACAATTATCAGTGCAGGTAGAGCCCTTGCGCAAAAGCCATGTGCTCGCGACATCGCAAAAAGTCTACTCACTTAGCTGGCAACCGCACCAAACGGCCGGACAGAACGCCCATTTCCTGCATTTTCTCGCGCGCTGGCACCCCGCGCCGCCGCTACGCCATAATAGTTGGCGGACAATCGCGAGAGAAAGCAAACACATGGCACAGACCACGACAGATACCGCCGCCAGCACCGTCTCCGGCGCCGGCGCCGCCAGCTCATTCTCGGGCGGCACGGGAACCGAAGCCGAATTCGGCTCGCTCGGCGCGCTCTCCCCCACCTGGTGGGAGCCCGAGGACGGCAGCGAGCCCGAACCGTGGCTCACGCCCGATCAGGCCTTCGAGCGCTTCTTTGAATGGACGAGCGATCGCGGTATTGAGCTGTGGGACCACCAGGAAGAGGCCCTCATGGATCTAGCCGCCGGTGACCATGTCATTTTGGGAACACCGACCGGATCGGGTAAATCGCTCGTCGCGCTAGGCATGCTCTTTATGGGCATGGCACAGGGCAAGCGCTGCTACTATACGGCTCCTATCAAGGCTCTGGTCAGCGAAAAGTTCTTCGATCTGGTACAGGTGCTCGGCCGCGATAACGTTGGCATGATCACCGGCGATACGCACATCAACACCAAGGCGCCCGTCATCTGCTGCACGGCCGAAATCCTTGCCAACGATGCGCTGCGCGAGGGCGAGGACGTCGATGTGGGCTGCGTGGCCATGGACGAGTTCCACTACTTTGCCGACCCCGACCGTGGTTGGGCCTGGCAGGTGCCGCTGCTCACCCTGCCCCACACGCAGTTTATGCTCATGAGCGCCACGCTTGGCGATGTCACTGCAATCGCCGCCTCTCTCGAAGAGCACACCGGCGCTGCTTGCGACCTGGTTGTCGACGCCCCGCGCCCCGTGCCCCTGAGCTATGACTACGTGACGACCTCGCTCGAGGGCACCGTCGAGCTCGCCATGCGCCGCGGAGAGGCCCCACTCTACATCGTTCACTTTAGTCAGGACGCCGCGCTTGCCACGGCACAGTCGCTTGCCAACTTTGGCATCGCTAGCAAGGAACAGCGCGAGGCCATCAAAGAAGCAGCAAAGGGAACGAGCTTCTCGACGGCCTTTGGTAAGATTCTCAAACGCCTGCTTGGATGCGGCGTCGGCGTGCACCATGCTGGCATGTTGCCGCGCTATCGCCTGCTGGTCGAGCGCTTGGCGCAGCAGGGCCTGCTGCCCGTCATCTGCGGTACCGATACGCTCGGCGTCGGCATCAACGTGCCCATCCACACCGTGGTGCTCACCGCGCTCACCAAGTTCGACGGCTACAAGATGCGTCGCCTGCGCGCCCGTGAGTTCCATCAGATCGCTGGTCGCGCCGGCCGTTCGGGCTTCGATACCGAGGGCATGGTCATCGCCGAGGCCCCGGAGCACGAGATCGAGAACGCTAAGCTCATGGCCAAAGCGGGCGACGACCCCAAGAAGCTCCGCAAGATTAAAAAGAAAAAGGCCCCCGAGGGCTTTGTCACCTGGAACAAGCAGACCTTTGAGCGCCTGATCGAGACGCAGCCCGAGACGCTCAAGCCGCGCCTTCGCATCACACACTCCATGGTGATTAGCGTGGTCGAGCAGGGCGGCGATGCCCGAGCCCGCGTACACGACCTCATCGAAACGAGCCTGCAGACTCCCGAGGAAAAGGCCAAGCTCGAGGTTCGCGCCGACGAAATCTTCGCCACACTCATCGATTCCGGCGTCGTCGTTCGCACCGAGGTGCCGCCCGCGCCCGACGCTCCGGCTGACGCCGCGCCGGACATCGACTACGCGCTGACGGTCGATCTGCCCGAGGACTTCGCACTCGATCAGCCGCTCTCGCCGTTCTTGCTTGCCGCGTTGGAGCTGCTCGACCCCGAGAGCGAGACCTATACCATGGATCTGATCTCGATGGTCGAGGCAACGCTCGAGGATCCCAAGCAGGTGCTGCGCGCACAGGAGCGCGCCGCGCGCGACCGCGCGATGGCCGAAATGAAGGCCGACGGCATAGAGTACGAGGAACGTCTGGAGCGCATTCAGGACGTCACCTACGAAAAGCCGCTCGAGGACTTGCTCGATGCCGCCTTCGACAAGTACTGCCAAGAAGTACCTTGGGCCAACGACTACCAGCTCTCGCCCAAGAGCGTCCTGCGCGACATGCTGGAGAGCGCGAGCGACTTTAAGGGCTATATCCAAAAGCTCGGCATCGCCCGCTCCGAGGGCATTTTGCTGCGCTACCTAGCAGAGGCCTACCGTTCACTCGACCGCACCGTGCCCATCGAGAAGCGCGACGAGCGCCTGCGCGACATTATCTCGTGGCTGGGCTTTGTGGTGCGCTCGGTGGACTCGAGCCTGGTGGATGAGTGGGAGAACGCCGGCAACCCGGCAGCCCTCGATGCTGCGCCGCCGCAGGACATCGACGAGGTCGTGGCGGACCGTCGCGGCTGCACGCTATTGGTGCGCAACGCGCTCTTCCGCCGCGTGACCCTTGCCGCCCGCGAGCACGTTCGCGACCTGGGCGAGCTCGACGACGACTGGGGCATGAGCGAGATCCGCTGGCAAAAAACACTCGACGCTTACCACGAGCAGCACGAGGAAATCCTCACCGACGGAGATGCCCGCAGCGCCGCGATGTTTTCCATTGACGAGTCCGACGAGAAGACCGCGCACGTATGGCACGTGCACCAGATCTTTGCCGACGAGGATGGCGACCACGACTTTGGCATCATGGGCGATGTCGACCTGGACGCCACGCAAGACGGCGGCGAGGTCATCTTCAAAAACTACCGTGTCGGCTTTATCGAGGACCTGCTCGAAGACTAGCCGAACTTACCGGAACGAAACGGGGCCGCTGGCAATATCGCCAGCGGCCCCACTTTTGCACTATACGCTATGCCTTACTCGGCACCCTCGACCTCATACGAATCCGCCTCGGCTGGCTCATCGTTTGTCTCTGTCGCAGCCCCGCGCGCCTCGTCAAACGCGGCCTTCATGGTCTTGTTGCCCCACGTGAGCTTGCGAATGGTAAGATCGTCCGTCTTCTTGTTGGCTAGGCGCAGATTGTTCTCGGAGGACAGCAACGCCTCCTTGGTTTTCTGCAGGTGGCTAATCGTCTTGTCGATCTCATCAATCGCCGTTTGGAACTTGCGGCTCGCGATCTCGTAGTTGCGACCGAAATCATTCTTGAACTTCTCCATCTTGGCTTCGAAGTTCGTGACGTCGATATTCTGCTGTTTGTACTCCGCCAGTTCCTGCTTATAGCGCAGCGAACCCATGGCGGCGTTGCGAAGAAGCGTGATCATGGGAATAAAGAACTGTGGGCGAATCACGTACATCTTCTCGTAGCGATAGCTCACGTCCACGATGCCGGCGTTGTAAAGCTCGCTCTCGGGTTCGAGCAACGTGCAGAGCACCGCGTACTCACAGCCTTTCTGGCGACGATCGTGATCGAGTTTCTTAAAGAAGTCCTCGTTTTTATGCTTGGTCGCAGTCTCGTCGTTCTCGTTTTTCATCTCGAACATAATCGAAATGACCTCGTTGCCGCTCGCGTCGCACTCACGGAAAATGAAGTCGCCCTTGGTGCCCTCGGACGCATCGTTGTCCTTCTCGAAGTACGCGTTGGGAAACGCCGTCATGCGCAGGCGGTTAAACTCGGTCTCGCAGTGCTGCTCGAGCGACTCGCCCACCATCTTGGTGGACAGGCGGACCTTCATGTCCTTAAGGCGCTCGATCTCTTCGTCCTTGTAGCGAATCAGGTCATCGCTCGCGCGCTTGGCCTGCGCAAGCTCGAGCTCGTGTGCCGCCTTGGCCTGTTCCTCGCGAGAATCGCGCACCGCCAGCTCGCTCGTCAGTTTGGCACGCGCCTCATCGCGCTCTCGCTCCGCCGCGGCGACCGCCTCCGACAGGTTCATTTTTGCCATCAGCTCCTGCTCGCGCAGCTGGGCGCGCAGACCCTCAGCCTCTTGCTCGGACTGAGCCTTTGCGGCGGAAAACTTCTCTTGCACCTTCGCGCGATAGTCAGTAAGCGCGCGCTCGGCCTCGCTGCGAGCGGCATCGAGCTCGCGCTGCGACTCAGCCGCAGCGGCGGCAAGCGCCATCTCCTGGGCCTTGTCCGCCGCGGCAAGCCTGGCCTGCAGCTCGGCAATCTGAGCATCACGTGCAGCTAAATCGTTTTGAGCAGCGTTGCGCGCCGCCGACTCGACGAGCTTAGCTTCGTCATCTTTGCGCTCCAGCTGCGCACGCAAATTGTCGATTTCTCGCTGAAGCTCGGCGTTTTCCTTTTGAGCGTCGGCACGGGCCTCAACCGCCGCGCGCTGGCTTGCACTCTCGCGCTCTGCGGCAGCGCCCTCGAGCTTAGCGCGCAGCTCGGCAAGCTCAGCATCGCGCTTGGCAACCTCTTGTGCCAGCTGTTGAGCTGCAGCGTTCTTCTGCTCGATAAGCTGAGCGTTGCGCTGAGACTCTGCCTTTTGCAAGGCAGCCGTCAAACGCGAGCGCTCAAGCTCCAGCGCCTGCTCGCCCTCGCGCTGGACTGCCTTCACACGCTCATCCAGGTCGCGCGAAAACTCGGCATCGCGCACTTGCTTGACAATATCCGCATAGCCAGACGCATCGACCTTAAAGACTTCGCCACAATGCGGGCACTTGATCTCATTCATAGCAGCTCCTCGATGAACGCAAATTTCAACCGCCTACACTCTACCGCGCTGCACGGACAAAAAAGGCGCCGCCGCCATAATGGCAACGGCGCCGGAACCACCGCAAAGGTGCCTATCCCTATTGTGGTGGTTCTGGCGCCCTATAGCCCAAAGAAGCTAAGAATCTGGTCGCGGCTTACGGGCTTGTACTCGTTGGCGTCGAGGCCGACATCGTAGCGAAAGATAGGACGTTCGCGGTCGCGATTGCGCACGTTGGTGCGGTCTCCTCTGCTGTGGATATGCCCGTGTAGCATGATGGCACCACGCGCCTTACCATTCCAGCTGAGCATGGGGTAATGGCTCATCACCAGACGATGGCCCTTGGCATAGCCGGGAGCAACCTCCAGGTAATCGCGCACGTCTTCCCAAATTTGCGGGGCGTCGGGATCTTCCCAGTCGCCGTCATGGTTACCGCAGATGAGCGTCACATTCTTGCATTCGATACGCTCGCGCAGGTGCACGGCGTCCGCTAGGGGCAAACGATAGGTAAAGTCTCCCAAGATATAGAGACGGTCGTCCGCCGCCACGCACTCATTAATGGCATCGGTGACCCTGCGGTTCATCTCCTCGACCGAATCAAACGGTCGATCCATATCGTGCAAGATATTCGTATCGCCCAGGTGTAGGTCGGCGGTAAACCACATCATCGTCTATGCCCTCATTTCGCAACGCGTCAAACTGGTGCTAAGTATACAGACACAGCGATGCGGCGGTTAGCCAAAGAGCCCGCCGAACAGTCCGCGGCGGCGCTTGTCTTGCTTTTTCGAAGCGTCACCCTGAGTTTTCTTGTCCTGCCGTTTCCTACGGCCCTGCTCCAACTCATCGTCATCGAGTAGCATATCCCATTCAAACGGATCATCCGTCAAATCGAACAGGTCATCGTCGTCAAACATGGCAGCTTCCCTTACCGATTAGCGAGCATCCACCACATAGAGGCCAACGCGCACCTGATGCCACGGGCTGCGCTCGGGAGCAACCTGTTGCACGCGGGCCTCAAATACGTCCTCGTGGCCGTAATACATCATCAAGGACAGCGGGCCGACCTCGTTTCCCGGATCATAGCCAAGCTTGGTGTTGCCGTAATAGATCGCAACCGCCTCAGGGTCATGGGGATTATCGCGCTCGGCACACAGCGTCAGCTTATCGCCCGCTTTAAGATCGCCCAGGACCAAGGCGCCATCGGCATACTGAAATCCTGCAATGTGAAATGACAGAAGAACACGTGAAGGCTCGTACATAGCAGCTCCTCTAACAGCCGGATAAACCGGTGTGTAACCTTATTGAGAAGTCTACGGTCCCGTGCGGACACAAATACATCCTGTCTGCGTCCTTCAATCGTTTGCCTCAACGCTTGCGCGACAGAACGCTTGCAGATAAGATAGGAACACGGATGGCACCCGTTGCCGCGGGTCTTGCCAACTCCGATACACGTTTTCATCGTGAGAAGTGGCCGTCTTCGCTTACGCGGGGGCGGCTATTTCATTCGGCCGATAAACAGACCGAGTTCGATAGCCGCAATCAACAACGCCAATAACGAAATAACATCGCTTACGTTCATACCAAATCCCTTCTAAAGGGAGTTGGCCCATCCGTGCTCCATAACAGTAGTCTAACGCAAAATGCAGGTAATAGGAACACTTGTTCGTATTACCTGCGCCCTTTTCTAATGCACAAACATGCGCACGAATTTGTGCTTCCAGCTTGCGTAGGGCGCATACCGAAACGGCACGTCCAGCCAGGTTGCCTTGTTCACGATGCTCTTCTTGTGGCTAAACGTATCGAAGCTCTCGCGGCCATGGTACTGCCCCATACCGCTCGCGCCCATGCCGCCAAAGCCCATATGGCTCGTAGCCAAGTGCATGATGGTGTCGTTGACGCAGCCGCCGCCAAAGGGCACGTAGCGCACAAAGCGCTGTTGAACCGTACGGTCCTGGCTAAAGATATACAGGGCCAGCGGCGTTGGACGATCCGTAATAAACGCTTCGGCCTCGTCTAGGCTCTCAAACGTCAGCACCGGCAAGATGGGACCGAAGATCTCCTCCTGCATCACGGCGTCATCGGGGGTCACGCCGTCCAAAATCGTCGGCTCGATCTTCAGCGAAGTCTCCCGCGCGGTGCCTCCAAGCACGACCTTATCGGGATCGATCAGCCCGCGCACGCGCGCAAAATGCTTGGCGTTGACGATATGCCCGTAATCCTCGTTATCGAGCGGATGCTCGCCAAACATACGGCGGACCTCTTCCTTGATGAGGCCCAGCAGCTCGTCGTGCACGCGCGTATCGACCAGCAGGTAGTCGGGCGCCACGCAGGTCTGCCCCACGTTGAGCCATTTGCCAAAGGCGATACGCCGTGCCGCGACCTTCAGGTTTGCCGTCGCATCCACGATGCAGGGGCTCTTGCCGCCCAGCTCAAGCGTCACGGGCGTGAGGTTTTTGCTCGCGAGCTCCATAACGAGCTTGCCGACCGGAACGCTACCGGTAAAGAAGATCTTGTCCCAGCACTCATCGAGCAGCGCTTCGTTTTCGGCGCGCCCGCCCTCGACAACCGTCACCAGGCACGGATCAAATGCCTCTTCACAGATTTGCTTGAGCACCGCGCTCGATGCCGGAGCATAGGCACTCGGCTTGATGACCACGGTATTGCCCGCGGCAAGGGCGCCGGCGAGCGGCTCGAGTGTTAGCAAAAACGGGTAGTTCCACGGAGCCATGATGAGCGTGACGCCATAGGGCACGGCTTGCGTTTTGCACGCGCTCACGGCGTTGGCAAGGTCACACGGACGCAGGCGCGGACGACTCCATCGAGCCACGTGAGCGATCTGATGACGAATCTCGGAAAGCGACGTGCCGATCTCGCACATATATGCCTCGTCATGCGACTTTCCCAAATCGGTCTTGAGTGCATGGGCAATATCGGCCTCGTGCGCCCGTACCGCATCGCGTAAACTCACGAGCGCGCGACGTCGGGCATCAACATCAAACGTAGCGTGCGTTTTAAAGTAAGTGCGCTGATCGCCGACGATGCGCGCAATTTCCTCGGTGTTCATGGCACCCTCCTAGTTCTCGTCCTCAAACATACCACCCGCGACGACCTCGTACATACGCTCGAGCTCCAAGCGGTCCATCAAAAGCGGAACGGGGTACAGCGGATTGGCCTCGGCATCGGCATGCGCCGCCATCTCGGGAATGTCGGAGCGGCGAATGCCCGAGACATATTTGGGGATTCCCAGGATCTCGTTCATGCGGTCGACCCAATCGAAAAAGGCCTCGGCCGCAAGACTATCCTGCGCGGTAGCCGGCGCAATGCCCGCCATGCGAGCAAGATCGGCAAGCTTGGGGGCGGCGGCGTCACCATAAGCGCGAAGCATGTGCGGCAGGATGATCGCGTTGGCCAAACCGTGCGGAATTCCGTATCGGCCGCCCAGACTGTGCGCGATGGCATGCACATATCCGACATAGGAGCGGGTAAACGCAACGCCCGCCTTATACGCCGCCGAAAGCATATTGCGACGAGCGCGCATGTCGTCACCATGCTCATAGGCCTCGAGCAAATTGTCGTGGATGAGCTGCACCGCCTGTCGTGCCATCTTGCGCGTATAGGGCGTGGTGCTTCGCCCGATAAAGGCCTCGACGGCATGCGTCAGGGCATCCATACCCGTCTGCCCCGTAATGGAGGCGGGCAGACCGCGCGTAAACTCGGGGTCGTGCACCGCAAAGCGCGGAATAAGCACAAAGTCGTTAATGGGGTACTTGTAGTGCGTCTCGTCATCGGTAATTACCGCCGCAAGTGTGACCTCGCTTCCCGTGCCTGCCGTGGTGGGGACGGCGATGAGCAGCGGCAGGCGACGATGAATCCGCAGCAGGCCGCGCATCTTGTTGATGGGCTTGTTTGGCTGCGCAATGCGTGCGCCTACGCCCTTGGCGCAGTCCATGGCTGATCCTCCGCCAAAGCCGATAATGGCCCGGCAGGCACTCTCTCGATACAGGGACGCCGCTTCCTCCACGTTTGAAACCGTGGGGTTTGTACGCGTTTCGGCATAGACCGTAACGCCAATCCCCCTGGATGCGAGCGCCGCCTCGAGCGGTGCCGTGAGCCCCAGACGGGCAATGCCGGGATCCGTCACGATAAGGACCTTCTGGATCGAGCGCTTTTGAAGCACCGCGGGCACATCCTCGGCATGCTCTAAAATGCGCGGCTCGGTATAGGGCAGGATCGGCAATGCAATGCGAAAAACCGTCTGATATGTTCGGCACCAGGCACGACGGGCTAGATGCATAAAGGAAACTCCTTCATTTGTTGATTGGTCAACATTTGCTCGCCCGATTGTACTCAGCGGCGGTCAAAGACGGCCTGCCAATCGTTAATCAATCAACATCTTCATATCTCAAAATTGTTTTATTAAAAATCATTCCTAATAGGCTTCACATTTGGTTGCATTTATGGATAATAGAACTCGTCAAGACGCACGTCCGGAGAGGGCCCTTACGGGACCGGACGAGCGCACCATCGCCATCGATCGAAAGGATCGAATCATGAAGTTTGTTTGCCCCGTTTGCGGTTATGTGGAAGAGTTCGACGGCGACCAGCTGCCCGAGGATTTTAAGTGCCCCCAGTGCGGCGTTCCCGGTTCTCGTTTCCTGAAGCAGGAGGAGGGCCAGCTCGAGTGGGCCGCCGAGCACGTCGTGGGCGTCGCCAAGATGGAGGGTGTCTCTGAGGACATCGTTGCCGACCTGCGCGCCAACTTTGAGGGCGAGTGCTCTGAGGTCGGTATGTACCTGGCCATGGCTCGCGTCGCTCATCGCGAGGGCTATCCCGAGATCGGCCTGTACTGGGAGAAGGCTGCCCACGAGGAGGCCGAGCACGCTGCCAAGTTCGCTGAGCTCCTGGGCGAGGTCGTAACCGACTCCACCAAGAAGAACCTCGAGATGCGCGTTGAGGCCGAGAACGGCGCCACCGCCGGCAAGACCGATCTTGCTAAGCGCGCCAAGGCCGCTGGCCTCGATGCCATCCACGACACCGTGCACGAGATGGCTCGCGACGAGGCTCGCCACGGCAAGGCTTTCGCCGGCCTGCTCAAGCGCTACTTCGGCTAAGCCAGCAACCTGAGACATAACCTCTAGCTCGATGAGGCCCGGACCGCATGGTTCGGGCCTTTTTCGTGCCTCACAAACTTGTTAACTACCTGAAATAGGACCGCCTTCGGCATCGGCTTCTCGTCAAAAACTAAGTGAGTAGACTTTTTGGAACTTGCCGAGCAGACCATCCATATCACTTTATAAAGCCGCAGGTAAATGCCTTGTTGCAAAACGACCTAGTCGCCAAAGTGCCAAAAGTCTACTCACTTAGATTCGCAGCCGTCCACGATCGAGCCATTTTGTGTCTAACGGGCATCTTCCCGTCGATTACTCCCAATTTTGTCCAGTCAACGAATAGTTCAGACCGGAGTAATGTCTCAGCCCTTTGCTCATCTGAGCTTTTATCACGATATTCAGCATCGAGCATCCTGCATATGGTCTTAACGATCGCGCGGAATCTACCCTCATCGGATATCTGTCTGTGTGTCAGGAGAAGTACATCGTAGCCCATGGCCTGAAGGGCCGTCATGCGGTCAGCGTCACGCAAGCCATCCCCTGCGCGTCCGTGCGAGGCCTTTCCCTGACATTCAATGGCCACCTGTCGCCTACCGTCCGGTGAAGAAAGAAGTAGGTCGATATATACACGGGACTTTCCCACAATCGCTCGAGCACTTGTGTTTAGCATCACTTCAACATTAAGCTCTATGCCGCAAAAACCTTCGCCTCCCAGGGATCGCGGCAGTGCAAGTAGCAAATACGCCTCGACCTCAAAAGGCGACGCGGCACCCAATGGAACGAGTTGCGATACCGCCATAAATCTATTGCCGTAACGCATCCCACAAACATCTGAACAAAAACGGTCAAGGTCTCCGCCCAAAACCAAAGCGTCTCGACGCCATAAATTTGAGGCGGTGCCGTCCTCGGACGGGCAGCGCGCCCAACCGAACGTTGTCGAAATCGCACCCGAATCAATTGCACGCGAAAGCTCCGTCTCAAGTAACGCCGGCAGGGCACACACCGCAAACAAGCCGCACATCTCCGCCAATACCAAAAGAAGCTGAAGATCCGTCAGATGCCGTGACATGATGAATGCCGTCAGTAGAGGAGACGTAATCAAAAATCCATGCTCCGTTTCCAGCACGGATTCCCTGGGGAGCTCACCAAGAAACAGCCGCTGCCTAATGCTGGCAGGACAAGTCCGTTTGTTTCTCGTCCGAACCAATGTATGCAACGGAAAACCGAGCGCGACCGCAGCCGTCGGGTTGCGGGCGAGATCATATCGCTGCCGGTCTTCTTCCGGTCGTGGAAGCGGCGGACACAAAGCGCGGACTTGAGGAGGCAAACGCCAGTACCTAAAAGCCGATATGTCACAAAGTAGATCCTTCATAGGCACAGGAGAACACGAATTTCAACCCAGTCAGTCACGCATTGGCGCGAACGCACCAAAAATGGCGCCGAACGGACTGCCAAGTTTTCAACAGCCCTCCCCAACTGGCCAAAAGCTTGCCGAGAGCTGGACGAAGCCCTGTTGAAAACCCCATTTTTTCTCATGCAGGAGCTTTGCGCGGCAAGTGAGTAGACTTTTTTGAACATCCCGAGCAGGCCGGTCATCCTGCTTTTCAAAACCGCAGGTAGATAGCTTGTTACAAAACTGCCTGGTCGCCATAGTGCTAAAAGTCTACTCACTTAGGTTGCAGAGTGCCCCCCCATTAGCTGCAATTCCAAGGTAGTTAGTACTTTTGGACTCAGATCGTCATACTGAACAAGAATTTGAGTTGAGTTTTCAGGGACAGATGCGCCATCGGCACACCAAAAACAGTCACCGATATCGATAAAAGGGATGCTCGAGCGCGTGAGGGCCCGTGCAAAAGAGCTTCCGCCCGCGTCACACTCCACGGCCACGACGCAGTAAAGGCCGGCGTCCGCGTACTCGATCGAGACTTCCCCTGCCGGAAACGTTTTCCGTACAAGCGCCGCCAGGCCATCACGCGCCCCACGAGCACGAACGCGCACGCGGTTCACATGTCGCTCGTAATCACCCGATTCCAGCAAACGCGCCAAGGCAACCTGATCAACAGAACTTACCGACGAGGCGTAGAAACCAAGGTTGCGTTTAAACCTCTCCATTAGTTCATCGGGCAGCACCATGTACGCCAAACGTAACGCCGATGAAAGGCTCTTCGAAAACGTGTTGGTGTAGATAACCGACTGGGCGGCATCGATCGACGCGAGCGCGGGAATCGGCTTGCCGGCAAGGCGAAACTCACAATCAAAGTCGTCTTCGATGAGATACCGACCTGGCCGCTCGGCGGCCCAGCTCAGCAACGCATAGCGACGTGCAATGCTCGTCACAAGACCGGTCGGATACTGATGAGACGGCATCAGGTGAAGGACATCGGTCCCGGTTTTCTGCAGCGCGCTCAAGTCCACGCCCTCAGCATCCAACGGGACATGCCGCACTTCGCAACCCATGGCCTGATAGATGCGCGTCAAGCGCAAATAGCCTGGATCCTCGACGGCATACACCTTGTCCGCGCCAAGCAACTGAACCAACATGGTATCGAGCAGCTGGGCGCCCGCACCGATAACGATATTGTCGGGATTGACATTCATGCCCCTTGTCCCGCGCAGATGGCGCGCAATCGCACGTCGCAGTCGAGCGGTGCCCTGCGCCGGTGCGGGCGAAAAGATTTCACGTTCGTCTTCGGACGTCAGCGTCGCCCGTAGCGCACTTTGCCAAAGCCGCGCCGCCTCCAAAGCGGAAGGAGAAAGTGCGTCGAATCGCTCTGCCTGCCCCATGGCATCATGCGCGCTGGGACCAACAGGGACAGCATCTCGGTCGATATCCCCCGCAGCCAAAGCCAAAACCGGCGCATCCGGGAGCTCGCACGCGTAGTAGCCACGACGCGGCATTGAGCAAATATAGCCCTCGGCAAGCAACTGGCTATATGCATTCTCGATGGTAATGACACTGATACCCAGATGACTCGCAAAGGCGCGCTTAGACGGCAGATGCTCCCCCGCCGCAATACGGCCAGCAACAATATCATCGCGAATTTGCTGGTAAACATACTCATAAAGCGATGCTTCGCCGCGTTTTTCCAAATTGTAGTCAAGCATGAGTTTGCCACCTGACCTTATCGAGCTGTTCAATCTGGTATTAGGCTGACATTATTATTATCTCGAAAACTGAGTATTTCGCCATACCCAGCTCCCCGATAGGATGTTCCGTTAAGCAATGCACATGCCAACCAAGGGAGCAACCATGGCAGAACAGACCAGCAAGGCCGATCGCGTCAAACTCAATCGCGAACTCGCGCAGATGCTCAAGGGCGGCGTCATCATGGACGTCACCACGCCCGAGCAGGCACGCATCGCCGAGGAGGCAGGCGCCTGCGCCGTCATGGCACTCGAGCGCATCCCGGCCGACATCCGCGCCGCAGGCGGCGTCTCGCGCATGAGTGATCCCAAGATGATCAAGGGCATCCAAAAAGCTGTCTCCATCCCCGTTATGGCCAAGTGCCGCATCGGCCACATTGTCGAGGCGCAGATCCTGCAGGCCATCGAAATCGACTACATCGACGAATCCGAGGTCCTCTCCCCCGCCGATGATGTCTATCACATCGACAAGACCCAGTTTGACGTGCCGTTTGTCTGCGGCGCCCGCGATCTGGGCGAGGCACTGCGCCGTGTTGCCGAGGGCGCCACGATGATTCGCACCAAGGGCGAGCCGGGCACGGGCGACGTCGTTCAGGCCGTGCGCCATATGCGCAAGATCCAAAAGCAGATCCGCGACGTTGTTGCCCTGCGCGACGACGAGCTCTTTGAGGCAGCCAAGCAGCTGCAGGTTCCGGTCGAGCTGGTGCGCGAGGTCCATGCCGCGGGCAAGCTCCCCGTCGTAAACTTTGCCGCCGGCGGAGTCGCGACCCCCGCCGACGCCGCGCTGATGATGCAGCTGGGCGCCGAGGGCGTCTTTGTTGGCTCGGGCATCTTTAAGAGCGGCGACCCCGCCAAGCGCGCCGCCGCCATCGTCAAGGCCGTGGCAAACTTCACCGACGCCAAGCTCATCGCCGAGCTTTCGGAGGACCTGGGCGAGGCCATGGTGGGCATCAACGCCGACGAAATCGAGATCATCATGGAGGAGCGCGGGCGCTAGTCCAGCAGAAAGGATCGCACATGAGCGATTATGCAGACCAAACGGTCGCCGTGCTGGCGGTCCAGGGCGCTTTTGCCGAGCACGAGGCAAGACTGTCCGAGCTGGGCGCACGTTGTATCGAGATGAGGCAGGCGGCCGATTTGCAGCAGAACTTTGACCGCCTGGTCCTCCCCGGCGGCGAGTCCACCGTTCAGGGCAAGTTACTTGCCGAGCTTGGTATGCTCGATGAGCTTCGCACCCGCATTGTTGAGGGCATGCCCGTCCTGGGCACCTGCGCCGGCTTGATTCTGTTGGCGCGCGATCTTGCCGCCCACGACGATAAGGGGACGCCGCGCTTGGCAACCATGGATGTGCTCGTTGAGCGCAATGCTTACGGCAGACAGCTCGGCAGCTTTCGCACCAAGGGGCAGGTAGGCGGTATCGACTGTGAGGTGCCGCTGACGTTTATCCGCGCGCCCCGCATCGTCGAAGTGCACGGCGACACTGAGGCCCTAGCCGAAGTCGACGGTCGCATCGTCGCCGCCCGCCAAGGCAACCAGCTCGGCGTCACCTTCCACCCCGAGCTCGACGAAGACACCCGCCTCCACGAACTGTTCCTGCAAATGTAGGCAGAATTTAAACGAGCGTGGATTTTCGGACATACAACAAATGAGAGTGGATAATCTCCCACTTTGAGCTTGAATGCAGGCTCAAACCGGGAGATTATCCACTCTCATGCTATGTAGTCGTTGGGGACGTTCTTAAACGACTAGTCAAACAAGAA
>ERZ1673744.2254-NODE-2254-length-14863-cov-5.698204_pt1 | contig 14863 bp, 11 predicted proteins | sample MGYA00580207_ERZ1673744 | MGnify/ENA primary metagenome ERZ1673744 (study PRJEB41218, sample SAMN15661751) | gut metagenome | host: Homo sapiens | place: Canada: London | collected 2015-08-20/2019-03-30 | study: EMG produced TPA metagenomics assembly of... | reverse complement strand
GGATATGAATTTCTTTCAGACTCTGTTAACGGATTCCTGGGAATTCACGTCATTTTTCGCTCTTTTTCTCCTCAGCCGGGCACTTACTCAAACTTTTCACTCATCTCATTGTTTTATAACGATTTATTCCATTTCAAAAGCCCAACGGTAAAAACGCGGTCGATGACGTTCAAAAACGAAATGCACTTTTTGGATTCTTCCGGTAGGATGCGTCTCCGCTGAATCAGAGAGCCGGCGCTTTGATTCAGTACGCCTGCTCCGCATTTGAGGGCAGTGACATCAACCTCTTTCTTTAAACCTTAGATGAAGAATAACCTCCCGATTCCTCAAAAGGCCCGATCGGCCGATAAAGCAAAACTCACTGCCCTCCTTCTGGTCGGTACCATCTTCGCCATGACGGCGCCGGATGTTCTCGCAGCCACTGGAGCAGATGATTTTCAGGCAATTTATGAACGCCTCTTAGGATGGACGCAGGGCTCTCTCGGGAAGGCCCTGTCCCTCACGTTTCTTATAATTGGATTGATAGTCGGACTGGTGCGCGGCTCGCTCATTGGAAGCGTCATCTGCGTCGGCGCCGCTCTGGCTCTCGTCACGATGCCGTCGATTCTCAATTCAATTTTTACGGCGACGATCTGATGAGCGTGCCTGAAGGTTATGCGGTTCCAAGATCACTCGAAATCAAGCCTCGGTTTCTCTTCTGGAGCGCCGAGCACGTGATCATAACCTGTTCTCTCATGATTATCGGCGGGATCATTGATCATCTGATTCTCGGAACGCTCGCCGGGATCCTCACAGCTTCCTGGTGGAGCCGCATATCCGCAAAGCAGAGTTCGGGCTTTGCCCTTCATCTCGGGTACTGGTACGTCGACGGCCTCAAGCTTGAACGCACGCCCCCGAGCGCCATGAGGCGCTTCGTCGGGTAGTTTGAACCCGAGGCTCTGAAGCGAACCTGTTCGTTTCGCTCTGCTCTGCTTCTCAATCCGATGGAGGGGCTTCTCTCTTCAAAGCCCCTCCATTCCTCTCCATCCAACTTTCTCTCCGCTCACCATGACACCCACACTCACCGGCGCCATGGCGGCCCGTCTGGGCATGCGAAGCCTTGTCTTCAGAACGCTCGCGGCAAGCCTTGCGACCAACGTTCTTCTGGGGTTCGCTCTGCTCCTCAAAACCCCGCCCGCGCTCACGATTCTTGTGCCCCCGGGCGCAGGAACAGCCGAAGAAGGCTGGGCCTTCACGAACGACGCGCCGGACAGCAGATATCTCGAACGGCACGCGCTTTCGCTCGTCTCCATGCTCACCAACATCACGCCGAGAACGATGGAAGGGTCTCTGTCGAGACTTCTTGAACATGTGGCGCCCGAGAGCTACGGCTCGATGGAAATGCGCCTCATGCGGGAGATAGCGAGCCTCAGGAAAGACATGGCTTCGGTTGCGTTTTATCCCTCGCGCACAAGGACGGACGCAAACGCGCTCGCGGTCACAGTGCTCGGGGAACGAAAGCTTCTCATCGGCTCCGCCGTCACGAGCTCCGACCAGGTCGCCTACGAAGCGCGCTTCCGGTACGCGGCGGGAAGACTCTTCCTTCTCTCCATTACGGAGCTCACGAACGAAGAACGGGAAAAGCGCTTCCGATGACGGCACTCTCCCCGTAAGCCTTCATTGGACCCATCCGACATGACAGCCCTGAGAAGCTTTTTCCTCAGAGGCGTCAGGGCATTGCTGCCTCAAAGATTCCCAACCCCATCATTCAGAACCCTCATGACCCACCTGAAGCCCTTTTTGAAAAAGCCCGCGGCAAGCGTGCTTTTCGTCATTTTTCCAGGACTTCTCGCTCAGTCTTTTATCGACTCTGCTGAAGCCCGGGAACCCGCTCCTCAGGCCGAAGCGCCGTACTTCCGCACGGAAGCCTCCCGCCGGATGCTCCGCTACGACGTGCCTACAGGGAAAACCTCCCGCATCGCCGTGCAGGAGGACCGGATTGTGAGCGCGGTCTATGACCGTGCGCTCCTCTCGATCCAGACCAACTCTCAGCTGGGCGAACTCTACGTTCAGCCCCATATGGCGGGCGAAGCCGCGGTCTACCTCTCGACTGAGAGCGGGAATTCGATTTCGATTCTCTTGAATGCTGAAGAAGACATGGATCCGCAGACGATCATCCTCTCAAAATCCCCGGGCGCCTTTGCGGTCGGGACCGACACCCGGAGCCCCCGGATGCTCGCCCCCATGCCGGCGGCGGACTATGAAGCCGCCGTGAAGCGCATCATCCGTCAGGCGGTGCTGAATGAAGAAACGCCCGACGTCATGAAGCGCGGCGCCTGTCCGAAGCCGTCCGTTTCACTTGAAACCGCCATCCTTGCGCTTCAATCCCTGAAGCCCAAACTCACCGCCTGCTGGTCTTCGATGGGCTTCAACGCCACCGTGCTCCGCGTCACGAACACCCGCCTCGCACGCCAATCGATCGACGAGTCGGTCCTCACCCGCGGCACGATCCTCGCGACCGCGATCGACCGGGATGAACTCTCCTTAGGCGCTTCCGCCTCCCTCATCTTCGTGGAGGCCGGAAGTGGCAGCTGACGATCACCTCTCTGGACAAGGAGGAGGCTCTACGTCCTCTTCCGGCGCCGGCTTATCCGTCTTTTCCTCTGCCTGGGCCTCCGTGCGCTCGAGGATGTCCGATGCTCAGCTCTCGAACGACTTCCGAAAGAAGAAGCAGAAGGGTCTGATGCTTGCTGTTGGTGCGGCATTGCTAGCCCTGATCGGGGGCGGTCTCGTCATGTCGCCTGAAACCCAGAAAGGGAAGACGAAAAACCAGATTACCGATACCGATCTCACGCTCCACCCCGATCGCGCGCAGCGCGAGGCTTACAGTCTCATGACCGAACGGGCTCTCGAAAAGCTTTCGATGCGCTTGGACAGCCTCGAGAAAGGCCTTTCCGAGATGCGGCTTACGTACCAGGATTCGGTGACGAACCTGAAGGGGTCCGTACGCTCTCAGGAAGAGCTCATCCGTTCGCTCGACCGAGACCGTCGCGCCTGGGTCGAATATCAGGCGAAGACCAGCAATACCAAAACATCGCCTTCGAACTCATCGCCCGCAGCTGAAGCCGCTTCCGGGAACCCCTACGATCAGGCGGACCTTGACCGTCAGATCGGAAATGCCGCACCGGTGACGCCTCAGAATGGGGCTTATGTTCCTGAGGGCGGCAGGCTCGCGATGGTGACGCTCACGCCCCCGAAGGACGAGCGGCGCCTCAACACGCCCCGCTTTGCGCCGGCACCCATTTACGAATACGAGAAGCCGCTTGCCGTCAACCGCGCCGCCGGGACGACCGTCGAAACCTACATCCCCGCCGGATCCTTCGTGCGGGCGACGCTTCTCACGGGCGTCTATGCACCGACGGGCGGAGCGGGAGCCTCTCAGGCCATGCCGGTTCTCATGCGGCTCGATGCTCCGGCGGTGCTCCCGAACCGCTGGAAATCGAAGGTCGATTCCTGCCACGTCACGGGGTCTGCCACGGGCGACATCTCGTCCGAGCGGACACTCATTCGTCTGGATCGGCTTTCCTGCGTCGGGAAGAAGGGCGAGACGCTCGACATTCAGGTCTCGGGCTACGCGGTGGGAAGCGACGGCAAGGTGGGCGTGAGAAGCACCCTCGTCACGCGAAGCGGTCAGGCGATTGCGGCGGCGCTCTCCACGGCCGTTCTCTCCGGACTCGGAAAAGCCGTGAGCCTCTCCGCCCAGTCCGTCACCACGAACGTGACGGGCCTCGACACCGTTCGATACGACAACGCTCTCCAGGCGGGGCTCGGTCAGGGGATGGCCTCCGGGTTCGACCGGATTGTCGACCATTACCTGAAGCTTGCCTCCCACATTTTCCCCGTGCTCGAAGTGGATTCCGGCACGCCTCTTGATCTCGTCATCTCGCAGGGCACGATCCTGCGCGAAAGCTGATGCCGATCTCTTTTCCCCAAGACCCTCATCAACTGCCAATTCAAGATCCTTTCATGACCAGTCTCAGCAACATTGAAGTCTTCGAGAAAACACGTTCCGCCCTTATTTTTGAGTACGGTCCTGCCGCTGATCAGAACAACGTCCTCGGCCTCGTGAGCGGACTTGCCTGCCGTCTCGTCGCCATGAGGCTACTGCATTCGTGCAGCATCCATTTCGACGAAATGCTCGAGGTGAGGCGCGCCGAACCGGATGCCGCCTGGGACGATCTCCTCATGCTCGAAAGCCTCTGCGCCCGCAGGAAGGCGGTGGTGAGCTTCTACAGCCCGAAGAACGCCAAGAGCAATGTTGAGCTGATTGCCGTCGTGCGGCTTAAAGAGTCTCTCCGCACCTTCTGCGTCATCGTGACATCGAGACAACCGAAGCTCATTGATCGGATCAAGCCCGCCTCGTCGCTCTGCTTGAAGGCCAACCAGCACTGTTACGAGGCAATGAAGGCCAAGGTCAATGCCGTCAGAAAGAACGATCCAACATTCCAGGAGAAATTCCTGCTTCTGACCTCGGCAATTGCAAGCAGCGCCAAAGCGTGGCAGGAAAAGAATGCCGTTGACTTCCGCTTTACGGCTCCCCCGGGAAACGAAAGCGCCGTAAGGGAAGAAGTGGATCCGTTCCTGAAGCGCATGATCCTCCTCAACCCCATAACAAGCGACAAGCGCATGATGAATAAGCCGCTCCCGCAGACCACGCATCTGCGCGCCTGCCTCACGGAACTCATCGACTGTGATTCGCACCACAGAAACGGTGCGTCCCTCTTCGGGCTTCCGGGAAAAGTCGCCGCAGAGAATGCGCTCGATCCGCATGCCGTCAGCTTTGAGGAGCTCCTTGACTTCCTCTACCGCAGGATCACGAACAGATCCTGGTTCCGTCACGCCATTGCCATGAAAAAGCACAGAGGCCATGCCATCGCAATTAAGGAAAAGGCTTCCTACTCCGAACGCATCACTTCCTGGCTCACTGCGCACGTGAATAAGAAAGATCTCTTCCATACGTACCCCCATGCCGCAAGGCTTACGGGAACGACGAGTCTCGCCTGCCTGTTCGTTGCGCTCATCCCGGGCTGCACCTCGCTCACGGGCCTCAACGCAACGGACAGCTTCTCCTGCCCAAAGGCTCCGGGAGTTTCCTGCTCGTCGCTCCATGAAACGTACGAAATGAATGCGGCCGGACTTCTTCCGCACCAGCGTGCGGAAAAAGCTCCCGTCATTGCCGCTCCGAACCCGGAAGAGACCCTGCCGGAAGAAGCCCGTCCGCCCGTTGCAAAAGTTGAAGTGCGCTCCCCCGTTGCGTCCGCCTCCGGCACCACCAATGTGGATTCGGTCGTGGAGAAAGCGGTTCCTCAGAAGACGGCGGCCAACTCCCCTGCGCCTGAAGGAAAAGAACCCCAGGTTCGTGAATCCGTACCGCGCCTTGAGCATCAGGAGTCCGCTCGGTTCTTCGCCGCCGCCCCTCAGCGCCGGCCCGAGGAAATCATCCGCATCACGATCGCGCCCTGGACCGACAGCGATGGCGACCTTCATGAAGGCCACCGGCTCTACATGCGCGTGCGGGAAGCCTCCTGGATGACGCCCCACCGCGAAAACGCGGGGCGCTCCGCCGTCGTGCCGCTCCCCTTTGCGGTTGAACCGGCTCTTTCCGCCAAATCCGCGGCTTCCCGGAATGAGGAAGGTGGCCCGCTTTCTTCCGGCGCTTCAACCTCGTCCGACGCGCTCCGGGCGCTCCGGGACACCTACGCCGAAGAGCTCGCCAGGGTTCTTCCCTCGGGGAGCAATTCCCGATGACGGCCCGGAAATCCGCCCTTTCCGGCGTCAAACGCCTGATGGATACCGCCCGTGAGGCGCTTTTCCCCGGGACTCTTCTACAGTCCCGGGGCGGACGCGTTCGTCATTCGGCGGAGCTCCCTGCAACGCAGCTGGACGGGGACCGCGCGGAGCTCGATTCTCTTGGGGCATATCTCCCCTACGACGAGCTGATCGAAGAGCACTTCATGGCGCTCTCCGCCGCAGAACCCGGCCGTCCCGAGGGTCTCGGCTTCACGATTGAGGTGATTCCGCAGACGGGCGTCACGGAAGAAATGCAGAAGACGCTTCTCACGCTCGGGAACCTTCCGCTTCCCGTCGGCTCCACGATTGCGATGACGGCCTATGCGTCGCCTGAAATCGACGGGCTCCTTGAAGCCTGGACGCGCTCGCACCTGACGGGGGTCGTCAAGCTCTCTGAAGACTCCCGCGGGGTCGCGCTCGGCATGGTCCGAAACCGCGCGGATCTCTTTCGCCGGGCGGCGCGGGATCAGATCCTCCCGGCCGCACCCGTCGAAGTCCGGCACTTCCGCGCGTGGTTGTCGGTCGTGATCAAAACCAGCGACCCGTATGAGGAGGAAGCGCTCGAGACCGCGCGCCGCACGGCGCGCGCAATGGAGGCGATTCTTTCTCAGGCGCACCTCTGGGGCGGACTCTGGGGAGCGGCGGACTACGCCCTGACGCTCCGCGAACTCCTCAACCCCCAGAAGGTCCGGGCGGGAACATTATTAAGGCAATCATCCATTAGTTACGTATGGATCAATGAAAATTCAAGTTAATCAATAATGTTATCTGAGTTGCATCAACTAAATGATGGCTTCGTTAATAAAACCCAGATTCCTCTCGATCTTCGACGAAATCCGCTGGCAGCTCATGGACCGAGACACCGAGGTCGAGGTTGAAAAGAACGGCGTCCTCTTTCACGGGGGACTGGAAGCAGACCCGACAGACTCGCGAAAGCTCGGCGTCACGGCTATAGGCCTCTCGATTGAAAACTATGCGCCGAGGATGGATCTCGCCCGAATTTCATTGCTTTTGGGCGAACCCACCCGCGCGGGCGCGCAGATTCCGTGCCCGTTCCTTCTCACCTCGATTCTGGAAGTTCCCGACATCGCGGCCGAGAAGGCGCGGGTGTCAGCCATGTGCGTCCGCACGCGCCAGATGATGACGACGCCGATTGCGGCTTTGGTCACCCACTACCACGAAGCGCACCGGGAATTCACGATCGGCGAACGGAGCTTTGAGTCCGCCGGGGGCGTCGCACGGGTGCTCCATCAGATGCTTCTCCTCGCACCTCGCGGGCGGGAGGCCGATGCCATTCAGGCAGCGCAGGCTTTGAGCCGCAAGGCATCGATGGACCTTCAGACCAATACGGCGCTTCATGCCCAGGCGCTGATGGCCGTTTTGCCCTGTTCCGCCGGCCCGCGGCTCGCGTCCGACATGAAGAAGCTCCGCCGCTTCCCGAGACGCACGGCCGCCACGGCCATCTGCGGCATGCCCGTGATGACGGAATACCGCGGCACGGGTCCGAGACCGGGAAAGCGCGAAAGGACGCCGCTTCTCATGCTCGCCGGCAGAAAAGGCCAGGTCTTCTTCGTCGACCCCTTTGCCAACGCCCACGGCTCCTATTCGGCAACCGTTGTGGGAAAACCGGGTTCGGGCAAATCCGTCGTCATGAACGAACTTACCGCTTCGACCATCCTCTCGGGCGGCCGGGTCTGGATCATCGACGCGGGGTTTTCCTACAAGAAGCTCTGCGGACTTTTGGGCGGCTCCTTCATTGAATTCAACGACGAAGCCCGCTGGGATCTGAACCCTCTGAAGTTCCTGACGGACGGATCCCGCGACGGAAGTTTCGAAAGCGACGACCGGGAGCTCCTTGAAATGGTCGTGAAGATCCTCTCTGAACTCATGACGAGCCGGGGGCTTGACAACTATGCGGAGTCGATCCTTTCGGAGTGCGTGCAGAAAACGGCGCGGATGGCAGCCGCAGAAGGGAGGCCGCCCCTCATCGACCACCTTCGCGAAATGCTCATGGGCTACCGCCTTCAGGGGCGCGAGGAACGCTCAGCCCTTGAAATGGCGGCAATGCTTCAGCCCTTTGCGAAGGACGGCCCCTTTGCCAAATGGTTTGACGGTTCCGGGAAAGCCATCGCCTTCGACAAAGCCCTCACGGTTCTCGAGCTCGACGGCCTCTCATCCCACAAGCGCCTGCGCTCCGCGGTCCTCATGACCCTCATGCTTTCAATCGAACGCGCAATGCAGACGCGGCCGAAGTCGGAGACGAAGCTGGTCTGCATCGATGAGGCCTGGGACCTGATGGGCGAAGGCGCTTCCGGCCGCTTCATTGAAACGGGCTACCGGCGAGCGCGAAAGTTGAACGGCTCCTTCGTCACCGCCACGCAGTCGATTGCGGACTTCTTTCTCTCCGAAACCGCAGAGGCCGCCTGGCGGTGCGCGGATACGCGGATCTTTCTGCGTCAGGACGCGGACAGCCTTGAAGCGTTGGAGCGAGACGGCCGCATGGCAAGGGACCCGTGGCTCCGGGAAGCCATCACGTCGCTCACGACCGTGGCCGGTGCCTGGAGCGAGATGGTTGTGAAGGTGGGCGACGAACCCGCCGCAATCGGCCGGCTTCTGCTCGACGCCTATTCGCGCGTTGCCTATTCAACGCTCCCGCACGAAGTCGACCTCGTCAACCGCTGGCAGAAGGCGGGGCTTTCCCTCTCCGAGGCCATTGCCCGAACGGCGGCTTCTGAAGCGCCGCCCGACTGACAAGGCTGAGGGAACCCCAGACGACATGCTTTTCCAAATCCCCCGGGAATCGGATCGATTCCGACCGGGGCTGAAGGCTCGTTGTCGCTCCATTTTGTTTGATCGAATAAGTTTTTACAAATAAATCAATGCAATCAAAGAAAGCTACAACTCCAGCCGGCACCGGCTCGAAGACCGCTGCGTCTGCCGCTTCTCCTGCGCCTGAAGGCCCGGTGACGCCCGCTCCTGCTCCTGCCGCTCCCTCTCCTGCAAAGAAGCGGGCGGGGAAAGGGGCAAAAGCAGCGCCGAAGAAGGATGCTTCAAAACCTTCGAAGCAGACCAAAGCTGAAGACGCTCTGTCAGCCGCGACCGCTGCTCCCGAAGCCGCTTCCGCCTATCCCTTCCCGCCGCCTCCGGAGGCGCTTCCCTGGGAAGGCGTGGGCGATGCCCTGCCCAGAAGAAAGGATCAGCTCGAAATCAATCGACGCGAGCGGGAAAAGCTCGCGGAACTTCTGGGCTCTGCTGAAGGCAATTCACCTCTGACAGCTCAAGCACGCGAGGCGCATGAGGAGAAGGCAGAAGCCGCTCCCGCACCTGAGGGTCCCGTGTTCCTCGGCCAATCACAGAAAAAGAACGCCCCTTCGGCGGCAAAGGCAGAAAAGCCCGCGACAGCGGTAAGCCCGGCCGTCACCGAGACGGAGAAGTCTTCCCCTGAGTCGAATGCATCAGCGCCTTCGAAAGCCGCCGGCACGCCGAAGAAGCCGAAGACTCAGAAGCCGGCGCAGAAGGCGGATCCTGCCAAGGCGAAGAAAGCGGCGAAACCGAAGAACGGTGCAAAAAATGTGAAACCGGCTGCGGCGGTCGCTGCCGCCCCTCAGACCATGGCTTGCTTCAGGAATGCTGAAAAAGCGGCTCCTTCAACCGGGACGGCTCCTGTCGAACCCGCGCCCGCTGCTGCACCCGGAAATGACTCGGTAAAAGACGCTCCCGCCCAAAACGCTCCGGATGCCGAAGAAAAGCCGGCTTCGCCCGAACCGACACGCTTCTCGAGCGGTCGGTCGGGCGTCTTCGGCGCATCCCTCGGCCGCGGACTTCAGGAACTGTCGGAAGAGCTTCCCGGGGAATCTTCCTATGAAGCCTCCGGTGAAGCCTCTGAAGAGGCCGCAAGTACTTTCGTCGACGCCCCCGCAGAGCGTGAAGCCTCGACCTCTGCTCCTGACGCAGACCCGGACGCCCCGCACTTTATTGCGCTCGACGGCAGACGAAAGAATCTTGAATCCCGGGAAAAGCCCCATGAACCCATGCGGGAGCTCTTTCCCTCGGGCACGCACGAGATCATGAAGGAGATGGCGGATCCCGACTGGAAGGAGAAGTTCCTTGCGGATTCGCTCGCACTTCGCGATGAGCTGGCAGAAGAGGAAAAGACCCTTGCCATCCGCGCAGCAGCTGACGCCCTACCGCTTCCCAGCGCAGAGGAGCTTGCCCGGGCGCGGATCGAATGCGAGGCGATCAAAGGCGAACGCCCTCGTCTTTCGCTTGCCGATCACCCCGACATCCTTCTCGCCTTTCCGGACGATCCCAAAGACGCCTATCTCGCAGTCCTCATGCGCGAGACCGCCCGGCTTGAATCAAAGGCGCGGGAGATTGCAGAGCTCAACCCGGCAGATCCGCGTCTCCCGCAGGTTCTTAGCGCCTTCGAGGAGGCGCTCGAAGCCGCGCTCCCCGCCTTTGAGGAAAAGGTGCGCGGTATCAATGCGCGCGTGCGGCTTCTGAAGGAAGCGGGCGCTGCCGCTTTCCTCCGGGGCCCCATGGCGTCCGACGCTTTCCATCCTGAGGACGAAGATGAGAGCAGACTTTCGAGTCTGATGGATGCGCTCGCCCGCATTTCCCGGGGCGAACTTCCGAAGAGCAGCGAAAAGCGAGAACCCACGCCGACCTCGCTCTGGCTCGACGCGCTCGAAGGGGCTTCCCAACCGCACGCTGAAGCTGCGGCTCCTGAGAAGGTTCAGAGAATTCCCGGCCGAAACGTCTCCCGAGTTTACGTCGACGCGTCCGGTGCGCAGGCGGATCACGCCCGGCCGACGCAGATTACTTCATCTCCTGACGGCAGCGAACCGACTGCAGCTTCATCGCATTCTCAGGCGAAGTCATTCCTCTTCCGTCCGGCCTCCTCTCTCGGCGCAATCGCGAGCGCGCTTCTCTGCGCGGCGATCGTCCCGTTTCTCGTTTCCACGGTTTTCCCGAGCCCAGTTTTTGCCGTGGTCGACCACGACTTCGTGCGCGAACGCGTGGCGCTTCTTCGGATCGCTCACACGCGCCCCGGGATGCCCGAACGCGAGGATCTCGGGAAGCTCGACGGCGACCGGATTGATGAAGCCATTAGATCTGCTTCTGAGTCAAAGGGCCTTCCTGTTCTCGATGCAAAGGCGGTTCTCGCCGGTGCTGCGTACTCCCGAAACACGCGCGACCTGACGGACGAAGTGTTCGAGCGCCTCGGGATTCGACCCGAAGAGCTCCGGGTGCTCGACGACGCCATCAAAGAGGGCTGGGCCGCGGACCTCTCGAACCTCGCCGAATCCAGGACCGCCACGCCCTCAGCCCTGATGGCAAAGGCGCGCGAGGCGGAAGCCAATCCGCCTTCGCCCCATTCCGACCATGACTTCATGGACCGCGTGAAGAGAACCCTCAGATTCCTTCGGTCCGATTCAACTCAAGCCAGCAAGGGAGAAGCGCCGTGAGAAAGCCTTTCGGCGAAAGCCTGAAGCCCGTTGAACCCCGCGGACAGCTCTATCGGGAAGCGGCACGCGCGCACGCGGCCGACCGCATCGGACCAACCATTGATGGCGAAAAAGCGCTTCTCGCGCTCTTTCTTCAGGGAGCGTCAGCCGTCAGGGACGACGTCACTGTGGAAGGGATGCTCGAAGTCCTCTTTGCGCGTGCGCTCCTTTCGTCGTCCGCCGGCGCTTCCGGGAAACCGGGTTTAAGGGAAACGCTCGACCTTGTCCGCTCGATGGATGCAAAGCAGGTGGAAAAGGTGCTCGACGACGCTGCGGCCATTGCGCGGCAGCTGCGGCGCGAGCGCCTGCTCGCCGCCAAAGCGCTCAGAAAAGCATTCCGCGAGGGTGACGACGGCTTTCTTTCCGACAAAAGAATCGGAGAGCTCGAAGCCGCAGCCGACCTTCCGCCCGTGGCGGGAAAGGTGCTCGAGCGCCAATCCTCCGCCCCCTGGGATGCCCTTCATGACGGACATCTCGGATCCCGGCGCGCCGCGTGGGCGCTCGGGATCGTGCGCTATGCGCGTGCGGTTGCGCCCGAACGCGGAAGGCGCATCACCGCGGCTCTCTCGAGCCTCGGGGAATCCATGGGCGAACGGGGCTCGGACCTCTCCCGCATTGCGTCCCTCTGGACGATGCGCCGTCCGCTCGTGGTGCTCCCCGAAATTAATGCCTACACGATCAAGCTCGTCCACGACCTCTGGCTCGCGGATCCGGCGATTGCCGCCGTCAATACCGGCGCGCCCGTCAAAGGAAATCCCTTCGCAACGCTTCAGATTCCCTTCGTTGAGGACCAGAAAGGGTATTTGAAGGCCTTCCTGTCCCTCTCAGAGCTCCCTGCGCTCGTCGAACCCCGTCTCGGAGGCTTTACCGTCACCGCGGCGACAGGATTGATGCGGCTCACGCGTTTGCCGAAGAAGAACCGCTTCGGGAAAGGCTTTGCCATTCCCGCCTGGATGAGGACGTTTGCGGAAATCGGGCTTTTGAACCGCCACGACAATGCCCTGAAGCTGGGAACAAGGCTCTCGCCCGCCGTCCGGCTCAAGTTCTTTTCGCTCTACCGCGAATTAATCCGCGTCCCGATCGAAGGCGAGCGCTTCGTCGACGGCCCCGAGGCGGATGCGATCCGTTCGACCCGCGCGCAGCTCCTTGACGCCCGGGAGGAGCTTCTGCTTCTCATCGCCCGCGAGGAAGAGAAGGCGGAACAAGAGCTCGAAGCACGTGTCCGGAGAAGAAATGAACGGATGCAGAAAAGGACGGCAGCAGCAGACCGCAAGGCCGGGAGGCCGGTTGAGACGGAGGCGGCGGCATGAGTTTCGGCTTCTCTCCTTTCTTTCGCACCCTCTCGCGTCCGGCCGCTGCCGCCTGCTTCACCGGGCTTCTCGCTCTTTCTTCGACGAGCGAGGCGCTCGTCTGCAGCGGAAGGATTGCGAACCCCATTACCGATGTCTGCTGGTCCTGCATGGAACCCATCACCATTGCGGGAAGCGCCTCGATTTCGGGGAAGGGAAAGCTTCCGGACGCCAGAACCGATGCGGCTCCCGTCTGTTCCTGCGGGAGCGGCGTCAACCTGTCGGTCGGGATCAACATTTCCTTCTGGGAGCCTCTGCGCACCGCGGAGGTCGTCCGCCATTCGTGGTGCTTCCCGAGTTTGGGCGGCATGAAGCTCGATCCTGGCGGCATCCGGTCGTCCGATCACGGGCGAACGCCGCAGGGGTTCGGCAAAAACCGCCGCACCGCCTTCTGGCTGACCCACTGGTATCAGACGCCCTGGCTCTTTGTACTCGAAGCCCTTTTGGACAACGCCTGCATCGAGGAAGCGCCGTGGGATCTCGCCTACCTCTCGGAACTCGATCCCCTCTGGGACGATTCGATGAGTTCGTTTCTCCTCTCGCCCGACAGCGCGCTCTTCACGGCCGGGGCGGCCTTCGGCGCATGCGCGGTCGACTGTGCACTGGCGAGCGCAGGGCTCTCGGAAAAGACGCTCTACTGGTGCTCGGGCTGCCAGGGCTCCGTCTTTCCGCTTTCGGGCTGGATGGCCGCGCAGACAAGCCCCTTGCAGGCCTGGCACCTGATGGCGCACCGCTTTGCGATGAAGCTTTCCCGTGAAGGGCTCCTCTGGTCCGCGCACGGGAAGAAGGGCCAGTGCGGGCCGTACCTCCAGCCCATTTTCGACAAGTCCGTCTGGCGAACGCAGCTCCTTTATCCCTCCCGGACGACGGACAAGTCTTCTGGAGGCTGCTGCCAGCCCCTCGGGCGAAGCACTTCTCTCTGGGGAAGCGGCAAGACCTTTCCCTACACAGGTGAAGACGGTGCGGTGCTTCTCTGGCGAAAGCGCGACTGCTGCCTTTCGGCCGGGATGGCTGATGCGGTCGCAAGGTCGGCTGAGTTTATGTCGAACGCAGCAGAGGGCATTGCTGCCCGAAGAAGCGCTCTTTTCACTCCTCCCGCCCGCACGGACGCCGCCGCGAGGTGAGGTTCGGGTTCAGCCCTTATGTCCTCCGGCTTCTCTTCGCATCCCGGCTGCCACTTCTCTCTGACTCCTTGTTTTCTTTTTCCCATTCATGACAAAACACTTTCTTCCTTCCCTGCCCTTTCTTCTTCTGCCGCTTCTGCCATGTGTGACGAAGACCGTCCTCGCGATGCCGGGCGCGCCGATGCTCCCGCTTTCAGCCTTTGCGCCCGGCTGCGGCGACCTGAGCGCAGGCAGAGCCGTGATCCTCCATCCGGCAGAAGGCCCCGTCTACCCCAACGACCTCCCCGACTGGGCCGAGGTGCTGCAGATGACGGTGATGCACTACGAGGCCTCGGGCGAATTCGAGCGCCGCCGGCAAAAGACGGTTTCCGACATGGAAGCCGCCCTCGAATCGCCCCGGGGCGCGGTGAAGCTCCCGCGGGCTGTCAGAAAGGAACGACGCGTGATTCCTTTCCCTGAGGATCTCAAGCGCTTAGAACTCCGCATGTCGCAGGGCGAAGCGCTGCAGAAAAAGGTCTTTCTCCTGATCGACGGCGACGATGAGGACCAGCGCCGCTGGGTCAAAGCCAGGCTTGACGAGGAAGCCCGCAGGAAAGGAATTGCCACGGCGCAGGTGGTTCTCCTCTCGGGGAAGCGGAGTCTCGTTCTGAAAGAGATCGGGAGCCACGCCGCGCTCGTGCGCGTGATGCTCGACCAGGGCGGTCAGATGCGCCGGATGCTTGAGGTGACGGCGCTCCCCGTGCGCGCCTCCTTCTCGCTCGAAGGCTGGGAAATTGAAACCGAAGTCGTGGAGGAACACGCATGAGGTGCCTCTATTTAAAGCGTCTTCTTTTCCCCGGACTTCTTCTCCTTTCGTCAGGCGTTTGGGCCGCAGAAATTGCGGCACTACCAGAGCTCGCGTCAAAAAATGACAGAGAGGTAGAGGTGCCCCCCTCCGGCCGACCGGAACCGGCTGCAGGAGAAGGATTCCCCGGATTTTCAGGTCTTCCGGATCTTTCAGGTCCGGAAGCACGTTCTGGTGCTCGTCTGAATGATGACGGCGACGCCTCCCTTA
>ERZ1673744.2250-NODE-2250-length-14891-cov-4.261054_pt1 | contig 14891 bp, 13 predicted proteins | sample MGYA00580207_ERZ1673744 | MGnify/ENA primary metagenome ERZ1673744 (study PRJEB41218, sample SAMN15661751) | gut metagenome | host: Homo sapiens | place: Canada: London | collected 2015-08-20/2019-03-30 | study: EMG produced TPA metagenomics assembly of... | reverse complement strand
CCCGTCATGCCGACATCGGTGATAAAGCCCGTACCCTGCGGCAGGATCTGTTCATCTGCGGTTTGCACATGCGTGTGTGTCCCGAACAGGGCGGAAATGCGTCCGTCGGCATAAAAGCCGAGTGCCTTTTTCTCCGCCGTTGCCTCCGCATGAAAATCCACGATGCAAAAGCGCGGTCGGCTTTCGAGCAGTCGGTCGAGCACAAAGAACGGATTGTCCACCGCATCCATATACATCTGTCCCAGAAGATTGATGACCGTCACGGCATAGCGCCCGCGATCCACAACGGTGATGCCGCCGCCGGGAACATCGCCGGGAAAATTTGCGGGGCGCAGTGCCGTGTCGTGGGTGTCAAGCCAGTCGGCGTATTCGGGGCGGCGGAAGGTGTGGTTGCCGCCGGTAATGACATCCGCGCCCGCCGCAAAAATGCGGTCGGCAGCGGTCGGGGTGGTGCCGTTGCCGTCGGCGGCGTTTTCGCCGTTGACGATACAGACATCCACACCGTTTTCGCGTTTAACCGCAGGCAGCACCCGCTCCAGATGGGCGATGCCTGCCGTGCCGACCACATCGCCGATACATAATACTTTCACAAAAAGCACCTTTCCGAAAAACAGGGCGGGGCTTCGCAAAAGCGACGCTCCGCCCTGTTGTGTTGTGATTATTCGAGAGAGAGGAAATAGTAGTAGACCGGTTGCCCGCCGGGTACGACGGTAACCTCAATGCGGTTGCCCGCTTTTTCCTGAATGGCGGCAGCCGCCGTGTTTGCCGCCTCCTCGGTGACATCCGCACCGGCGATGAGGGTGATGAAGCCGGTCTCCTTGCCTGCGAGGCGACGCGCGTTCAGCATGGTCTTTGCCAGCTTTACGACCGCGTGCTCCACGCTGCTGTCGACGAAGGACAGCTTGCCCTCCTCCATGGCGAGGATGTCGCCCTCGTGAATGTCGTGACCTTCAAAATCGCTGTCTCTGGCAGCAAAGGTAAGCGCGCCGCTGGACACCGCCTCATATGCCTGCCGCATAGCAACGAGATTTTCCTCAACACCTGCTTCAGGATCAAAAGCCAGCATGGACGAAATGCCCTGCGGCACGGTGCGTGTGGGCAGCACGCGCACGGTACGGTCGGCAAGCGGAACCGCCTGCTCGGCGGCAAGAATGATGTTTTTGTTGTTCGGCAGCACATAGACGAGCTTGGCCGGCGTCGCCTCAATGGCGTGCAGGATGTCGTCGGTGGAGGGGTTCATGGTCTGACCGCCGGACACCACCTGATCGCACCCAAGGTCGCGGAACAGCTCGGCGAGACCGTCGCCCGCCGCGACCGCCACAAAGCCATACGGCTTTTCCGGCTCGACGCGCGTATACTCCGGCACCTGTTCGCCCTGCGTTTCGCCGACCCAACCGGCATTTTCGTGCTGCAGGCGCATATTCTCCACCTTGACGGTTTCAAACTGTCCGTATTTTAGGCCCTCCTGCAAGGCGTTGCCGGGGGCGTTGGTGTGCACATGCACCTTCACGATGTCGTCGTCATCCACCACAACGACGCAGTCGCCGATGGACTCAAGATAAGCACGCAAAAGCAGCGGATCGCGGTCATTCCCTTTATCACGCGCAACGATGAACTCGGTGCAGTATGTAAAGGTGATCTCCGCGTCGAAGCTCCCGACGACGCTTTCCTTCTTTACCTGCTTTTGCATAGCCGCAGTATCGGCGCCGTCCGCAAAGATCGGCGCGCCGCCGAATACCGCCTGCATTTCATGAATGACGACACAGAAGCCCTTTCCGCCCGCGTCCACGACGCCCGCCTTTTTCAGCGCGGGGAGCAGGTCGGGGGTGCGGGCAAGAGAGGCGTCCGCCTCGGTGCAGATGGCATCCCACACAAAAAGCGCGTCGGGATTTTCCGCTGCCGCTGCCGTGCCTTTTTCCGCTGCCTCGCGGGCGACGGTCAAAATGGTGCCCTCGGTGGGCTTCATGACCGCTTTATACGCTGCCTCGACGCCGAGCGTCAGCGCCGCCGCAAGAGCGACACCGTCGGCGCTTTCCATGTCCTTCAGCCCCTTGGCAAAGCCACGGAACAAAAGCGACAAAATGACGCCGGAATTGCCGCGCGCACCGCGCAGCAGCGCAGCGGACGCAGTCGTCGCCACCTGCCCGACCGTCGGGTCTTCCAGCCGCGCCAGCTCGCGCGCACCGGCGGCAATGGTCATGGACATGTTCGTTCCCGTATCGCCGTCCGGCACGGGGAACACATTGAGGGCGTCGACCTCCTGCTTGACGGAATTCAGACGATTGGACGCCGATATGACGGCATCACGCAGAGTTTTTCCCTGTATCACTGGTAACATTACCTCCCGACTCATTCGGCCTGCATGTTGTCAACAAAGACATTGACCTTTTTCACGGCCAGTCCGGTCGCTTCCTCAACAGTATAGCGCACTTTGTTGACAATACTTTTGGCTATTGCGGAAATATTCATACCGTATATAACGGAAATATGCAGATCGACGATCAGACGGTCGCCGTCGCTGCGCACACGGATGCCGTCATCGGCAAAGGAGCGCTTGAAAAACACCGAGCGCAGCCCCTGGCGCGGTCCGCTCTTGACCATGGCGGTCACGCCGTAGCATGCCGAAACGGCACTGCCGACCAGATAGCGGAAATACTCCTGTGACACTTCAATCGTTCCGTAGCGGTTTTCAATGCGGATCATGAGACACACACCTTTCTAGTGGGTTATGCCGTCATAGACCGAATAGGCTGACGGCGTGATATATGTGAGGGCGGCATGTCCTGCCGCCATACCCTGTCGGTAGCAAAGCGGGATATATGGCATATCGCGGCTGAAATCGGCGACAAATTCCGCCGCCGTTTTTTCTCCCGCGCGGTAGGCGGCATAGCTTTGCGCCGCCTTATCCGCCGTGTTCACGCCGTATGCACCCGCGCCGCCTGCGCGAAAAAACACAAAGAGGTTCATCGACGGCGTCAGCCGCATCTCGCCGATATAGAGATCAAAATTTCCGGCGGCGAGCTGCGCCTTGTAGTCATCATAGGCGGCGGGCTGCGCCGTGACCTGAAATCCCGCCTGAGTCAGCTGCTGCACCAAAACCTTGACAAGCGCCTCGCGGCAGCGGTTGCCGCTCGCATACAGAAGGGTGAGCGGCACTTCCTTCACCGACGCCGCACCGGCAACACCGGTAGCATCGGTTGCAGCCGTTTCGGCAGTCGTTGTTGCGGTCGTTACGGTTGTTGTCGCGGTGTCCGTTGCAGCCGTTTCGGCAGTTGTCGGCACAGATTGCGCCGTTTGCAGCAGCTCGTTCACTCGTCCCGCCTCACTGCCGGCGGAAAAAGCGGAAAGGCCCGCCGCCGGTCTCCATTTCGGGTGAAACGGCGTCGTCGCGGGCATCGCCCGTCCGGCATAGGACGAGGCGGCAAGTGCCGTGCGGTCAACCGCCGCAGACAACGCCTGTCGCACAGCGGGGGCGGCAAGCACCGCCCTGCCGCTGTTGACGCCGAGATACACAAGCTGCGGGAGATCCACCGCCGTATCCTTGGCGGAGGTGCGGGGGATGTTACCGTCGCTGAGATCTTGAAACATATAGTGAATGCTGCCGTTCTCCAGATTTTGCAGCACGGCATCCTTGCTGACGAGGGAAAGGAGCTTTATCTCCTTGTTCTGTGCGGTCGCACCGGCGGCGTTTTTGGGGTTCGCCGTCAGCGTCTGACGGTCCGCCTGAAAAACATACGCGCCGCTGCCGACGGCGGCGGTCGCCGCCGCCCCCGTATCGGTCGAGCGCTTGATGATCGGGAAATACAGATTATAGCTGCCGTTCGGATCGGCAGAGGACAGCGTGAAGGTGATGACGCCGCGCTTGGCGCTCGCCGCTTGCACATTGGAAAGGGCGACACGGTAATTCTCCGAGGCCTTCGCTTTGTTGAAGCTATACACCACGTCGTCGCCGGTGACGGCGCTGCCGTCCGAAAAGACGGCGTTCGCACGCAGGGTGACGGCAATGTGCGTTGAGTCGGTCTGCTCCGCGCTTTGCGCCAGCACAAGCGTCGGGGAGAAATCCGCTCCCGGCCGCAGCAGCGGCTCATACAAAAGCGGGGAAAGGCAGACATTGAGCTGTGTCGCAGCGGAGAAGGGGTCGAGCGTGTCCTCGCGGTTATAGGCAAGGCACAGCGTTTCCGGCGCAGTCACCGCATCGCTGTTGTCGGTCGGCGCCGTGTCGGAATCGGAGGGCGTCACCGCCCGACAGCCGACAAACGCAAGCGTCAGCAGCAGGCAGGAAAGCAAGCTCAAAATGCGTTTCACGGCACACCTCCTACACTCGTCATTCTAGTATAGCACTTTCTCACAAAATAATCAACACAAATTTGGCGAAAAAGCGCCCCTCCTACCTGCGTAAGAGGGGCGTCGGATAATCTTATGCCTTAGTCGTCGTCACGGCGGCGATCGTTGCGGCGGAAACCGCCTTCACGGCGCGGTCTGAAGGAACGGGGCGCATCGGAAACAGAGTTTTCCGGCGTCAGCCCTTCGACCTCGATGAGCGCGTCGCGGCGGGACAGGTTCAGTCTGCCCTGCTCGTCGATCTCGACGACCTTGACCATAACCTCGTCGCCGACCGACACGACATCCTCCACCTTGTCCACGCGCTTGACATCAAGACGGCTGATGTGCACAAGGCCCTCCTTGCCGGGCGCGATCTCCACGAATGCGCCGAAGGTCATGAGGCGGGTGACACGACCCTTATAGATCGCACCGACCTCGGGATCCTTCGCAATGGTCTCGACAACCATGAGCGCGCGCTTGGCATCGTCGGTGTTGAGCGCGGAAATGAACACGCCGCCGTCCTCGGAAATATCGATTTTGCAGTTGCATTCCGTCTGGATTTTCTGAATGACGCAGCCGCCCTTACCGATGACCTCGCGGATCTTGTCAACATCGATCTTGGTGCTGAGCATCTTCGGCGCATACTTCGAAAGCTCTGCGCGCGGCTCGCTGATGACCGGCGCCATCACATCGTCCAGGATGTGGATGCGCGCTTTATAGGTCTTTTCGAGCGCTTCCTTGATGATGGCGGGGGTGAGACCGTGCACCTTCAGATCCATCTGAATGGCGGTGATGCCCTTCTTCGTGCCGCCGACCTTGAAGTCCATGTCGCCGAAGAAGTCCTCAAGACCCTGGATGTCGACCATGGTCATGAAACGGTCGCCTTCGGTGACAAGACCGCAGGAGATACCGGCAACAGGCGCCTTGATCGGCACGCCCGCATCCATGAGCGCCAGCGTGGAGCCGCAGATGGACGCCTGCGAGGTGGAGCCGTTGGAGGACAGCACTTCGCTCACAAGACGGATGGTGTAGGGGAACTCCTCCACAGAGGGCAGCACCGGAATGAGCGCACGCTCCGCCAATGCACCGTGACCGATCTCACGACGGCCGGGACCGCGGGAGGGCTTGGTTTCGCCCACGGAATAGGACGGGAAGTTGTAGTGATGGATATAGCGTTTTTCGGTCTGATCGTCGAGACCGTCCAGCTGCTGCGCGTCGCCGGTGGAGCCGAGTGTCGTCACCGTCAGCACCTGCGTCTGTCCGCGGGTGAACATGCCGCTGCCGTGTGCGCGGGGAAGAATGCCGACCTCTGCCGCGAGCGGGCGGATGTCATTGATGCCGCGACCGTCCACGCGCTTGCCGTCATCCAGCAGCCAGCGGCGCACGACATATTTCTGCAGCTTGTACAGGCAATCGTCGATCTTGGCGATGTCATCGGGATACTGCTCATCAAACTGCGCATGCACCTCGTCATACACCGGCAGCAGGCGCTCGTCACGCACCAGCTTGTTGTCGGTGTCGAGCGCATAGCGCACCTTTTCGATGGCAAATTCCTTGATCGCCTCGAACATCGCCGGATCGGGATCGTTGGAGGTGAAGGGGAACTTCTCCTTGCCGATCTCCTTGACGATGTCGTTGATGAAGGTCACGATCTGCTGGTTTGCCTCGTGACCCGTCATGATGGCGTCAAACATGGTGTCGTTGTCGATCTCGTTGGCGCCCGCCTCGATCATCGCGACCAGATCGGCAGTGGATGCCACGGTCACATGCATCTCGGAGCGCTTTTCCTCTTCGGCGGTCGGATTGATGACGAACTTGCCGTCCACCATGCCCACGACCACGCCGGAGATCGGGCCGTCCCACGGGATGTCCGAAATGGCGATGGCGATGGATGCACCGATCATCGCCGTCGTTTCCGGCTGACAGTCCGGATCGACCGACATGACCGTGCAGACGATGGAAACATCGTTGCGCATGTCCTTCGGGAACAGCGGGCGGATGGGGCGGTCGATCATACGGCAGACAAGAATCGCCTTATCGGTCGGGCGACCCTCACGCTTTAAGAAAGAGCCCGGGATTTTGCCGACGGAGTAGAGCTTTTCCTCAAAGTCAACGGAAAGCGGGAAAAAGTCGATGCCGTCACGCGGCTTTGCGGCAGCGGTGGCTGCCACGTGGATGGTGGTCTCACCGTAACGGACAAGGCACTCGCCGTTTGCAAGCTGTGCCATTTTACCGGTTTCGATCTTCAGCGGGCGTCCGGCAAATTCCGTTTCAAATACTCTGAAATTTTCAAACATAACGGTTATTTTCCTTCCCCCCGAAAGCCGGGATTTTCCGACTCCGCAGACCGTTTAACAATTAAACCGACGCACACGTGTTTTACGACCTGTATGCGCCCGTTTCACTGCTAAACAGCCCTTGGAATCATTTTGTGCAGATATTAAATCAGCTGCGCGGGTCGCGCGCAGCTGAAAAAAGACAAAAAATTACTTACGGATACCGAGTTCTGCAATGATTGCTCTGTAACGCTCGATGTCAACCTTAATGAGGTAGTTGAGAAGGCTTCTTCTCTGGCCGACCATCTTCAGCAAGCCGCGGCGGGAGTGATGATCCTTCTGGTTGGTACGGAGGTGCTCGGTGAGGTCGTTGATTCTCTTGGTGAGAACGGCGATCTGAACTTCCGGGGAACCCGTGTCGCCCTCATGGCGTGCATACTTCTTGATGATTTCTGTCTTTTCGCTCTTCAGCATTGTGTTTTCCACCTTTTCTAAAATATTTGCCGCGCTCACAGGTCTGGGTCGGTGTTATCCCTGCGGAGATGTCTCCCAAAAGGGTTAGTCCCTGATCCGAGGACGGGCACTTTGAAAGTATAGCATAATTCTTCAAAGTTTGCAAGCGGTTTTTCCTCTGCGGCGCAGATTTTTCGTTCCGTACAAAATGACGAAAACGTCCGGCCCAAAACCGACTTTTTCACGGCTCTTCCTGCCTTTTTTGCGAAACTCGGACATTTTCGACATTGTGCATCTTGACAAGCTTTTGAAATCCGTATACTATTAAACAGTTAATTATCGAAACGACCGTGCAAAAGCAAGTTTACCCGTGAAAGGCTGAACACAAACGACGCGAAAAGGCGTTATGACGCGGAAGTTTTTCCGCCGGAGAAAGGATATTTTTAATGAGCAAAATTGCAGTTGTTACCGATACAAACAGCGGCATCACCCGCGAGGAAGCGAAAAAGCTGGGCGTTTATCTTCTGCCCATGCCGTTCATCGTAGACGGCACGGAGTATTTTGAGGGCGTCACCTGCACGTATGAGCACTTCTTTGAAATGCTGGAAGCCGGCGCAGAGGTCTCCACCTCTCAGCCCTCGCCGGAATCCCTCACGGCGATGTGGGAGGAGGCGCTCGCGACGCACGATTCCGTTGTGCACATTCCGATGTCTTCGGCGCTGAGCGGCTCTTGCGACACTGCAAAGGCACTCGCCGCGGAATACAACGGCCGCGTATGCGTTGTGGACAACAAGCGCATTTCCATCACGCAGCGCGAATCCGTTCTGGACGCGCTGACGCTGGCCGAAAAGGGTCTGACCGCTGCCGAAATCTGCGTGCAGCTTGAAAGCACCGCATATAACGCGAGCATTTACCTTGCTGTGAATACACTGGAGCTCTTAAAAAAGAGCGGCCGTGTGACGCCGGCCGGTGCGGCGCTCGCGACGCTGCTGGGCCTCAAGCCCGTTTTGCAGATTCAGGGCGGCAAGCTGGACGCTTACGCGAAGGTGCGCGGCATGGCAAACGCCGAAAAAGCAATGCTGAAGGCGCTCGAAAAAGACCTGCAAACGCGTTTTGCGGGCAAAAAGGTGCACATTGCGGCGGCGTACTCCGGCGACATCAAGCCCGCGCTCGAGTGGCGCAAGACAATACGCAAGTATTTTGATGACAACAGCATCGAGCTTTACAAGCTCCCCATCAGCATTTGCTGCCACGTCAGCTCCGGCGTAAAAGCGCTCGGCTGCTTTGAATAGTTTGAGTGATTTTTGCGTTTACATACAAAACCCTCGCTGTGTTCGTTTGAAGCACAGCGAGGGTTTTCTTATTTATGTTCAAGCATTTCAATGCTTGCGGCACGGTTATGGAGGCTGCCAAGCAGGCCTTTGAGGCTTAAAATGCGGAAAAGCAGCTGTTCGCGCTCGGTGAGCGGCGTTTGAAACGCGGCTTTGACGTCTTCGGTCGTTTTGCCGCAGTACCGCTCGAACGCTTCCGGCGTGATACCCAGCATTTCGACGAGGGTGTCGATGTCGTCAACGACGGTTTTTACATCGGCGTTTTTGCCGCTCTGCGCCAAAGAGAGGTACTCCATGAGCCAATCAAAATACATGGTTCCCTTTATGCTGCCCGACGCGGCTTCCAAAAGCGCATCGAGCGTTTCGGCATCGCAATGCGTGACGGTTTTGAATGTTTCAAACCCGAGTCCTGTTTTTTCGCGGCAGGTTTTTTCCCAGTCTTTCATATCGATTTGGGTGAGCATGTGCGGGGGCCTCCTTTTCAAACGCTTCAAACAGCGTTCTTGCGGTTTTTTCGTTCAGGCTGATCTCCGCTTTCAGCGCGTCTAAATCGGGAAACTTTTTTTCGTCCCTGACAAAGCTCAAAAGCTCTAGACGCAGTGTTCTGCCATACAGGTCGCCGCCTGTGAAATCGGGCATCCAGGTTTCGGAAAGCGCGTGGTCGGAGCCGACGGTGGGCTTTACGCCGACATTCGTCACGCCGCAGTAGGTTTTGCCGTCCACATACACGGCGGAGGCGTACACGCCGAAGCGCGGCAGCACGAAGCGCGGCGGGAAATTCTGGTTAATGGTCGGCGTGCCGATGGTATGACCGATGTGGTTGCCGTGCACGACCTCAAAGCAGAAGCTGAACGGTCTGCCCAGCATGGCGGTGACGTCTTCCATCTCGCCGTTTTCAATCGCTTTACGGATGCGCGTGGCGCTGATCCGCTCGCCTTTATATTCCACTGTGGGCACGACGTGCATCTCGCCGCCGTGGGCTTCGCAGAGCTTTTTCAGCCACTCCGTGTCGCCCGCCGCGAACTTACCGAAGCGGAAATCCGCGCCACAGGCGATGCGCTTCGCGTTCAAACCGAAGCGCAGAAGGTTTGCAAAGCGCTCCGCGGGCCACTCTGCGACCTGTGCAAAATCCGGCATGATAACATATTCCACGCCCCAGCTTTCCAAAATGCGCATGCGCTCCTCAACGGTGGTGAGATAGCAGCAGGTACCTGTAAGGTACTCCGCGGGGTTATCCCGAAACGTGAAAACAACGGGTGTGAGCCCGCTTTCCACCGCCGTGCGAATGACCTTATAATGCCCGATATGCAGGCCGTCAAACGCGCCGAGCGCGACCGCCGTTTTTTTCTCGCCGATGAACTTTCGTATTTCTTCCGTATTGCGAATGACGTGCATGTGCCGATTCCCTCTCATTTTTCTGAAAATGACTTAACGTATTTGAATTCCCCGTTTTCCGCGCGGGCGAGTCCCAAGAACTTCTCGCCGTCTTCGTACAGCGCGACCTGCGTGCCCTCCGGCATGGCGATCTTCGGTGCACGGCAGCGCGAAATTGTGAGTGCACCGCCGTTTAAATATCTTTGTGCCTGCGCCGGTGTGACAGACACGGCAGTGAGCATCGAAAAGAGCTTTTCCACGGGGCGAAGAATTTCATCAAAGCTTTCCCCGTTTTCTTTCATCGCCTTTAATGTATCAAGCGAGACGGCGTCTGCGAGCGTAAAGCCGCACGCTGCTGTTCTTCTGAGCGCCGTCATGGCACCGACCGTGCCGCATTTTTGGGCAATGTCTTCGATCAACGTGCGGATATACGTGCCTTTCGAGCACGTGACGTGCAGCTTGCCGGTTTTTTCATTCTCGTTATATTCGAGCAGCGTGAGCTCCGCAATATGTACGGGTCGCGCTTCGCGCTCTATTTCGATGCCCTGCCGCGCGAGCTTATATAATCTCTGTCCGTTGACGGAGACAGCGGAATACATAGGCGGCACCTGTAAAATATCACCGCGAAAAGAATCCAGTGCAGTTTCGAGCGCAGCTCTTAAAACGGGGGTTTCATCCGTTTTGATGACTTCGCCGGTCACGTCGCCGGTGGTATACGCTTCGCCAAACCGAAAAGACGCTTCGTAGGTCTTTGCGGTTTCCGGCAGAAGCGACACGGCTTTTGTGGCGCGGCCGAGCAAAAGCGGCAGAACACCTGTTGCCATGGGGTCTAATGTGCCCGTGTGGCCGATGCGCCTTTCGCGCGTCAACCCGCGCACGACCGCCACGGCGTCAAACGACGTGAAGTCCTGCGGTTTATCCAAAACGATGATGCCTTCCATGCTGCCTCCGTATTACCAGCCCGCCTCTTCCACGAATTTGTAGAAGTCCTTTTCCGCGTCTTTGTCTTCTGCGCGGATGGTGCCGACGGTCTCGGTATAAATGATGTATTCCTCTTCGCCGTCCAAATCAAACAGCGTATCGCACAAATTCTGGTCGTATGCGCCGATGCCGCAGGTACCGAGATTTAAAGCACTGCACGCAAGATACAGGTTTTCGCCCACGTGGCCCATATCAACAAGGGAACCTCTGTGGCTGAAAATGCCGTAGCGCCACTCTGTGCGGTACGGAACGAACGACCAATAGAACACAACGCTCGACTTTTTCACCCAGTGCTGATCGCACAGGGACTTGTCGATGACGTCTTCGATGTTTTCCACCTCACCGAGATACTCGAGCTGATTTTCGAGCGGCAGATAGTGGTATTTGCCGGGCTTTAAGCCCTCTACACGGCGCACGAGCAGATATGTTTCGAACGGATGTCTTGCGCCGCCGCACGGCACGGTACGCAGCGTTGCATACTTTTTGCCGCGGATACCCTTTACGCCCTGCGTTGCCCAAAGTAAAAACGAAAGCTCCAAAAGGGACAGGTTCTCTTCCGTATAAACGCGGGAAGAGCAGCGGTTGAAAATGACGTTTAAGAGATCTTTTTCGAGGCCAAGCGGCTTAAAATCGCGCGGCAGATCGATACGCGCATCGCTCACCGGCGCTTTCGTCAGCGGCGGCTGCGGCAGCATTTTCTGCTGGTCGGTCTTGTAGCCCTCCGGCTCGTCGCTTGCATCTTGCTTTAAAAAGCCACGTCGGCTTTCTGTGATGGCGCGAATTTCTTCGGGTGTTAATTCTTTCATGTGAACTCCTCCCATCTGATTTACAGCTGAATTAAATTGCCGATTTTCACTTATTTTCGAGCGCTTTGATGGCTTCGCCGCAGGCGGCTACCACGCGCGCTTTTACGTCTTCAAGCCCGCCCGTAAGGGAGCAGCCTGCCGCACCCTTGTGCCCACCGCCGCCGAATTTGGCGCAGACGACGGACGCGTCCGCGGGGTTCGTGGCACGCATGGAGACCTTCCAAACGCCCCTTTCGCGCTCGCGCAGCGTAAAGCCCAGCAGAACTCCCTCCACCTGGCGCACCATGGCGGAAACGCCGTCGAGATCGTCTTCGGAAGCGCCGGTCTCTGCGATGACGTCACTCGTCAGGCAAAACACCGCGCATTTACCGTCACAGTGGAACTCCATGTTGCCGTACAGGCGTTTCAGCAGCGCTACGGCAGCGCGGCTTTTGGTATCAAACATCAGGCGGTTGATCTCCGCGGCGTTCGCACCGTACTCCAAAAGGTCCGCCGCGATGCGGTACGTGTTTGCGGAAGCGTTCGGATAGCGGAAGCAGCCCGTATCGGTGGAAATGCCCGTATAAAGGCAGTCCGCGATCTTCGGCGTGATCTCCGCGCCGAGCGCCGGAATCAAACGCGCGATGAGCTCGCATGCCGCGCCTGCGGTGCCTTCTACCCACGTTTCTTTGGCAAACGGGCGGCAGGACGCGTGGTGGTCGATGGCAAAATCCGTTTTGTCGCCGTAGGGCTCCAAAGAGCCGAGCAGCGTTTTATCGGCCACATCAACCGTCACGATATGCTCCGGCTCGAACTCGCCGTATTCGATGCCCTCAAAAAGATATGTGAATTTCGGCGGCACGGGGTCTGCACAGCGGAACATGACCGATTTGCCGAGCGCGATGAGTGCGCGGCTGAGCGCCGAAGCGCAGCCGAGCGTATCGCCGTCCGGCGAGCGGTGGCTGAGGATCAAAATTTTGTCTGCGCCGCGCAGGAAATGTGCGGCATCCTCCAGATTTGCCATAAGCGTGACCAAGCTTTCGGGCGGAATTTACACCCAAAAGCACTCCTTTCTTTGAATCTTTACGGGAAGCTTATTTTTTCTCGTTTTCAAGGTCGTGCAGAATGCGCGAAATGTTGGCGCTGTACTCAATGGAATCCGTTGCCTTAAAGATCATTTCCGGCACATGGCGCAGCTTTAAGCGGTTTCCGAGCTCGCGGCGTACATAGCCCGCGGCGCTTTTAAGACCCTTAACGGCATTTTCCGCCGTCTCCATGCCCTCCATGGCGCTGACATACACTGTGCAGTAGGAAAGGTCGTTTGTGACCTCCACACGCACCACACTCAGCATGCAGCCGCTGACGCGCGGATCCTTGAGTTCTCTTAAAATAGCGGAAACCTCACGGCGGATATCCTCCGTGGTTCTGCCCAATTTATAACTCGGCATCGTTTATTCTCCTTTCTCTTCCGGCAGGAAGCGCGCGGAAATGAGCTCCGCTGCAACTTTAAAGCCCGCCTTCAGACTTTCTGTTTCAATCCACTCGCCGCGTGTGTGCTCACCGGCACCGACGCAAAGGCCGATTGCCGCGGCAGGAACGCCGTTTGCAAGCGGGATGTTGCAGTCTGTGGAGCCGGCATACACGCCCGGGCGCGTGCCGAAATGGTTTTCCACCGCATCCGCGCACTGTGTTAAAAGTGCGGTCTGACGCGGGTCGTGATTTTCTTTGTTGCCGCAAGGGCGCTCGCCGAGCAACTCTGCCGTGACGTCTACGCCCTCTGCTTTAAATTCTTCCAGTATTTTCTCAAAATATGCCTTGGCATCCATAAGGCACGCGTAATCGTCCGAGCGCATTTCGTACAGCATTTCCGCCTGTGCCGCGATGCTGTTGACGGTCGTGCCGCCCGAGATCGTACCGACGTTGAATGTCGTTTTCGCGCTGCCTGCGGGAATTTTGTATTGATAGAGCTCCGTGATGATGGCAGAAAGGCGCTCAATGGCGTTTACGTTTCCGAAATCGGCAAACGAGTGACCGCCCGTGGTCTTCACTGTGACCTTGTAGCGCAGAGAGCCGACCGCCATGCCGACGATGCCGTCAAGGTAGCCGTCAAATGAAATGACCTGCTCTATGCGCTTGCCGTACCGTGCGTTTAAAGCGCGGCTGCCTTTTAAGTTACCGAGACCCTCCTCGCACGAGTTCATGACAAATACAATGCCGCCGTTCGTTTTCGGCTTTTCGTTTGCGACATAAGCCGCCATGAGCATAAGCAAAGCGACGTTCGCGGTGTCGTCACCCACAGCGGGGCAGAACCACTTGCCGTCCTTTTCGGTCAGTTCAAGGGGCACAGACTCCGGGAAAACCGTGTCGATATGCGCCATGAAAATTGCGACGGGCACATCGTTTTCGGCGTTATATTCGTAAATGACGTTTTTCGCTTCATCGATAAAAGCGTTTTCCGCGCCATGATCCATAAGCCATGCTTTGCAGAATGCGGCACGCTTTTCTTCGTGGTGGCTCGGCGACGGGATCAAGCACAGCGTGCGCAGCAGCTCCAGCGCCGTTTGGTGATTCGCGAGAACGTATTCGTTCAAATTCATAGGGAATGCCTTTCTAAAGCAAAGCCGCGTCCCGCGATGGGGACGCGGCTGAACCGACTTTTAGTCTCTGTACTCTTCCATTTCGTAGGCTTCGAGGATGTCGCCCAGCTTGATGTCGCTGAAGCGCTCCAGCGTGATGCCGCAGTCGTAGCCGTCCTGCACTTCCTTCACGTCGTCCTTGAAGCGGCGCAGGGAAGCAATCTTATCATCGGCAACGATGATGCCGTCACGCACAAGGCGCACCTGCGCGCCGCGCACGATCTTACCGGAGGTGACGTGACCGCCGATGACCATGCCGACGTTCGTGATCTTGTAGACCTCGCGGCACTCTGCCTTGCCGAGGAACACTTCGCGGTACTTCGGTGCGAGCATGCCCTTCATAGCGGATTCGATCTCTTCGATGCAGTCGTAGATGATACGGTAGAGGCGCATATCGACACCGTCGCGCTTTGCGTTCTCTTCCGCGACCGGGTCCGGGCGGACATTGAAGCCGACGATGATGGCGTTCGAGGCGTTTGCCAACATGACGTCGCTTTCGCTGATTGCACCGACCGCGCCGTGGATGACATGCACGCGCACTTCGTCGTTGGAGAGCTTCTCGAGGGACTGACGGACAGCTTCAACAGAGCCCTGCACGTCGGCCTTGACGATGACCTTGAGTTCCTTCATCTCGCCTTCCTTCATCTGCTCGAAGAGGTTATCCAGCGTAACCTTCGTCTGGGAGTTGAACATCTCTTCCTTCTGCTCGGTAAGACGCTGCTCAACGAGCTC
>ERZ1673744.2249-NODE-2249-length-14895-cov-7.618598_pt1 | contig 14895 bp, 7 predicted proteins | sample MGYA00580207_ERZ1673744 | MGnify/ENA primary metagenome ERZ1673744 (study PRJEB41218, sample SAMN15661751) | gut metagenome | host: Homo sapiens | place: Canada: London | collected 2015-08-20/2019-03-30 | study: EMG produced TPA metagenomics assembly of... | reverse complement strand
CCTGTGTAAAATTCCAACATATTTCTCCTTTTTTTCCTATTCTCATCTTCTATCCGTTTTGTTGTAATTTCGCACAGGTTTATGTTTTGTAGTATTTTCAGGCTGCTTTGCATACAAAACGACACCGCGTCTTTCAAAAAACGCGGTGCCGCCTTTGATTTATTCAAGGGCAACACCGCACAATTCCCGCCTTGCGGCTTAAGCACCGCTTCGGCGGCTGCAGCACGGCATCTGCGTTGCCAAAATGCTCGATAAGACATCCAGTATTATCTGCGCTTTTGGCTTAGCAGCTGCCGCACCTCGCTCGCCGTATCGGCACTTAGAATTATGCGGTATTGCCCAAGATTTTGAAGTGCTTACCCTGCCGTGCTGTTCTGCTCTGTCAGCCCCGTAAACACCGGGTCGTTCAGCAGCATTCCGGGAACAACATATCGGTAGGTGATTGCCTGCCTGCCGTTGATCACACGCACACTATCGTTGGCCAGTGCCAGCTCTTTCAGGGTTTGCATATCCTCATCGTTCAGATAGATGGAGATCTGCTCCAGGCCAGATGTCTGCTTATATTTTGTCCCATTTGTAACGGGAACATAGCGGCTGCTGACGGGGTTCAACTCGTAATTCTGCACCCCGCACAGGCGCGCTTTCGCAGCCTGTTCATGGATCAGCTCCGATGTCAGGGTGCCCAGCCGCGTGCCGCGCCAGTCCGCTTCGCTTTGCAGCACTGCCCGCACAGCCAGGTGCAGCCGGATGACAATTCGCTGTTTCATATTGTGGATTCCTGTATTCCTATTTACATGGATTTTTGTTGTTTGCTGCTTTCGTGGATCTGGATTATTCCACAGCATCAATCAGTGCTTTCAGCTCCTGCGCTGCCGCAATCAGCTCCTGCATCTGGTCCGACATTGCTTTGCGGTCTTCTGCCGTATAACTGCGGATCTTAGCTTCAATATTTTTTGCCGCTGCAATTTTACGCAGTTTGCGGGCCGTGGTGGGCAGCTTGGCCGAAATAAAGTTGTGGTCCTTATCTACTGCCGCCGCCTTGTTTTCCTGCGTCTTGGCCTGGCCGATTGCATCCTGTGCATTTTGCAACGCTGCTGCAAATACGCTCTCGCGCTCCTGCATGCTGCGGCGTTCCACTGCTACATCCAACATGGCGGTGGTCAATGCGTCCTTAATGGCGCGGCGCTCATGGCTGCGTGGGTCAAGGGCTGCAATTTTCAAAAACACTGCGGCTGCACGGGCCTGTTCTTCCAGGGTCAGGCGGAGATAGGTTTCGCACTCGGCTCGGTTCAGGAATTCCTCATCCAGCAAGCGGCGCAGGTCAGGGTTGAGATCATTCTGAATCGAAAGCGCCTTATCAATCGTGCGGGAATTCAGCGGGCTGACCTCTTTCAGCGCTTTTTTCGCTTCCGCTGCGCTCAGGTTATACGGTGCTTTTTGCAGGTTTTCCACAAAACGCGCCGCCGCCTGGCGCATCACACGTTCATTGCTGATGCCGCCGCGCACTTGCAGGTTTGCGCTGTCAATATACACAACTTTTTCGTTTTCCGTCAAGTTGCGCACCACTTTGCACTGCACTTTCTGCCATTCACTCATGCGGTTGGGCAGCTGTTTTTCTTCCTGCTCGCGTTTATCCTGCTCCACCAACAGGCGCAGCGCACGCAGGCGGCGCTCGCCGGAAAGCAGCACATATTTTCCGCCAAAACCGGTCTTAGGGAACACAACCAGGTTGTGCAGCAGCCCCGCGCGGCGGATATCATCGGCCAGCAGCGCAATATCTTCCTCGGTATCCAGCTCACGGTAAAGGGCATTATCCGGGTTTTCTTCAATATCATTGATATTGATCTCGCTGTATTCACCGCCCGGCTCCTGGTCGCCGCGCGCGATCTTACTTAACGCTGCTTCGTTTACTTTAAAGCCTTTCTTCTGCAGTCGGTCCAGTTTGCTTGCCATCACTCTGCCTCCTGTTCAATGCGCGTTTTCAGCTCGGCATACACCTTTGCATAATCCTTTGCCGGGTTGCTGCTGCGTGCACATAGCACAACCGGCGCACCAAGGCGGGTGCTATCCTTTACAGCCTGTCCCTTACGGATTTCGGCAGCAAACAGCTTGCTGCCCAGCTGGCTTTCCCGCAGTTCATTGCGGATCACTTCGGTCAGGGCAGTTTTTTCCACCATAGTCAGGATAATGCCCAAAACATCAATTTTTTCGCCCTCATCGTGCTCCAACTGCTGACACATGGCCACAGTGCGGTACACACTGTCACGGCTGTAGTCATCGCACACGCAGGGGATCAGCACAAAGTCACTGGACATCAGGGCGTTGGTCACCATTACATCGCGGGACGGCGGGGTATCGATCAAAATATAGTCGTATTCGCCGGCAACCTGTGCCAGGCACATGGCCAAAAACATATTGATACTGGTGCTTTCGGACTGTTCCAGGATTTGCAGCTGCTTGGCCGCCATTGGGGTGTTGCCATTTGCCGGAATTATATCAATATTATCAAACTGCGTGCGGGAAATATAGTTCTGCGTGCCGCTGATGCCATAGGCACGGAACATATCATACACGCCAGCGCGATCAAAAGTATTATCGGTTACACGGGCGCCCGTCAGGGTATAGGTACAGTTGCCCTGGGCATCCATATCCACAACAAGCACCCGCTTGCCGTCCTGCGCCATCAGCGCCGCCAGGTTGCAGACGGTAACGGTTTTTCCCACGCCGCCTTTTTCAATGCAGACTGAGATACAATATCCCATTGTTTTCCTCCTTGCGAGCGCCCTTGTGCAGGCATCTCTTCGTTGCTGTCGCTTAATCTTTGCCTTTTGTTCGGTTCTTTTTGTAGTACCGCACGCCGGTATCTTAATCTAAGGCAATACCGCGGGTTGCAAAAACGGGCACCCCATGCCGTGCGGCATCTCTTCGTTGCTGTTATAGCTTCTATTATATCATATGCTTCGCGTGTGTCAACGGATATTTTGACGAATATTATGCAGGCATCTCTTCGTTGCTGTTCACACCTTTTCTCTGCCGCTTTTCCTTCCCATCCTTCTTCACTTCATCCAGGCATTCCCGCTCACCTACCTTCATTCTCACCTATTATCCCAAGGTCTATCTGAAATCAAAAAACGCCGGATATTTCCATTTCTCTGCTGCACCCCAACAAAAAAGCAGCGGCCAGCAATCTGCCAGCCGCTGCTTACCTTATTATAATAGCGCTCCCGGATGTTCCGCTCCGCTTCATCTCAATTACTCTTCGCTGTCATCCGGGATATCTTCCTCAAAAGCATCCATCCAGCTTTCGTTGTGCCACTTATCTTTTTCACCTTTTTCCTTGGCGGCAACCTTCTGCCGTTGTGCCTGGTCGTTCATTATGGTGCCGATCGGGTTCAGCGCGCGTTCTTCAATAATGTGGTAGAACAGCCCCATCGGGTTATTCACGTTGGGGTCCTTGGCGGCCTTTGCCCAGAACACATCAAAGTCCAGTTCATGCGCCATAGCTTCCATCAATGGGGTCAGGCTGCCATACTTTTCAATCACTTCATTCATGCAGGCCAGGTAATGCAGCCGCATTTCGTCTTTCAGCCCATTGCGCAGGCTGGAAGGCGATGGCACGCACCGCGCTGCCAGGTGGCGGTAAATTTCGTGGTAAGCGCCGCGCTGGCCGCTCGTCAACGTCTTTTCCAGGTATCCATCATCTACAAACTTTGCAAACTCTTTTCGCATATCCTGCCGTTTTACAATCGTTTCGGGAATCAGCTCTACCTTGGGCGGCTCAGGCTCCGGCATCGCTTGCTGCACCGGCTCGTCCATCACATGGTACTCCGCTTCCAACAGCTCCTCTTTGGGTTCTGCTGCCGGCTTTGCCTTGCGGAAAATATAAATGCGATAGTTATCCATATCCTCGCGCAGCACCTTGTTCAGGTACCGCGCCGGGCTGCGCATCGTCTGCGACCGGGGAATGATCTCCTGTGCATAGCGGGGTGCCACACCGGCCAGCCAACTGGTCAGCCCGCCGCAATCCAGGATGATGGCATTCATCTTTCCAAACACCGTTTTGTTGCCGCCGTCCTGCTCGCCATCGCCTGCCTGGATGGTGCAGCAGGCATCTGCCAACACATCAATGATCACTTCCACCGCGTGCAGCTCTTCGGGCGTAATCTCCGCGCGCAGCTGATCCATGCGCGCTTTCACAACAATTTCCTCCCGCAGCTCGGTGCGGTGGCGTCCAAAGGAATAGGGGATCGTTGTTTCCGGTGCCGAAACATAATCAAAGGTGATCACGCTGGGGTCATCCAGCAGCGAATCCTCAATCGCCACGGTGGGGCGGCCCTTCTTTTTGCTCTTTTTGCGCACTGTGCTGTTGATGCTGTCCAGGTTGGCCTGTGCGGCGGCATCATCCACCGGGTCAATCGTTACCACCAGCGAAAGAACCTTCTGCCCTTTTTTTTCGTACACATCGTAATTAAAAATAATATCCGTCTTTTCGTTAATTTCCGCCTTTGCCTTTTCCAGTGCCAGGCGGCGGAAATCCGACCATCGGTTGGCCGTATACGAAAGCTGTTCATACAGCATGCTCAGGTTCCATACCAGCGGTTCCCCGGCCGCTTTCTTTTTCAGGTACAGGCTCTGGTAGCTCTTGCACAGCTCGTAAATGCGGATGGAATAGGTGGACCGCATCAGCATGGTGTAGGTCACATCCATGGTGGTATACAGGGTTTTCAGCTGCACCAGGTGCGGTTTCAGCACCGGATCCAGCGTGATGGTCATGCGCGCGCGGCCCTCATCAATGCGCACTTTATCGATCCAGCGGAATGTTTCCACCGTGGAAGTTCCGTTATTCTTGATCCACTGGATGGGCGCGTTGGCTAGCTCCTCAATATTTTTGCGCACCTGCTTGTACAGCGCCCCGCTGTGCGGGTCCATGCCGGTCATCTTGATAAAATCATAAATGCTCAGCTCATAAGAGGGCAGGTCCGTATCCTCCGGCTTAATCATCGAAAAAATATGCAGCATCAGGCGCTGCTGGCTCAGCGTCAGGTTGTTGCGCGTCATCTGTACAAGGTCATTGGATTTGCGAACGATGGTCTGGTCCCCGCGTTCTTCAAACGTAACGACAAACGGATCATCTTTTTTCTGTTTACTTGCCGCCATAAGCAGGGGCCTCCTATATCGGTTGCTGTATCCCGGGTGGTCACGCACATCATGCTAAACATTATAGCACATCCTGTTGTCCAGCGCAAGAATTGCAAATTTACACAGGGTTTCACCGCCATTACCCTGTGCAAAATGCAACACCCGCGTTGTGGTTTGCCATATATCCTGTGGGGGTTGCAGCCCGGGTGCAGGTTACACAGGGTTTTATTGTGCTTTTCTGTCCTGCTGTTTCAGGGTTCTGTAACCTGATGGAATGGCAACACCAATTTTTTCCCGTTCTCCCCCATCTCCCGGCTTACCTCTGGTTGTTATTATGGCTTAGTTGTTTAGTTCTATATTAGTAATAGGTAGAGCCTGTGTAATTTAACAACGCAAACCTGTGTGTTCAACCAACTGCAGCCTGTGCATTCCACCACCATTTTCCTGTGCGGAAAGCAACCTGCGTAAAGTTGCAAATAAGCCAAAAACAGCCAAACCTGTGTAAATTGCAACACGGGGAACGGGCCTATCCTGTGGGGTTTTCCAACAGGTACGCGGGTCACGGTGGGGCAGGAGAGCGGGAATACCCTGTGTAAAGTGCAACTGTTCCGGGGGTAACCTGTGCGTTTTTCCAACGGTAAGCGGCATAGGGAAACAAGGCAATCCTGTGCGTTTTTCCAACACGTTTCGGGAATGTTCGGCACAGAATGCGGGCAATATCCTGTGCAAAATTGCAACAGCTCACAGCTGCTTCAAATAGATCAGTTGCAAATTTACACAGGGCAGCACCCCTATATTATAAGGTAAGTGCCGCACAGAATGGCGCGTGTGGGGTTGCAGTTTACACAGGATAGATTGAAAGCTGGGAGCTGGAGGTGTATCTGAAAACAAAGAAAAAGCTCGTCTGTTTCAGCAAACGCAGCCGGATTTTGTGCTTGCGAAAGATCCGCTATTTTCGTTGCTCTCAGATGCACCTCAGGAGCTGGCGCAAATAGAAATCGGCAATGGGAAACCGGGAATCAGGGGCGGGGCAGGGAGAACAAAAAAGCGAATGGCATATCTGCAGCAAACCCGCACCCCGTTGTAAAGGGAGAACGGCGTCCCGTTGGCGGGCGTGCAATCCACCAAACACACACCCGCCGCCGCAAACACCGCAAACCGTTTGCAGGGGCGCGGTGTACCCATCGCGCCGCAAAAAACGGGAGCCGTGCGCCGCAAACCTGCCATCCCTCCCACAAGGCGCCCACCCAGCCGCCAGGCCCCGCCACAAACAGGCGCATGCGAAACAAATAATTGCGCAAAAACAGGGAAATGCAGCAAAAAAGGCGAATTTTGCTGCAAAGTTGCGCTCTGTGTGCGCAGAGGATTATAAACGCGCGGTCAAAGTATATAAAAGTGACCGCTGCCAAAAAGAAAATCAGGAATAAATTATACAAAGGCTTTGAATACATTGTATAATTGGAGGAAAACGCAATCAGTAAAAGTGCTGAAAAACAGGAATTTACGTGGATTGTATTGCCTTTCTGGTATAAAGGTGCTATACTTTAACACTGAAAAGTAAATGCGCAATGAGAAGATTCGATGCGTAATTTTTTTGAAAACAACATGGCAACGGTTGCGCAAGTAAAAGAAGCTGGCTTCTTTTATTGTTCCACAGGGATCCCCTGTGGAACAATGTGCTTTCATTAAACCAGCGCGAAAGGCGAGTGAGCAGATTGAATAGAACAGGGAAAAACACAACAGGTTGGGCGCGCCGGCTGACAGCGCTGCTTGTCACCGCTTGCCTGGTTATGGCAATGGCCCTGCCTGTATACGCCGAGGTGGATCTTCTGCCCGACGCACCTGACGAAGTAGAGCTGCTGGAGGATGAGCAGGGAACGGTCTCCGGGGAGAATACCGCTCCGCCGGAGCAGAACGCCGCCACCCCGGAACCGGAACAAAGCGCCGAGCCGGAGCAGCCCGCCCCGACCGAAACGCCGGAGCCCACGGCAGAACCCGCCCTGACCCCGGAACCGGCAGCCACCGCAACGGCCACCCCTGTGCCGACCGTGACCCCCACCGCCACCCCGGAACCGACCGAACAGCCGCAGAAGATGTACGCCGCAAAAAGCGGGGATGACGTGCAGGCAGTTAGTGAGCAGGAAGCGGCAGATGGATTCACGGTTTACTTTGTCGTTCCGAATACGATGCCAGGTAATAATGAGACGGTGACCGTTTTAGATTCCGATGAAATTAAATTTAATGTAAGAACTGATAGAAAACCGGGCAATTCTAAGAATGATGAGTGGTGGCTTCAGCTTTCAATGGAGCCGACCGGATGGAAAACAGAAGATGGACATAAGATTTATGCCGTTAAGAATTGTAAAGATATATTAGGAGATAACATTCTAGAAATACAGTTCCAGTTATACAGGGATGGTGGTTGGAAAGCACAGATTCCGCTAAAGGAGCAGGAACCGAAACCTATAAGCTCCTACAATAACAAAATGTATGATCCAACTAAAAATAATGATCCAACTAAAGGTGAATGGACAGACGATTCCATCCTGACGAGTCATACATACTATGCAAACAAACCCATCAAGTTCGAAAACCGCAGTACAGCTAATTTAACGAACGTAAAGGCAAATTTCTATATCCCTGATGAAAAAAGTGGAAACTTAACATTGGTTAATGGTGACGCAGTAGCTCAAGATGTTCCTCTGGGAGAATTCGTTAGTTTTAACATCCCAAACGTGGCATGCTCTTATGTTCAGTTTACATGGGATGAGGACGGTGAAGAAAAATCCAGCAAATTCTATAACTTCTATAACGAATCTGTTAGTGATGATAAAGAATCCTTTATGTACAGTGAAACAAGTAACTGCTTTATCTATACTGGCGCAAACAACGTAAGATGGGGTATAGAAAAATCTTTCCGTATCTATTACGATGCTACTTTCTCAAAGCTGCCAACGAAGAATGAGGATACTGGCGGCGACTATTCAATCCCCAAAGCCAATCAAAGTACGGTTTACTACCGCTTAAAAGGAGAGAACAAAGAAAGCATAGGCGGCACAATGAGCCGGATTGAGGGCACAGATTACTATGCAGCAGATGTGCCGGATGGCTATACCGAAATCGTATTCTCTTCGTATCCGTTGAGTGACGATAAGAACCTTGCAACCTGCGGCAACAGTACAGGTTGGGAAAACATCCCTTCAGACTATCAGAAAACGGAACAGTGCTTCTATGCGGATACGAATGACGATGCAGTATATAGCAATGGCCAGCGTGGCGGCTACTGGGCTCCAAAAGACACCACCCCGCGTGATGCCGAAAAGGGGAAGAGTACTGGCACTGAAGTAGTAGATGTAGTAGATATTGCATCCGTTCCTTTTACGGAAGAAGCAAACACAAAATATGTTACCAGTACGCTGTATGACTATTATACAGATTACGAGTTGAATGGCAAGAACCGTGATGGCTACGGTAGCTGTACTGGTGCAAGTCACCGCAACTGGGTAACCTTCCGTGAATTTGATCAGGCGCTGAGCGATTATTATCAGGTTGCAGGTGCCCAATACCCGCTTTATACCGGACATTTCCAGCCTGCAGATGGACCTGAATTTAGACAGATTGCAGATACATTAAATTTGTTTGGGTACGACAATGAGAACAACAAATTTAATCATTTTATGGCAATCAATAACTCTCAGCGTAATGACGATAATACCAATGGAAGTGACCATATAAACTATGCCTATCAGGGACTGGTTAAGGATACAACATCCACCGGTAACGCAGATGGAGCACCGTTGTTAAGCGGAACAACAATAGCAACAGTAGAACCGCACTTTAACAAAGACTTCCTCTTAGGAGAGAATAGTAAAAAGGCAAAGCTTGGTGAAGTGTACGACAACGTTGCGTTCCCCTTTACCAAGAAACAGATTTTTGGTGAGGATCAGGGCGTTGATTATTGGTGCTTTGACAGCAAGGATACAACCTTGTATCTAAAACAAAATTCGGAACAAAATTCGGATTCAAAATATTTTCTCCAAAGTGCCAAGAACAGAGCGTCTTCAATGAATGTGAATGCGTCATCGGGCTCGCAAGGCCATTATGGCTACTTCCCGTTCAATGAAACAGCAACCTCTGGTGTGGCTTCTACCTACAATTACGGCTTTGGCACCAAGCTGCAGATGGATTTTACCCTGACGGATGACGGCAAAGTTGAAACAAAGAATGCAGATGGAACAAAGGGAAGAACCAGCATCAAGTTCTTCTTCTCCGGTGACGATGACGTTTGGGTATTCATTGATGGCCAGCTGGCGCTTGACGTTGGCGGCGCCCATGGTAAGGTTTCTGGCCTGCTGGAATTTGGCGAGGCAAGCAATGAAAAGAATAGTGTAACAACCTATGTCAGTAAGGTCAAAAAAGGCGGAACGTCAGGTAGTGATCAAGATGGAAAAATTGTCAAGACCGTAAAATATAATGGCGAGGACATCAATTTCTGCGCGCAAGACACTACTCTTGATGACCTCGACAAAGGCAAAAAGCACACCCTTACCATGTACTATATGGAACGCGGTATGTGGGAGTCCAACATGGCGGTGGCGTTCAACTTCCCGGATAATAACGAGCTGCAGGTTCAAAAAGAAGTCGATCTGACCAACGTTACTGATGATGACTTCAAAAACTGCTTTACAAACCAGAAAATCTTCAACTTCACCATCCAGAACCAGGCAACCCATTATGGAACAAAACCGGCCGCTGGCCCGAATGAAAGCGAAAATCCGTCCCAACATGTGGATTTGACTAAGGGTGTCGACATTGCCGCCGCAACCCCAAATAAGGAAAATGAGTACATTTTCAGGTTGGATGAAAACCCCAAGCAGCCAGATCCCGGGCATGAAGGCGAAAAGGTCCTTCACTGGTACGCACGCTATACGGATACGGAACCCGTCAGTTACTGGCGTAAGCAACGTTATGGCATCCTGACGCTGGAAAACCCCATCGATATCGAAAAAATGCGCTTCCTTACGTTCCAGGTTTACACTGATTCAAAGGATGATGGAGGTGACCTTTCCCTCAACAACCTGTATCTGGAACTGCTGGATGATAAAGAAGTCCAAAAAGGCAGCCTTGGCACAACAGGCATTAACGGCGCAACGTATGGCTCGGTCGAAGTGAAGACAGGCGCATGGGTCACCGTAAAGCTGGACCTGAACAAGATGAAAGCGCAGGACGGTTTTAACGGCAACGTCAAAACCATCCGCGTGGGCGATAACTATAGCCGCCACATCTATTTCAGGAACTTTACCTTCATTCCCAAAGCGGTGCCAAAAACGATGACCGGCTTTACAACCGATCAGAAGGAAATCCCGGATTACGGCTCCGCCACAAGCGGTCAGTTGCAAAACGCCATAAACGCACAGTACACCTCCACCAAGGACAACGACACCCAGCTAGTGGACGATGACGGACGCTTTGTTCTGGAAGATGGAGAAACCGTTACCTTCAGTGACCAGTTCCGCCGCGGCAGCTACATTTCGCTCAAAGAGGATCTGAACCAAAACCTGTATGACACCAAATGGACGGTGTGCGAGAACGGGCAGGCGGTTACTTCGATGAAGGGCGATAGCGAATCCGTGACAGTTACCGACACGAACAAGTCGCTGGACAAGCAGGAGGGAAGCAGCCCCAATGATGGCCGAACGGAAAAAATAAGACCGAATGATGATCAAACGGGTAATAGCTATACCGGAAACAAACCCTCCGCCGACACCATCGTCTTCCGCTCCTATAAAGACCCGGACGAAACAAGCTCCACGCTGACAAAGCTAAAGGTAAAATACGTCAACACCGTCAAAACCGGCGGGCTGAAAATCCAAAAGAAGGCCGCAGCTGGTGAGGAAAATACCATTAAAGGCACCTACACCTTCAAAGTTACCTTTAATGATGTTGGCGGTGAGGGTCTGGAAGAAAAGCCCATCGAAAAAATCGTTACGATTAATATGAGCGAAGCCGGCGATCACACCAAGACCATCACCGGCATCCCCGTTGGCACCCGCTATACCATCGAGGAAGTCAAAACCAGTGATGATTCCAGACTGCAAAGCGTAACCGTTCCGGATGGCAATGAAGCCCATGTGATCAACAACACCATGGTGGAAGGCGTGATTGTGGCGAGCGAAAATCCGAGCAATCCGAACGATCTGAAAGTTACCGCAATCTTTACCAACACCCAGCGCAAACTGATCAACATTGAGTTCGATAAGCACTGGAAAGATGCAAATAATGAGGACATTGTCACTACGAATCAGCCGGATGAAATTTACATCCAGCTCCAGCGCCGCCTGGCAAACAGTGCTGAGGATGCCCCGTGGGATGTTGTTGACTACCCGACCTCGGGCAGCAAATATGTTACGGTTCACCATACAGATAACGGCTGGCTGTATCCCTTTAACAACCTGGATCAGTACCCGGTTGGCGGCAGTGCGGCAAACAACTATATTTACCGCATTGTGGAAGGTACGGTGGATGAGGCTGGCAACTTTACCGCGGCAGACGGAACCATTACGATTAAAGGCAATACGTATGTTGTAACGGCTGAAGCAACAGCAAACAGCGAAACGAACAGCGAAACGAACAGCGCGGGCAGCTCAACAGACAATACAGCCACAGGAACCACCGATGGAACCATCACCGGAGGCAGCGGCAAGATTGTGCTGACCAACACGCTGCAGAACCCGAAGTTTGTACTGGATATCATCAAGAAGGACGCGGAACGCAATAATGAGGACCAAGAAGTATTCTTGAAAGATGTTGAGTTCAAGCTGGAAAAGCTGAAAGCCGAAACAACAACCGGAGGAAAAACGCAGTGGGTAGTAGATAAAAACTACCAATTCGATAGCACAAAGACAGATTCCATTACTGGTACAACCGGAACGGACGGCAAGATAACCCAGAACCCGTTCAAAAATCTGGAACCCGGTACATACCGCCTGACGGAAACCAAGGCACATCCGGGGTACAACCTGTTGGCACAGCCAATTGAGATCAAATTTACCCAAGGCGGCGAGTGTTTTATTGATGGGGAGAAAATTACGGACACAAAAACGTTTGTGCAGTCCGGCAACACCTACACCATGAACCTTACCGTTCTGAACCGTAAAACGCCTGAGCTGCCCCACACGGGTGCAGACGCGCCAAGCCTGTGGCTGCTGATCGGCATGCCGCTGGCGGTGGCAGGGCTGTTGATATTCACATTCCGCTACAACAGGAAAGGGGGCCGGCGACATTAACCATCCCCCGGAAACCCAGCAACCCCCAGGATACAGGGCCTGCCCGCCCGTGCGCGCCCGTTTACGGCAGGGCGCAGCCTTAAGCCAAGTGGGCAAGCGGCCCAGTTTTTTCTCCTTTTTTCTTCACGGCACAGTGCGGGCGGCGCGGCAGCGTTTCCCCGCTGCAGCGCCCCGCACTGCACGCCGTGCTGATGCAGAACCCTTAAGCCGGGCGGCCCCGCCGCCCATCCGATGATGATTCTTTTTAAGAGAAGAGGTACTGAAATGAAAAAAGCAAAACGTTTTCTCACAGGCCTGTTGAGCGCCGCTCTGGCCCTCAGCCTGTGCGCCATGCCAGCAATGGCAGATGATGGCAGTGGAACAACACCGGCACCCACTGCAAATCCGGTTTGGACGCAGGATACCGGTTCCATTACGATTCATAAGTATGAGTGGAACGGTGAAAATGGAGGGGCCGGAACCGGCGAGGCAGGAGACAGTCTTCCTTCGAAACCCGTTGAGGGGGGCGAAGATGAAACGCCTACTCCGTTGGCAGGTGCAACCTTTACCGTTTATCAGGTTAAGAGTGCAGATGAACTGAAAGACTATTATAATGGTAAAAATGTAACTTGGCCTACAAGCTGGGAAGAATATGCAGAAAAAAATACTACTACCGGCGGTTATAAACTGAAGAGTGGCGTGACTGCAACTGTAACTGAAGTCGGTTCGAAAACGACAGATACCAGTGGCGTTGTTAAGTTTGAAGAATTGCCTTTGGGTCTTTACCTTGTGCTTGAAACCGAAACACCGGATTCTGTCAAGACTGCATGTGAGCCGTTCTTTGTCTCTGTTCCTATGACAAAAGTCTCGACTGATGCGAATGGCGGTCTGACTGATTGGCTGTACGATGTTCATGTCTTCCCGAAAAACTCTACTGCATATGGTCAGGCTGTTTTGCAGAAAGTCGGTAAGCAGAGCGGTACGGATACAGAAGTTACAACCATGCAGAGCTACAAGTTTAAGCTCTATAAGAAGAATGAAGACGGAACATGGACTTGGATTGAGAAGAAGCCTGCAAATGGCGTAGATAATGCAGGCGAGTGGCTTGACGCAGCTAATAATACGGGTGTCCTTACCACGGGTGCAGATGGCAAAATCAGCGTTTCTGGTTTGACCAAAGGTGTATATGCCTTTGTGGAAACTGAAGTTAATGCAAACGATGGTTACATTTTGGATTCCGGCATTGCCTATGTTTTTAAGATCAATGACAATGGCGAGATGGCTAAAGCGACCGAAGCTGATGTTGTAAACGGGAAATACCCTGAAAATGCAACGAGCTTTGACACTAATGCTTTTAGTGGAGCACAGGTTAAAGTAAAGAACTACAAGCCGGACTTCAAAAAGGAAATTACAGGTAAAAAGGATGCAGACTATGGCATTGGTGATGATGTTCCGTATACTCTGACTGTCAATGTTCCTGAAAACGTTGCAAAACTGAAGACTTTCACCGTATCTGATGAAATGAATAGCGACCAGCTGGTTGTTAATAGTGATATTGATGTTAAAGGAAAAGTTGGCGAAGCTGAAGAAACGACATTTAAAGAGAGTACTGAGTATACCCTGACGATAACGAATGCTGAGGGTAAGTCTGGCTTTACGATTGCATTTGCTACTGACAAGATTGCGGAATATGCAGGTGGAACCATTACCATTACCTATACCGCAAAGCTCCAGGATGGCGCTTCGGTTGGTGCAGTGGGCAATGTAAACAGTGCCGACCTGAAATACTCCAAGAAGACAAATATTACCACTACTGAAGCGGATCCTCCGTATGATATCCATGACGAAGCTGTTGTTTATACGTTCAAGACTGGCATCCTGAAAAAGGGTGATAGTGCGGATGGCAAACTGCTGGAGAATGTTGAATTTACCCTTTATAAAAAGGTTGATCCAGAAAAAGATAAGATTAACGCAGCTGGCACCGCCGTTACGTTTAAGGGTGCTAATAAGCCCATTTTAACGCCTGAGGAAGCAGTAGCAAAAAAGCTGAACGCTACTGTTAGTGATAAGTCTAAGTGGTTTGCTGTTATGACTTTGAAGACGGATGGCAACGGTGAGGCTGTTGCAAATGGTTTGCCGACTGGCGAGTATAAGCTGGTTGAAACCAAGACTCACGAAGGCTATAACCTGTTGACTGAGCCGGTGGACGCAAACCTGACTCTGGACTACACCACCACATGGAGTGATACGAAAACCTTTGATAGCACGGGTAAACTGATTAAGCATGACTACAATACCACCGAGGTTAAGAATGGCGAAACTCCGTACAACTATGCAGCAATCGTTATCATCAACCGCAAGGGCTTCAACCTGCCCACCACCGGTGGTTTCGGCACCCTGCTGTTCAGCGGCATTGGTGTGCTGCTGGTTGTGGCCGGTGTTGGCGTGCTGCTGAGCCTGAAAAAGAAGAACCGCACCTGATGCGCCCGCC
>ERZ1673744.2226-NODE-2226-length-14995-cov-7.248527_pt1 | contig 14995 bp, 12 predicted proteins | sample MGYA00580207_ERZ1673744 | MGnify/ENA primary metagenome ERZ1673744 (study PRJEB41218, sample SAMN15661751) | gut metagenome | host: Homo sapiens | place: Canada: London | collected 2015-08-20/2019-03-30 | study: EMG produced TPA metagenomics assembly of... | reverse complement strand
TGGGTCAGGCCAAACTGTTCAACACGATGATCCTGGGCGGTTACCTCAAGGTGCGTCCTGTCGTTGCGATGGAGAACGTGATGGTGGGCCTGAAAAAGTCGCTTCCGGAGCGGGCGTGGAAAATGCTTCCGGCCAACGAGGAGGCCATCCGCCACGGCGGCGAGATCATCCGCAAGGTGCGGTAAAGGTCCTGCACCGGGGGCCCGCCTTCTCTTCCTTAGAAAAAGTTCCGCCCGAATCTTCCCCAAAAAGTTCTGCCCCGAACCCTCCTCAGAAAAGGTTCGCCTCGAACTTCCATTCGAACCCATATACGAAAAGCCCGGTCTGTCAAGACCGGGCTTTTCGTGTGTTGAGAATTCGTCGAAAGCTATTTTTGTGTTTCGTCTTTTTCGACGGGCTGGAAATCGATCTGATAGAACTTGAATTCCGGCTTGGTAATGGCTCCGGTCGCGGCGTCGATGCCCCAGCCGAGTACATCCAACAGGTTGATTACCGATACGGCGTTGAAGCTCTTGTTGATGATGATCGGTTCGGCCCTGTGATTGGGAGCTTCCGCCTTCACGATCGTTTCATCGAATCCGCGGCGGATTTTGGTCGTATAAGGGAAGGTTACGTTCGTGTGTTTGCGGCCGTCGATCGTCAAGGTGGCCTTCTCGGAGATATCGCTGTCGAAAGTTACTTTGGCTTTTGACCCGCAAAAAATACTTGCGCAGGAGGTCATCAATAAAGACCCGAGCGAGATGATAATGTATTTCATTTTGAAAGAGAATATGCCGTGTCCCTGCGGCGGATGGAGGGTTTGGGATAGGCATATAAAAAACGTGGGACAAAACTTTTATTTGCTTTTCGAGGTCTTCGCAATACCTGTGCAGCCAAATAAAGAGTAAAGCCCACGTAGAAACGTGAGCGTTTACGCCTCACTCTTGGCTGCTTAAGAAAGTTGCGAAGTTTCGAAAAGCAAGAGATAAAGCTAACGCTTTTTATATGTATGTACCTGTGCTTCGCTGTGCGGTGGCGGTACGCGTGTGTTTCAGGTAAACGATCTATTTATTCATAGGCGTTGTTTTTTAGTTTATGATAGAACAAATATACGAATATTTTCCAAATGAATTTTTATAGTGTCCTTTTATGTCCGGAAGATGAGCCGTTTCAGTCGTCTGTCCGGGATTTGAAATAATCCGACCGGATCAGGATGTCCGAGACGCGCCACAGCGCTTTGCGGTACTGCCGCACCGAATCGTCCGTGTTGTCGCCGACCCAGCCGCTCGAATGGTCCGACGCGCAGTCGATCCGGCGGCGGAAGACGCTTTCGCCCAGTCCGTGAAAGATGTAATCCCCGGCGTTCATCATGTCCAGCAGGCTCGGATAGATGTCGCATTGCGCGATCGCGGCATCCGTGCCGACGGCCTTCAGCGGGGCGTTGAGAATGAACAGCGGGACGAACCGGTCGCTCAGTTCGCACCGTTCGCGTCCCTCGTAGCGGTTGCGGGTGATCGAGTCGTGGTCGCCCGTGATGACGACGATGCTCCGCTCGTAGAGCCCGCACCGTTTGAGCGAGTCGATGAACCCCGCGAGGCAACGGTCTGCGTATTGCGTGACGACCAGGTAGTATTTCGCCTGCTCGTCCGGGATGCAGGCTTCGTTGAGCGGGCTTTCGAGCTCGCTTTTCACGGCATCGTGGCCCGACATGGTGACCAGCTGGGCGTAAAACGGCTGCGGCAGCTCACGCAGGATCGGAAGGGCGCGGCGGTACAGGTTTTCGTCGGCCCGGACCGAGGGGCCGCCTTCGCCCAGCTTCTCGTGCAGGGCGCCGAATCCGTAACTCTTCGTCGTGGCCTCTTGATTCCAGTAGGACCGGGAGTCGCAGATGAACGAGGCGGAGGCATACCCCTTCCGGGCCAGCGCTTTCGGGAGCGACGGATAGGTGTTCGTGCTGCCGTAGAGGCTGGCGGCGGCTCCGGTTTCGATCGGCAGCAGTCCGGTATTGAGCAGCAATTGGGCGTCGGACGAACGGCCGTCCTTCACCTGCGGCAATACGTGCGGAAAGCAGATTACGCTCGTGTCCCGGGCCAGCGAATCGAGAAAGGGAGTCACTTCGGTCCCTTCGACCGTGAGTCCTATGGGCCAGCTGGAGAGCGATTCCATGAGTACCACGATGAGGTTTTTCCGGTGCTCCGGCGCCAGCGGATCGCGGAAGGCCCTCCGTTCGGAGGCTTCGACGAACTGTGCGGCGTACTGTTTTTCTTCATCCGAGCAGCCCTGCAAGCAGCCGATTTCGTAGATCCAGTAATTTATCAGTCCGAATTCGCGGTAGCCTACCATGAGCTCGTTCCGGAAACAGGGCCAGGGATGGCTGAAACTGTTGCGGTCGTGGCGGTACGGCAGCGCGACGACGGCGGCGATGAACAGCAGGCAGCCCGCGCACCACACGATGCGGAACCACTTCCCCCCCCCTTTGGAATCGTATCGGCTCAGGAACGGATAGCAGACGGCGAAGCAGACCGAGGAAAGCACGATCCAAAGGTCCCGGAGCCGGATCGAACTGCGGATGCTCGGACCGAGGCCGTCGAGGTTGCGCACCATCAGGTACGAGGGCAGCGGCATGACGTTGCCGTAGTTCCGGTAGTACCAGACGTTCGAGAGCAGGTAAAGGTCGGCCAGCGCGATCCAGAGCAGCACCCACCGTTTTTTGTGCAGGAACCAGACGGGCAGCGCCAGCAGCATGGCGTCGGTGAATCGCCGGAGCCGGATGACGAACAGGTGCGGATGCGGGATTTCCCAGATGCGGTCCGCGGCCGACAGCGCGGCATAGAAGGCCAGCGTCAGCAGCAGGTAGATCGCAGGCCGGAATAGCGGGGAACTGCCGCCGGGGATACCGGTTCGGACGAACGGGGTGCGGATCATAATGCGTTTTTTTCGGAAACGCCGCAAAGGTACGGATTTTTTCCTCGAAAGCGGCATTCGGGTATCGAATTTGCGGAATGTCGGACGGATTTCAAATTTCAGAGACTATGGACGAACAACGACGGACGATGCCGCGGCTGGGGGAACCCGTCCCGGCTTTCGAGGCGATGACGACCCGGGGGAGGATCCGCTTCCCGGGCGATTACAAGGGCAAATGGGTGATTCTGTTCAGCCATCCGGCCGATTTCACGCCGATCTGCACGACCGAGGTGCTTACGTTCGGGGCCCGCACGGAGCGGTTCCGGGCGTTGAACTGCGAGCTGGTGGGGCTTTCGGTGGACAGCCGCAACAGCCATATCGCCTGGCTGCGGACGATCCGCGACCGGATCGAATACCGCGGGATGAAGGGCGTGCGGGTCGAATTCCCGATCATCGACGATGTGGGGATGAAGGTCGCGTCGCTCTACGGCATGATTCAGCCAGGAGAGAGCGAGACGGCGGCCGTGCGGGCGGTCTTTTTCATCGACCCGACGGGCGTGCTGCGGGTCATGATCTGCTATCCGCTGGCGCTGGGGCGCAATTTCGACGAGATCGAGCGGGTGCTGATCGGATTGCAGACCATCGACGCCTTCCGGATTGCGCTGCCGGCCGACTGGCGGCCGGGCGACGACGTGATCGTGCCGATGAAGGGCGACGACGGCGAGAAGCAGCCCGAGGGGGTGACGTGCTGCGACTGGTTTTTCTGCACGAAGCCGTTGCCGAAGGAGGAGGTCGAACGGAAGATCGGCAAGGGCGTGCCTGTCGGTGCGTGAGGTCGTTCCCGGAACGGATTCACCCCTGCCGTACGCAGCGGCAGGGGTGAATTGCGTATCGGGGCGTGCTCCTGTATGCGGACGGACTATCGTCCGAAGCGGTATTGGTTTACGTCGCGCCAGCCGAGCAGCAGTTCGCGCACCGGGAGCCGCTTCTTGCCCGCGAGCTGCAACTCTCCGGGAATGATCCAGCCGTCGGCGCAGGCGATGCGGATTTCCGTGCGGCCGTCGCTTGCGACCGTGCCCGGCCGCAGTTCGTGTGCGGCGGCTTCGAATGCCGCGGAGAAGATTTTGACCGACGGTCCGTCGCCGGCCGCCCCGCCGCTCTCTCCTCCGGGAGCCGTGCCGTCTTTCCGGTCCCCCTCTTCGCGGATCAGGTCGCTCCAGGCCGCCGGATAGGGCGCCAGCCCTCGGATGAAATCGACGATCCTCCGTCCCGGCAGCGTCCAGTCGATCCGGCAGTCCTCCTTGAAGATCTTGGGCGCGGGGCGGAGCGTCGCCTCGTCGGCGTATTGCTGTTCGACGGGGGCGATGTCGCCCGCGGCGATGCGCTCCACGGTCCGCGTGACGAGTGCGACGCCGGCGGTCATCAGCTTTTCGTAGAGCGTGCCGGCGTTGTCCTGCGGAAGGATCGGCAGGCGCGCCTGCGCGAGGATGGCTCCCTTGTCGATCTCGTGGTTCAGCAGGAAGGTCGTCACGCCCGTCTCCCGCTCGCCGTTGATGATCGCCCAGTTGATCGGCGCGGCGCCCCTGTACTGAGGCAGCAGCGAGGCGTGGAGGTTGAAGGTTCCCAGTCGCGGCATGGCCCACACGACCTCGGGCAGCATGCGGAACGCGATGACGATACCCAGGTCGGGCCGCAGCGTCCGCAGCGCCCCGACGAACTCCGGGGCCTTCAGCCTTTCGGGCTGCAAGACCGGAAGCCCCAGCTCCCGGGCGGCGGTCTTCACGTCGCTTTCGCGGAGTTGCCTCCCGCGTCCGGCGGGTTTGTCGGGGGCGGTGACGACGCCCACGACGTTGTAGCCCCCGGCGACCAGCGCGCGGAGCGACGGCACGGCGAATTCGGGCGTGCCCATGAATACGATGCGGAGTTGCCTTGCGTCCATGATGCGGTTTCGTTTTTGTCGCGCCGGTCCGGGCGTCCGCGGCGGATGCCGCGCTTTCGCGGACCGGTCGTGCGCTATTTCTTCTCCAGTCCCAGCGTATGATGCATACGCTCCTGCTTGGTCTCCAGGTAATGTTCGTTGTACTTGTTCGGCGCGATGACGATGGGCACGATCTCGTCGATCTTCAGCCCGTAGCCCTCCAGCCCGGCGCGTTTGAGCGGGTTGTTGGTCATCAGCCGCATGTGGCGGATACCCAGCTCGCGGATGATGCTCGCGCCCACGCCGTAGTCGCGTTCGTCGGCCTTGAAGCCCAGCCGGAGGTTGGCGTCCACGGTGTCGAGTCCCTCGTCCTGAAGCTTGTAGGCGTGGATCTTGTTGCAGAGTCCGATGCCGCGCCCCTCCTGATTGAGATAGACGACGGCGCCTTTGCCTTCCCGCTGGATCATCTGCATCGCGCGGTGGAGCTGCTCGCCGCAGTCGCAGCGGTACGAGCCGAAAATGTCGCCCGTGGCGCACGACGAATGCACGCGGATGAGCACCGGCTCCTCTTCGCTCCATTCGCCTTTGGTGAGCGCGACGTGTTCCACGCCGTTCGACTTCTGGCGGAACGGCGTGATGCGGAAGTCGCCCCACTCCGTAGGCAGGGGAACCGTCACGCCCCGTTCGACGATCGACTCCTCGCGCAGCCGGTAGGCGATCAGCGAGGCGATCGAGATGATCTTCAGGTCGAACTTTCGGGCGATCTCCTGCAACTGCGGGAGGCGGGCCATCGTGCCGTCCTCGTTCATGATCTCGATCAGCGCGCCGGCGGGCTGCAACCCGGCCAGCCTGGCCAGGTCCACGGCCGCTTCGGTGTGGCCCGGGCGGCGCAGCACGCCTTTCTGCCGGGCGCGCAGGGGGTTGATGTGTCCCGGGCGCCCCAGGTCGGAAGGCCTGGTCGCGGGATCGGCCAGCGCGCGGATCGTGGCGGCGCGGTCGTGGATCGAGACGCCCGTCGTGCAGCCGTGGCCCAGCAGGTCCGCCGTCACCGTGAAGGGCGTGCCGAGCAGCGAGGTGTTGTTCTCCTCCATCATGTTCAGCTCGAGCTGCGCGCAGCGCTCTTCCGACAGCGGGGCGCACAACACGCCGCGGCCCTCCTTGAGCATGAAGTTCACGATCTCGGGCGTGATCTTTTCGGCGGCGACGATGAAGTCGCCTTCGTTCTCGCGGTCCTCGTCATCGACGACGATGACGATCTTTCCGTTCCGGAAGTCCTCGATGACCTCCTCTACGCTATTGAGCGTCGTTTGCTTTGCCATGTCTATTTCTGATTCTGAATTTCAATTTGTCGGTCAGCCGGGCCGCCGCCGGGGCGATCCGATCCCGCAGGGCCTTGATCCGTCCGGCGTACCAGTCGGTGTCGAGCAGCGCCGAATCGTTCGTGGCCTTCCATGTGAGGTAAACGGCGATCGGCGTCAGAATGAAGGTCGAGAGCCATACGCCGTAGATGGCCTCCCAATTGCCCTCCTTGGCCAGCTTCTCGCCCGTGAGGCTGATGATGTAGTAGATCACGAAGAAGATGACCGAGACCACCACGGGAAGTCCCAGACCGCCGCGGCGGATGATGGCTCCCAACGGGGCGCCGATCAGGAAGAAAATGAGGATCGACACCGGCAGGGAGAGCTTCTTGTGCCATTCGACCTTCGAGCGGTAGAGCTGGTTGAGCGCCTCCTTGGCCGTCGATTCGTCGAACGACGAGAAGGTGTTGCGCGAACTTTTGGCCAGCGTCCGCGCGAGGTTCCACACCTTGTCCTTCTCGCGCATCGGCAGCCGGGCGACGGAGTCGGCGGCCGCGAGATCGCGGTAGCCGCTTTTGTCCACGCGCAGGCTGTCGGGCTGCGGCAGCACGGAGTTGTCGCGCACGAAGATCTGCTCTTTGAGCAGCGGTTCGTAGGAGGTGGTCGTCGCGGCATTGACCTTCACCTCGAGCGAGTCGATGTCGTGCGACAGGTCGCCGATGTCCTTGGTGCTGCTGTTGTTGAACAGATCGGCGTCGGTGCGCTCCATGGCGAAGCCCTCCATCGGAATGACCTGCTTCTGCAGGTCGAAGATGTGATGGCGCAGCGCGCTCTTGGTGAACCATTGCGAATTGCGGGTCTGTTCGTAGGTCTCGCCGTGGAAGAGCGTCACCAGCAGGAACCGCTTGTCGTCCGACAGGCGGATGTAGCCCGAGTCGGCCAGAATGGTGTTCATGTTGTTGTTGGCCGCGCGGTTGTCGTATATCAGCACGTTGTGCAGCAGGTGCGTGTCGGGATCCTGGTGGCTGACGCGGATCGACATGTTGTCGATGCCGTTGAAGAACAGCCCGTCCTGGAACTCCAGCGCCTGCTTCTGCTGGCGGATGTCGTAGAGCGTGCTGTAGAGTTTCTTGTTGGCGCTTGGAACGAGGTCGTTGCCGATGAAGAAACTGCCCACCGAGACGATGCTGACCAGAATGATGAGCGGCTTGGTGATCTTCACGAGCGACATGCCCGCCGATTTCATCGCCAGCAGCTCGTAGTTCTCGCCCAGGTTGCCCATCGTCATGATGGCTGCGAGCAGCATCGAGAGCGGCAGTCCCATCGGGATCATGTTGGCCATGAAATAGGTCATCAGCTCGATGATGATGCCCGCGCTCAGTCCCTTGCCCACCAGCTCGTCGATATAGCGCCACACGATGTTCATCATCAGCACGAACATGACGATGAAGAACGTGAGCACCATGGGCCCGAGATATGCCTTCAGGACGAGCTTGTGAATGGTTTTCATGCGGCGGGTCGCGGTTTTTTCCTGCGCAAAGTTAATAGTTTTGCCATAATAAGCGTAAGCGTGAGGGTAAATATTATGGCCGCGCCGGGCGGAACTTCGAAATTGTAGCTGACGACGAGCCCCGCGACGTTGCCCGTCACGGCCACGGCCGGCGCCGCGAGGGCGATGGTCCGGTACGACCGCGAAAAGGCATTGACGATCGCGACGGGAATCGTCAGCAGCGAGATGAGCAGCACGATGCCCATGATGCGGATCGAGAGGACGATCGTGGCGGCCGCGAGCGCCGCCATGAGGTACGAGATCGTCCGGGTCGGAATGCCCCGGCTGCGGGCGAATTCGCGGTCGAAGGCGACGTACATGACGGGGCGCAGCCAGAGCAGCGCGCCGAGCAGGATGAGGAGCGTGAGCCACGCCAGCGCCAGCACGTCGCCGCGCGTGACGGTCACGATGCTGCCGAACAGATAGGCCGCCAGATCGCCCGACGTGTAGCCCGGACGCAGGCTCATGAACAGCGCCCCGACGGCCATGCCCACCGACCAGATGATGCCGATGGCCGAATCCTCGCGGATGCGTCCGCTGCTGCCGGCCCACTCGATACCCAGCGCCGAGAGCACGGCGAACAGGAGCGCCCCGCCGATGGGGTCGGCTCCGAGCCAGAAGGCGATGCCCAGCCCGCCGAACGAGGCGTGCGTGATGCCGCCGGCGAGGAAGACCATGCGGCGGCATACGACGTACGTGCCGACGATGCCGCACGCGATGCCCGAAAGCACGCATGCCGTCAGGGCGTTGAGCAGGTAGCCGTAGTGGATCAGATCGCTGAAAAATTCCATGTTCCCTCTTCCCGATTGCGCGCAAATTTACGCTTTTTTCTCCGAAATGAGGCCTCCTTTCGGACATAATTCGTATTTTTGTGCCGGGAAAAACAGCTATCGTATGCAATCCGGAAGAGTCAGTTTCCATACGCTCGGCTGCAAGCTCAACTTCTCGGAGACCTCCACTCTGGCCCGGGAGTTCGAGCGCGGCGGCTTCGTGCGTGTAGCCCCTTCGGCCGAGGCCGACATATGCGTCATCAACAGCTGCTCCGTGACGGAGCACGCCGACAAGAAATGCCGCAATCTGATCCGCAGGCTCCACCGCCGCAATCCGCAGGCGATCATTGCCGTGACGGGCTGCTACGCGCAGCTCAGACCGCAGGAGATCGCCGCGATCGAAGGCGTGGACATCGTGCTGGGCAACAACGACAAATGCGATCTGTTCAAACGTGTGGCCGAGCTGTCCGGAAAGGGCCGGGCGCGGATTTACAGCTGCGACACGGAGCAGCTCACGTCGTTCTTCGCCGCCTTTTCGAGCGGCGACCGCACGCGCGCCTTCCTCAAGGTGCAGGACGGCTGCGACTACTGCTGTTCCTACTGCACGATCCACTACGCCCGCGGGTCGAGCCGCAACATGCCCGTGGCCGATCTGGTGCGCGAGGCGCGCCAGATCGCCGCGGCCGGACAGAAGGAGATCGTCCTCACGGGAATCAACACGGGGGATTTCGGCCGCACGACGGGCGAGCGGTTCATCGACCTGCTGCGGGCGCTCGACGCCGTGGAGGGAATCGAACGTTACCGCATCTCGTCGATCGAGCCGAACCTGCTCACCGACGAGATCATCGCCTTCTGCGCCTCGTCGCCCCGCTTCATGCACCACTTCCACATTCCGCTCCAGAGCGGTTCCGACCGCATTCTGCACCTGATGCGCCGCCGCTATACGGCTGCGCGCTTCGCCGAACGCATCGCGGCCGTGCGGCGGGCGATGCCCGACGCCTTCATCGGGATCGACGTGATCGTGGGGTTTCCGGGCGAGACGGAGGCCGATTTCCGTGCCACGTACGAACTGCTCGAAGGGCTCGAACCGGCCTACCTGCATATCTTTCCCTTCTCGGAACGCCCCGGGACGCCGGCGGTCGGTCTGCCCGGCAAGGTGCAGGCGTCGGTTGCCACGCGCCGTGTCGGGGAGTTGGAGGCGCTGTGCGCCCGGCTGCACGGCGCCTTCTGCGCACGGGCCGAAGGCACGGAGGACACGGTGTTGTTCGAAAGCACGATGCGCGGCGGCATGATGTTCGGCTACACGGGCAACTACCGCCGGGTGAAGGCTCCCTACGACCGGTCGCGGATCAATACGATCTGCCGCGTGCGGCTCGGGAAGATGGACGAATCTTGCGACCTGAGGGGTGAAATTCTGGATTAATTCACTATATTTGCGAAAACGTAAATCGGATAAAGCTAAAGTATGACGGGTATGCGCAAACGGGTGACGGCCGGATTTCTGAGTATCGTCTGCCTGCTCTTCTTTTCGGGCATGGTGTCGTTCCTCGAACTGAGCCGTCTGAGCCGCGATACGGACGAGATTCTCGGCGCCAACCAGCGCAGCATCCTTCTGGCGCGGGAGATGCTCGACGCCGTGCACGGACAGAGCGGGGCGATGGCCCGCCGCGCCGTGTTCGGCGACCGGTCGTACGACAGCCTGTGCCGTGCCGGACTGGAACGGCTCGAAGAGGTGCTGCTCGCGGCGCAGAAGGAGGCTGCGGACCGGTCGGCGCTCGATTCGCTGGCCTTCGCCACGACCGGGCTGCGCCTGCTTACGGACAGGTTCCTGGCTTCCGATGCGGCACGGAGGACCGACTCGCTGGCCGTCCGCGGGGCCGATTCGCTCGGTGCAAGGTGGTACCGGACCGAATACGGGGCTTACTACGACCGGCTGGTTTCGGCCATCAACTATTACATGACCTCGACGCAGAGTTCGCTGGCTCCGCGCGCCGAGCAGATGAAGACGAACGCTTACCGGGCCGTGACGCCGGTGCTCATATCGCTTGCGGTGATGATCGCCATCGTGCTGATGCTCTATTATTTCATTTTGGTCTACTGTGTCCGGCCGGTCGAACGGATGGACAAGGGGCTGGACGACTACCTCTCCTTCAGGATGCCCTTTGCGGTGAAAGGCGAGTTCAAGGACGAGATGCTTTCGCTGCGGGAGAAGATCGAGGCGCTGATCAATCTGACGAAACAAGCCAAATAGGGGGATCGGGATGCGGATAGACGTGGTTTTTCGGTATGTCGGAATCGTGCTGCTCTTCATCGCGGCGTTCATGCTGCTCTCGGCGGGCATCTCCTGTGTCAGCGGCATGGACTCGTCGTTCTATCCCCTGCTGCTCTCGGCGCTGCTGACGATCCTGCTGGGGGCTTTTCCGCTGATCTTCGTCGGCAAGCGCGACCAGATATCCAACAAGGAGGGGTTCTGCATCGTCGTGGGGGCGTGGCTCGTGGCCTGCGTGGTGGGGATGTTCCCCTACCTGATCTGGGGCGGCGAGTTCAGCCTGGTGAACGCGTGGTTCGAGAGCGTCTCGGGATTCACGACCACCGGGGCGTCGGTGCTTACCGATGTGGAGGCGCTGCCGCGCGGGTTGCAGTTCTGGCGCTTCTCTACGACGTGGATCGGCGGCATGGGCGTGGTGATGTTCGCGCTGGTGGTGCTGCCGACGATGGGCCGCAGCAAGATGACCCTTTCGAACGTGGAGATGTCGTCGCTGGCGCGCGACAACTACCGTTACCGGGCGCAGATGATCGTCCATGTGCTGCTGGTGGTCTATGTGGGGCTGACGGCGATCTCGACCGTGATGCTCAAACTCTCGGGCATGAACTGGTTCGACGCCCTGTGTCACGCCATGTCGGCCTGCGCCACGAGCGGCTTCTCGACCAAGAACGCCAGCGTGGCCTATTTCGACAGCCCGCTGATTGAGACGGTGCTCATCCTGACGATGGGCATTGCCGGTATGCACTTCGGCCTGATCTACGCGACGGTCACCGGCAAACGCAACAATCTTTTCCGTTCGGAGGTGACACGCTGGTACGTGGGCATTCTGCTCGGATGCAGCGTGCTGATCGCCGTGAGTCTCTACGCCGCGGATATCTACCCTACGCTGACCTCCTCGTTCCGTCATGCGGCCTTCCAGTTCTTTTCGCTGATGACCACGACGGGTTTCGCCTCGGCCGATTCGAACGTCTGGCCGCCGTTCGCCGTGATCCTGCTCATGTTCGGCTCGATCGTCTGCGCCTGCGCCGGATCGACCACCGGCGGCATGAAGGTGAACCGGCTCGTGCTGGCCGGAAAGATGATCCGCACGCAACTACAGCGTCAGCAGCATCCCAACGCCGTGATCCGCATCAAGCTCGACGGCATGCTTCAGGAGGACGGGGTGATCCACGGCGTGATGATTTTCATCGTGACCTACATGCTGGCCATCCTGTCGGGGACGGTGTTCAGCGCGTTGTGCGGCGTGGACCTGCTGACCGGATTCTCGGGAACAGTGGCCTGCCTGGGCAATGTGGGACCCGGTTTCGGCGAGGTTTACTCGCTGGGCAATTACGCCGGCATTCCGGCCGCCGTCAAATTTTTCAACGCTTTTCTGATGCTGTTGGGCCGTCTGGAGATTTTCGGCCTGATTCAGTTGTTTTTTCTAAAATGGTGGAGATGATGAAAGCCAAGTGCCTAAGAATGTACATATTGCTGTGTGCGCTCTTCGCGGTGGGAAGCCTCGGGGCGCAGCAGCTCGACGTGAAGGCCCGCATCGCGGGGCTCGAGAAGAACGGGGAGTACATGTCTCTGCTGCGCGAGGACGCGCTGTTGCAGGCGCGCGAGGATTCCGTCGTGCGGGTGGTCGAACGCACGCGCACGCTGCTGCGCGAGGACCCCGAGCGGAGACAGCAGTACTCGCAGGAGATTCTGGCGCTCGAGAACCGGATTTTCGAGATCCGGAACGCCAAGGGACGGCTGATCGACCGCATCAACACCATCGAGCAGGAGTGGGTGCTTTCCAATCTCGACGCGGGAGGTGCGGGCGGCGCGGCGCACCGCACCTCGGCGACGATTCCCGATTCGCTCAAGGTGCGCAACCTCGTCTGCAATCCCTGGTTCGGCGAACAGCTCCCGGCGGCGGACTATGCGGCGTTGCGCCGGGCGCAGGACATGGAGATGGTCGCCGTGGATTACGTGAACCGTTATTTCGCCAATTACGACACTCTGAAACAACTGGCCGAGACCTATGCGGCGGTCGGTACCGAGGCCGAGGCGCAGGAGGTTTTCGACCGTTACGAGGCGTTGCAGGGGGTGAACCGGATTTTGGCCGATTCGCTCTCCGGGGTATGGAATTACATTTTCGACAACAAGAACTACGCCTACGGTTATCTGCTCGACAGGCTGGGGCAGGAACAGGCGCTCGTCCGGGAGGAGGAGGCACTGTCGAAGGCGATGCGGCAACTGGCCGCCGTGCGCGGGGAAACGGCGTCGGATGCCGTGGCCGACTACTTCCTGCGCAAGCGCGTCCTGGTGGATTACGAACGCTCGGTGGCCGACGTGCTGGGGCTGGAGGCGGCGTCCGATTCGCTGCGCGGCGTGGCCGGGCAGCTCGGGGCGATCGACTTCCGGCTGCCGAAGGTGGAGGTCGCCGAACGCTACTTCCTCGATTTCGACAGCGTGACCTTCACCAAGACGCCGAAATACAGTTACAAGAATCCCATTCCCGAGTGCCGGGTTTACGAGCGCGGTACGATCTACCGTATCCTGCTGGGAACGTTCAACACCAAGCGTGCCGTGGCGACATTCCGGGGAGCCTACCCGCTCTCCTATCTGGTAAACGACGAGGGCAAGTGGTGCTATTACACGGGCGGCTTCGCCACGCGCGAGGAGGCCGATTCGGTGCAGGGCGTGCTCCGCAGGCACGGGTTCGTGCGCCCCGAGGTGGTCGTGTGGACCGACGGGGAGTACCGCAATCTGTCGCGCGAGCCCGAAGCCGGGGCCGCGGTTTACCGGGTCGAGATCACGGGAACGGACGCGCTGTCCGAAGCCGTGAAACAGGTCATCGCCGGGACGGCCGAGGGACGCGAGCTCTCGCGCGTCGGACAGCAGTTGTTCGTCGTCGGGACGTTCGAAGACCGCGCCGTGGCCGAGCGGCTGGCCGAAGCGTTGCGGCAGGCGGACGCCGCGCTGGAAATAAAAGTGGCGGAAGTCGCGGAATAATCGGAAAAAATTCCTTACCTTTATAACCGATCCGAATACGATGGAACTCTTTTATATCATACTGCTGATCTTCTTCGGGCTGCTGTTTCTGGTGGCCGAGCTGGTCTTGCTGCCCGGCGTCACGGTCGGTGCGGCGCTGGCGCTGCTGTGCGACGGCTGCGCGATCTGGCTGGCGTTCCGGGATTTCGGAACGGGCAGCGGAGCCGCGGCGATCGTCGCCGTGCTTCTGCTGTCGCTTCTGGTGACGGTCGTATCGCTGCGGGCCAAGACTTGGCAGCGGTTCTCCCTGCGTCAGCAGATCCGTTCGTCGAGCACGCCCGTCTCTCCGGCCGAGGAGCTGCATATCGGCGACCGGGGCACGACCCTTTCGCGCCTCTCGCCGATGGGCCGCGTCGAGATCGGCGGCCGCGCCTACGAGGCCAAGTCGGCCGTCGGCTATGTCGATCCGCAGCGCGAGGTCGAGGTCGTGGGATTCGAGAATTTCAGCGTCGTCGTAAAAATCGTCAAACAATAACCTTCTATCATTTATGGATTTTCAGATGGGAATGATCGTCGTGATCGTCTTCGTGAGCCTGCTCGCGCTATGGCTCGTCTTCTATTTCATTCCGGTGGGACTGTGGTTTTCGGCGTTGGTGTCGGGCGTGCGGATCAGTCTGTTGCAGCTGATCCTGATGCGGTGGCGCAAAGTGCCGCCCTCGACGATCGTTTCGTCGATGATCGAGAGCACGAAGGCCGGGCTGGAGCTCAACCCCAACGAGCTGGAAGCGCACTATCTGGCCGGCGGCAACGTGACGAACGTGGTGCACGCCCTCGTGTCGGCCCAGAAGGCCAATATCATGCTCGACTTCAAGATGGCGACGGCCATCGACCTGGCGGGCCGCGACGTGTTCGAGGCCGTGCAGATGTCGGTGAATCCGAAGGTCATCAACACGCCTCCCGTGGCCGCCGTGGCCAAGGACGGCATCCAGCTCATCGCCAAGGCCCGCGTCACGGTGCGCGCCAATATCAAGCAGCTTGTGGGCGGTGCCGGCGAGGAGACCGTGCTGGCGCGCGTGGGCGAAGGCATCGTCTCGTCGATCGGTTCGGCCATGTCGCACAAGATCGTGCTGGAGAACCCCGATTCGATTTCGCGCGTGGTGCTCGAAAAGGGACTCGATGCGGGGACGGCTTTCGAGATCCTTTCGATCGACATCGCCGATATCGACGTGGGCAAGAACATCGGCGCGCAGTTGCAGATGGACCAGGCGCAGGCCGACAAGAACATCGCCCAGGCCAAAGCCGAGGAGCGGCGTGCGATGGCCGTGGCGCTCGAACAGGAGAACAAGGCCA
>ERZ1673744.2213-NODE-2213-length-15053-cov-5.646620_pt1 | contig 15053 bp, 15 predicted proteins | sample MGYA00580207_ERZ1673744 | MGnify/ENA primary metagenome ERZ1673744 (study PRJEB41218, sample SAMN15661751) | gut metagenome | host: Homo sapiens | place: Canada: London | collected 2015-08-20/2019-03-30 | study: EMG produced TPA metagenomics assembly of... | reverse complement strand
AGAGGGCGAGACTTTAGGAGAGAAAGTTTCACCTTATAATAAAATTAATGTTGACGGAGATTGCCTTATAATGGATATGCTGTTCTGTAAAATAATTCTTGAAAGAGCATAATGAATCTCCATTTATAAATTATTTTGATTATTTCAAATATTTGCCCATAAATCACTTTTAGAGCATATTTACTAAATCCACAAGTAGGATATTTAGTAAATATGCTCTACTTTTTTATCTGTAGGTTCTTTTTCTATTACCAATTTTTATTATAGAGCCTTATCTTAATACATAAGCCAAATAAGATTTAAAATAAATTTTGTAAAATTTTAGATTTTTCTTGACAATTTTGAGATACAGTGGTAAAATGTATATCGAAAGTTAAATTACTATTAATTTTAATTAAGTAATTTAGCTTATCTTAAAATAAAGAGGTCATATGTATGAAAAAATTTTTAAAGACAACAACAGCACTTGCATTTGCCGCACTTGTAGCTACATCATCGCTTATGGTTTATGGAGCGGGTAATTATACACTCAAAGTAAACCACACAGATTATGTTGATTTACATGAGCAATATAATATTAAACCACAAAACTTTATGAGAGTCTTTTATGACTATGGTACTACCAATCCTTATGATGATGCAAGAGCAACAACCGAAATGAATAGTACAAGCAAATTAAGTGTAACTGCAAAGGTCTATTTGACTGATAATGCAGGACATGAACGTAGTTCAGGCAATAATGAACAAGGTTCAACTTCACCTGTCCATAGTGGCGAAGCATATCTAAGTGGAATTGATTATGCTAAATATGTAAAGCATGAGGGATATAAGAAAGAGATTGGCACAAAAGTAGCAGATGGATACGTTTATAGATATAGACAAGTTAAATAATTATGAAAACTATTAAACTCATATTTTCTCGAATTAGTTTTTATTTTCTTTCTAATAAACTAATTTTTATTATGTTTCTTTTAGGTGGAATTGTTTGTTCCACCTCGTTTATATACTTTTATGGGAATCAGCTTTCTACAAAAAAATCTGAAGTCAGTACAGATTCATCTTATTATACATATACATTAAAATTTGATGAACCTGCTTCTTATTATGAAATTAAAAACAGTAGTCTGCTTAATTCTGAAATAATAGAAGATGTTATGGCTGTGCATTACTTATTACTAGATGATTTACCCAAAGAATTTAATAAAAATAATTACATTGATTATTATCTTCGTGTATGTACACAAATAAATAACAAGCATAAATTATTTAGTAAAATGGGACGTTCAGAGTTTTATGATGAAGAAATTAAAAACGGAAAAAATGTAATAATTCTTCCTAACTGTGATGATATCTTTTCATTGGCACAAGGTGATACAGTAACGCTCAGTGGCAGAGAATATGAAGTTATCGGTGTAAATACTTTTATAGACAATTTCTATATTCCTTCTAATACATTTGACAAATGTGGATATTCGATTGATGAGATAACCATATACACAACTGAAAGAATGAGTAGAACAGAAAACAGTCAATTTATAGCCAATCTTCATGCTGAGTTTCCTCAAAGCGATTTAATTGAATCACCGTCTGAATCTTACAAAGCAGCCGATAGTTATTTTATTGGTGATTTTTTCTTAATCATGTGCGAATTTATAATTTCTGCTTTATCTTTTATGTTTTTAATCAAGTTCTTAATCGATAAAAGTAATCTGGAAAATATCATCTATTTAATTGTGGGAGCTACCAAAAGAAAATTATTTTTAATTTTAATTTTAGAAAATATTATCATTTCAGGTATTATTGGAATAATATCTATTGCAATTCACTTAATTACATATAATCAGTTCTTTGTGTATTTTAATGTCTATGAAGGATTGCAATATTCAATTATGGATTATATAATTATTTTTATTAGCATAATAATTCTTTCATGCATTACAGCGATACCATTTATAATTAGTTGTCTAAAAAATTCAATTATCATAAATAAAAATAAATATAATTAGTATTTGGAGTGGAACTAATGAAAACATTAAAATTAATTTTTGAATTTTTTACAAACAATAAAATTACTGCAATAATAATATCTATAATATATATTTTTGTATTATTTATAGCTAATAATTCTTTTGGAATGTATAGATATATTGTATACACAGAAGATATATTCAAAACCACCGAAACGACAGACAGCTTTTACTGTATGCCTAATTTAGTTACTGCAGAAATGGTTAATTCAAGTTCCATGGATCCATGGGGAGATTATATAAATAACGTCGAAAATAATGCAAGAAAATATAAAGCATATGTTCCGTTTACTAAAGTTAAATATTTCAATTCTGATTTTAATGGAGTAAGAATAAAAAGTTATATTTACACAACAGATATGATTGAAAAATATCAATTTAATCTTAAAAATGGCAGTTGGAATAATATGCAAGAGCAAAGTAGTGATTATTTTAATGTTATTGTATCAGGAATTTACTTTGATTATCTAAATATTGGTGATATTGCAGAAATTGAGTTGCCAAATTATTTTGATTCAAGTACAAAAAAAATTAAAATAAAAGTGGCTGGTAAACTTGCTGAACCATATACTGTACCCTCGTTTAATACAAGTGGAACAGATATAAATACATATGATTTGTATCAAAAATTAGAAAATGGTTTAATTTTTGTGGAGTCGAGTCGTTTGACAAAAGTATTTAAAAGTGTGAATAATTGCCCGTTAACTGCCGAAAACTTTATTGCTTCCTATAAATCTAATTCTTCAGAAGCAGAAAGAAAAGAATACCTTAATTATTTTACAAAACAATTTCGTGTTACTGACTATGATAATATTATAAAAAATACAGATAAAGTAATCGCACTTTCTTTTAGAAGAAGATTACCTACTCCTTTATTTATGCTGTCTATTATGACAGTTGCACTTATAAGTATATCAGTTCTTTTTGTAAACAAAAAGCTTAGAGAACACTCCATATACTATCTCTGTGGTTGTAACAGAAGAAAAAGCTATTTTATAATTTCATGTGCTATTGGTTTGATGGGCTTGCTGGGTGGTTTATTGAATATCCTATTTATAGTGAACTATGATTTCTTGACAAGCAACGGAATTATCAATATGTCCGATGGCTTAATATATGACGGTCAGACTGTACTGTTTACTTTGCTTTATGCTTTGGCAGTTTCAGCAGTATCTGTAATTATTTCTATATTGGTTTTCAGAAAGAGTTCTCCAATAGAAATATACAGAAAGTATGAATCATAACAAATGAAAGGATATAATGATATGCTTATAAAAACTGAGAATCTTACCAAAAAGTATAAACTTGGCAAAGAAACCTTCGTTGCTCTTGATAAGGCTAATCTTGAGATAGAGGACGGCGAGTTTGTCGCTATACAAGGAACATCTGGTGCAGGTAAATCTACTCTGCTACATATACTTGGTTGTCTTGATAATGCAGATGACGGAAAATATTATCTTAATGGTATAGATGTTTTTTCTTTAAATGACCGCAAAACTGCCAAGCTCAGAAATGAAAAGATTGGTTTTGTGCTTCAAGATTTTTCTCTGATAAATCATAAAAAAGTCGGATTTAATGTTATGCTTCCGCTCTATTTTAACCACACTCCAAACCGCCAAATGAAAGAAATGGCTCATAAGGCACTTGAGGCGGTTGGAATAGATAAGCAATTTGATAAAAAAGCAAATCAGCTTTCTGGTGGTCAGCGACAGAGAGTAGCAATAGCAAGAGCAATAGTTAATAATCCATCTGTAATTTTTGCAGATGAACCAACAGGTGCATTGGATTCCAAAACCTCAAAAGAAGTTATGAAACTTTTCAGAGATTTAAATAAAAAAGGCATAGCTGTAATTATTGTTACCCACGATGATGAAGTTGCTGATTGCTGTGATAGAAAAATAATCATAAATGATGGAAAGATTATCTATGATAGCAAAAAAGATTCTAACTATATAAAGGAAGAATAAATTATTACTGTTTTAAAATACATATAACCCTTTTTGATATTAGGAGCTGTGAAGAAATGAAGTTTAAGACTTCATTCTTCGCAGCTCCTTTCAATTTTTGCAAAAAAATCCTTCATCGTCTATTTTGAAGTTTACTGCTCTGAATGGATTGTTGCGATACTTTTGGTCAGTTGTTTCTTTTTTAAACATGGATTTTTCAATACTGTGTTCCTGACAATATATGTAATTATTGTATGAGCCGTATCCTGCGCCAGCTGTCGGATACTTCGGATAGAAGCCATATATGCTTTTGAACTTTTCCATTAAAGGCTCAAAGCAATTCATATCGCTTCTGAAATGATTGACATCAACTACTGCGATAATATGGTCAGAAACTAATACCGAATCAGAAATATTTATTATTTCTGAAATAAACACTGGAAATCTTCCTTGTTTTGGACTATAATTAATTGTAGTGTTCTTCACAAACTTATTACACCACAAAAGGCACATAACCGAAAGTGATAACGGTTATGTGCCTTCTTGTTTTTGCAAGGCTGTTTTTTCACAGCCCATTAAATTTCTCTTGTCAGCAACATTAGTAAAAAAAGTGGGGCGAACAAAGCTCGCATATTTGCGTATAAATGAATGTTAGGTTTTGTCAAAAGGCATTTTGCTTTCTGCGGAGAGCGACCAAAAACTCTGCCTTTGAAAACTGCAAGCTTTTAGTTATCTTAGGAAATTTAGTTAATTGGTAGTTCATTGGAAATCTTTTCGACTGTGTCAATAAACTTCTCTTATAAAAGTGTTATGCGAAAATTGTAGTATTTCGGTAAAGTATAACCTCTGATTATGAAAAAACACACGCAGTCCATTCTTAAAACTGCGTGTGCAAAATTACTAGTTATAAATTATTATTAAAAAATAGTTTCTATGACTTTTAGAGAAGATTCTGGGGAATATTGAAAACGGTCTATGTGTGTACCTTGATAAAAATATTCTGGTAGTGTAGGCGTTCTGTCACTCATAAAGGCGTCAATTATTATAAGCTTAATTTTCATTCGTGAGGGTATAATATTTTTTATGTAAACACTTGCTTGTTGTCCTGCTTCAATATTCGTATGAGTTTCGGCAAGCCCAGCAAGATTCGGTGCAAGCTCTACAAATGCTCCGTAATCCTCAACGGAGCGAATTACTCCCGCAACAGTTTCACCTATAGAGAATTGCTCTGCATTTTCCTCCCAAGTACCCAAAAGTTCCTTGTGGCTAAGAGTTATTCTGCCGTTATCCTTATTCTTGATTATAGTTCGAATATCCATTCCGACAGAAAACCGCTCTCTTGGGTGGTCTATTCTCGAAACAGAAATAGAATCAATAGGCAAGAGCGATACTATTCCACAGCCGATGTCCGCAAATGCTCCAAATGAATCAAGATGTGTAATTTTTGCGTTAATAATATCACCAGGAATAAGTTTGTTAATATAATTCTGCATACAGCGTTCCTGTGCGGCTCGTCTTGAAAGTATCGGAATAAGATTGCCGTCAGAACCTTTCATAAAGTCCTCAACAATAAAGCACACAGGCTTATTTACTCGTGAAATAATCGCAATATCCCTTACAGTGCCTTCTTTTATTCCTATAGCTCCCTCCTCACGAGGGATAATTCCTCTTATTGAGCCTAGCTCGACTATAAGATTATGCGAAGAATCGCAAACAATGGCTCTTGCCTCAAGCATAGTACCTTCTTGCTGTGCGTCCATAAGACCTTGCAGAGAACTTATCTGAAATTTGTTTTCGGGCTTGCTCATAAGCTTGCCTTCGGGATAATATTCTATCATTTTAGGCTTCATTCCTTTCGTGCGGATTATATTAAAAATTTGCTTTCCGCTTACTGCTTTCCTCACATTATATGAGTACATATTGTTATATATTCCACTAAAACATCAACAAATTATTTTATACTTGCTTTATTCAGCGAGTTGAGATAGAATATATATCAAGGAAATTGTAAAAATATTACTATGGTAATGCCATAATTCAGAAAGGAACTAATTATGAAAAATAAAAGGATAAAAACTATAATAGCTCTTGCTATGATTGCCGCAGCCGTTGCAACAGGCTGTTCAAGCAACGGTTCTACTTCAAAGACTGAAAGCACTTCTTCAGCTTCAAGCTCAACAACAGAATCCAGCAAAGAAACAACAAGTTCTACAAGCTCAACAGATTCATCAGCTATTATCAATAAAGTATTTGTTGAACCAACTGTTTATGATGATAAGGAACACGAAGTCGGTTATCAGCTTGAAAAACCAAAGGTAGGTGATACTGTAGCTATTATGGAGACCTCTGAGGGTACAATTAAGATAAGATTCTTTCCAGAGGCAGCACCTAAGGCTGTTGAGAACTTCGTAACTCACGCAAAAGATGGCTATTATAATGGACTTACCTTCCATAGAGTTATCAAGGACTTTATGATTCAGGGCGGAGACCCTCTTGGTAACGGTACAGGCGGAGAAAGTATATACGGAAAGAGTTTTGAGGACGAATTCTCAAATAAGCTCTTTAACATTCGTGGTTCTCTCTCTATGGCTAATTCTGGTCCTGATACTAACGGGAGCCAATTCTTCATCAATCAGAAAGACAATTCCACAAAATTCGATTGGGATAGCCTCTCAAGCAATTTTGAACAATATAAATCTGTTGTGTCAAGTCAATGGGAAAACTATAAAAAGAGTTATCTTGAAACAACATCAGGTAGTGAAGATGATATTCTTACAAGCTATCGTACAGCACTTGCTTCAACCTACGGAAATATAACCGATATGACAAAGGTTACAGATGCTATAAAGAAACTCTATGACGATAACGGTGGAAACATCAATCTTGATGGTGCTTTCAATAATCTTGATAGAGGACACACCGTTTTCGGACAAGTATATGAAGGAATGGATATTGTTGATAAGATTGCATCAGTAGATGTTGACGATAGCAATAAGCCAAAGAAAGATGTAACAATTAAATCAATCACTATTGAGGAATATAAGGACTGATTTGATATAAAATAAATCTCATAAGGAGGATTTTAAAATTATGAGTAATGTACTTCACCCAGTTGTAACAGAATTTGAAAGATTGCTTAACAGTGACGAAATTCTAATGGCAGATTTTTATGCAGACCGTTGTGGTCCTTGCAGAATGCTTGCACCGATTATCGAAGAAATCGCAGACGAATATGATGGCAAGGTTACTGTTGTAAAGATAGATGTTGATGGTGACGGCAGAGAGCTTGCATATAAGTTTGGAATATCAAGTATACCAACAGTTATGTTCTTTAAAGATGGCTCTGAATATACAAGAGAAATAGGCTATATGCCAAAGGAACATTACACTGCAATTCTTGAGGATATGCAATAATTTCATAATAAAATACGCTATAACTCAAAAAGAAGAGTTATGGCGTATTTTTACTTGAATTGTATAAAGATTTATAATATTAAATATTTTATAGCATTAACCATTCTTAAATAAGCATTTGGCTGAAGATGACAACCATCAGGAGAATCGTTTTCATCAAGAAAACCATATTCATTCTTGAGATAGCTATTAACATTAAGATAGCTTGCATTATGTTCTTTTGCAACCTTTTGTATAAGCTTATTGAATTTTGCAATAGCTTCACTATTCATACCGTCTTCACCTTTAGCTTCAAGACTTTGAGTTATTGGAGTAATAGATAATAAGTATATTTTTGCATCAGGTAATTTTGAGTGTATTTCATCAACGAGCTCGGCATAATCATCTGTAAAAATATCGGGATATGACCAACCAACTTCATTCATACCAAACATTATAAAAATTGTTTTATAGTCTTTGGATAACATTTCATCAAGCATAGGCTTTTTGTGTTTATCAAGCTTTTGGTCGAAAACAGTTGCAACATTCATTCCGATATATGAATAAACATCAGCATTATCTACCAGTTCATATTCATCTAAATCTCCAAAAAGAGAATTACCTAAAAAAGCATAATTACTATCAAAAGTTATATTTGTTTCTGGAATTTTAGTTTTGTTGCTTACACTATCCGCAGAAAGTTTATCATGTTTAGATTCAGCTTTGGATTCTAGATTAGGTTCAGCATTAGAACTTATTTTAGATTCGGCTTTGGATTCTGGATTAGATTCGGCATTAGAACTCATTTTAGATTCAGCTTTGGATTCTAGATTAGATTCGGCATTAGAACTCATTTTAGATTCGGCTTTGGATTCTGGATTAGATTCAGCATTAGAACTCATTTTAGATTCAGTTTTGGATTGGATTTTACTACTTGTTTCAGTATTTTCCTTTCCGCAAGCAACAAATGAAAGTAATATAGATATTGCAAAAACTACTGCAAATGATTTCTTCATTAATATACACACCTTTATTTAAATTCTCTTAAGAAATTATACACCTACTCTCATGATAAATCAACAGATAAAGAGATAATAATAGTTGTGTAAAAATTTAATATTTAATATTGCTTAATAAAAAATTCTAAAGTAATAAATCATTCAGCATTTATACAATAAGCTATTTTGAAAAAGATAAAAATGTACAAGTAACGGCTCTTTTTAATATGAAATTTATACTGCATATTGTGCTTTTATTCTATAAAATGGCAATAAATTTCTTGACTTAGACTAAATAAAATATTATAATGTTATCAACGACAAAAAAGCAAAAGTTTCGTTAATATTTTTTTGCTTTAATTAATAAGGAGTGTTCATAATGCAACAAATAGTATGCCCTAAGTGTAAAGCCCGAGTGGATGCAAGTCTTAATTTCTGCCCTGGGTGTGGTTCAGCTCTTCCTTTACCTAATTCTCGTGGTGGAAATTCTGGCGAAAAGCTAACTTAGGTTAACCAGCAACATGTAGCTAATGCTATTCTTAATGAAGGAAAAAAGAAAGAGAATCCTAAGGTTTCATTGGCTGTGGGTGTTATTACAGCAGTTCTTGTTATAGGTGTTATAGCATATCTTATTATTAGTGCTGGCGGTTCATCGTCTGCAACTCCAACAGTTGCAGATTCTATTAATGCAAGTAATGTCGAATCTTCAAATCAGGTTCCTGAATCTTCAGATTCAGCTATTGTTCCAACAACTGAAAGTTCCCAAGAATCAACATCAGAGAATTCAACAGAGGTTTCAGAAGAAAATCCTGAAGAAAGTATGGCAGAACCTGTTGCTTCAGAACTGGTTATTACAGCTGAAAAGCCAGATGACTGGTCAGATATATATGTATATGTTTATACAGATGATATGTTTAAGAATGCAAACTGGCCAGGTGAAATTATGACAGATAATGGAGATGGCACATATTCTTACGCTATTTCAAGTTCATTTGCTGATAAGAATACATTTCTCGTCTTCTCAACATCACAGCTTAACAAAGGTGCTAAGTTGTCAAAGCAGTTCCCTTATATGAGCGACAATGGATATAGTCTTAGTGAAAAGAATACTTTCACAGTAAGCGATTTTGAAACTTATGCAAATGAGAAAGCTAATAAGTAAAATTGAATAAAAACACACATAATGCTGACTTCGTTTTTCAAGCGGAGTCAGTTTTGTTTTTACATTTAACACAATAGTTGTTATAAAAATTGATATATTCGGATATAAGAAGTAAGATTCATTACATCTTGTTTGTTTCTTTGTGTATCTTATATTATCTTCATATCTTCCATTAAACTTGATTTTTTTATGATATAATTCACATTTGTTTAATTATATTATTTTTAGTATATTTATTCATTAACATTCTATTTACTTATTAAAAAATTCTGAATTTTTGGCTACCTATTCTTGAAATGTTATTAAATTTTTTGTAATATGTTTTATTAGATAATAAAATTAAGGGGTAAAATATGATAGTAATTTTATGCTTAGATGATAAAAATGGAATGATGTTTAATAATCGCAGGCAGAGTAAAGATAAATTTGTTATTCAAGATATTTTAAAGCTTGTAGACGGAAAGAAACTTTTTATCAGCTCGTATTCTGAAAGCCTTTTTCAGGGCTTAGAATCTAAATTGATTATTGATAATAATTTCTTAAACAATGCAGCTGAAGAAGATTATTGCTTTGTTGAGAATAATAATTTGAAAGATTTTTCTGAGAAAATAGAAAAAATCATAGTATATAAATGGAATAGAATATATCCAAGTGATTTGAAACTGGAAATTACTATTCAAGACTGGAATTTAATAGGTAGATTTGAATTTGTGGGAAATTCACATGATAAAATTACAAGAGAGGTTTATGTAAAATGAGAAAAAGATTTATTTCGTTAGCTTTGTTAGTAATATTCTGTTTTAGTGTAAGTGCCTGCTCTTTTAAAGATGAAAGTGTGGTTTCTTCAAAATCTATTTCGGTTTCTGATATACCAGAATACAGCAATTCCGCTTACATAAAGATAGATAATAATATTCCATCGTTTAAAGACTCTGAGATGACAACAAAATCTTTTGAGAAATATAGTGAGCTTGACAATCTAGGAAGATGCTCTGTTGCATATGCTTGTGTTGGTAAAGATATTATGCCAGCAGAAAAAAGAGGGACGATAGGTTCAGTTAAGCCGTCCGGTTGGCATACTGTTAAATATGATTGCATTGATGGCAAATATCTATATAATCGTTGCCATTTAATTGGTTATCAGCTTACTGGTGAAAATGCAAATATTAAAAATCTTATTACTGGAACAAGATATTTAAATGTAGAGGGAATGTTACCGTTTGAAAATATGGTAGCTGACTATGTAAAAGAAACTGATAATCATGTACTTTATAGAGTAACTCCGATATTTGAGAGAGATAACCTTCTTGTGTCTGGTGTACAAATGGAGGCTAAATCTGTTGAAGATAATGGCGATGGAATAAGCTTCAATGTTTATTGCTATAATGTTCAGCCTGACATTGTAATAGATTATAAAACAGGTGAAAGCTGGGAAGTAGGAAATGAAAAATCTATATCTGAATCAGATACTAGAACTTACATATTGAATACAAATACTAAAAAATTTCATTTAAAAAGCTGTTCGTCTGCAAAAAATCTTCCAGATAAGAATAGGGAAGAGTATAGCGGAAATAGAAATGATTTAATCTCTAAAGGTTATGAACCTTGTAAAAAATGTAACCCTTAATATAAAAAATTAACTCTCAGATTACGAATCTGGGAGTTTTATTGTATATAATTGCCAATAAAAGCTTAAAAAGTATATTACTTTTGTGATATAAATAACGAAATTGTTAAAAAATATTTCAAAAGGTTGCAAATTTGTTACAAATAGGATATAATCGTAACATAAGTTAAATATTCTGAATTGATTTCAAACAACAAAAGCGATTTTGGAGGTTACTTACTTATGTCGTTTATCCAATTATCACGAAAAAGAATTTTAGCAATTGTAATTGCTTTTTCTATTTTAATTATTTCAATAATAGTCCCACCATATGTTTCTGCTGCAAATAATGTACCAAGTAATATGTTAAATAATGTATTTCTTAATGCACTTGAATATACAGGCTATGATGTTCAAAGGCAAATTTCTAATGGAACAATTTATAGAAACTATGGTTCAAGTGGAACACCAAATAGTGTTACAAGTAACATTCCATATAGTCTTAGTGCTATAGCAAGTGGCCTTGAAACGACAAACTCAGGTAAACCTAATATAAGACATTTTGAAAATTATGGTTTATGTTGTGGTTCATATGTTAGTTATGTTTATTATAACTATCTTCCTAATGTAGCAAAAATAAGTACATCAAATCTTGCACAGCCTTATAGCAAGTGTAGTGTAGAAAGCTGGGAAACAGCTATAAGAAAGTGGATTGATAATGGTACTGGCAAAAACATAGGATTTACACAGAATAGTAACGGTTCTTTGAAAACATCTTCTGATATTCCGATAGGCTCAGTTGTTATTTTCAAAAGTAGTAGTTATCGTTATGCACATGTTGCAGTTTATGCTGGCTATTATAATGGAAAACATTTTATAACACACTGTGGTGGCGATGAAGGTCCTTGTATTCAAGCAATAGATAGTCTTTATCTCTATGCTGGACAGAGTGTAAAGCTTATAGTTGCACCAAACTTATATAATAATGTTAAGCTTAATAAATCAAGTCTTACCCTTGGAAAAGGCGAGTCTTATACAATTAAAGCAAATGGTAATGCAACTTGGTCATCGAGTAATACAAATATTCTTACAGTTAGCAATGGAAAGATTACAGCTAAGAATACAGGCACAGCTATGATAGTAGCAAAAGGCTTGAATGGCTCAAAAGCAAATTGTATGGTTACTGTAAGAAATGCTCCGAATTCTATATCATTAAATAAAACAAATCTTACTTTAGGAATTGGTGAAACTTACGATTTAGATAGCAGTTTACCAAAGAATACAGCATCGTTTAGTGTTAAATATAGCTCAGATAATAGTTCTACTGCAAGTGTTGTTTCAGCAGGAGGCTTAATTACAGCTAAAAAAGAAGGTACAGCAACGATTACAGCTACAACTTATAATGGCAAAAAGGTAAATTGTACAGTTACAGTTAAAAAAGCTCCAAAGACTATGAGACTTAACAAAACTAAAATCACTTTGGGAGTAGGGGAAACCTATGACCTTGATAGCTATTTGCCAAGAGGAACAGCTGCACACAGCATAAAATACACTTCAAATAATAGTAACTTAGTAAGTGTTGTTTCGGCTGGAGGCTTAGTTACAGCTAAAAAAGAAGGTGTAGCTAATATTACAGCGATAGCCTATAATGGCGTAAAGGTTCAATGTACTGTCACTGTTAAGAAAGAGCCTAAAAAACTTTCACTTAATAATACAGAACTTGAATTAAATATAGGAGAAAAGTTTGACCTTGATAGTGCAGTACCAAATGGAACTGCTGCATATCATGTATATTATTCTTCAAATAATTCAAACACAGCAAGTGTTGCAAAATATGGTGGTTTAGTAACTGCTATGAAAAAGGGTGAGGCTAAAATCACAGCTGAGGCTTATAACGGAGTTAAGATTACTTGCTATGTAAATGTAGTTGATAATATTGATTCAGAAATAGGGTAAACATAGTTCGCATTTTTAAACAAATATTTAGGCAAACTAAAATGGCATAGATTTTAAAATCTATGCCATTATTTATGTATTTTTATGTATTCAGTATTTTAAAAATTAGATGCTGATTTCGTGAGCAATATTGAAGAGCTTTGTATTGAACTGCTTCTTCATTGCAAGAGCCTCTGAAATATCATAATCAACAATGTGATTATCCTTCATTACAACAACTCTATTGCTTTGACCTTCTTCAAGAAGTTCAACAGCTCTATAACCCATACGGCTTGCAACAACTCTATCTCTGAGAGTTGGAGAGCCACCACGCTGAACATGACCAAGAACAGTTCCTCTTGTTTCAATTCCTGTCTGAGCTTCGATTTCCTTAACGATACCATCAATACCGCCAATACCCTCAGCTACAACGATGATGAAATGCTTTTTGCCTGTTTCACGATTCTTGAGAAGAACATCAATAACATCTTTCTTAAGGTCATAAGGAACTTCAGGAACAAGGATAGCACTTGCACCGATAGCAATACCAACCTCAAGAGCAATATCTCCACATCTTCTGCCCATAACCTCAACAACACTACATCTGTCATGAGATTGTGCAGTATCACGAATTTTATCAATCATTTCCATAGCTGTATTCATAGCTGTATCGAAACCGATTGTATAATCACTACTAGAAATATCGTTATCAATAGTACCAGGAACACCTATACATGGAATACCTTCGCCTGTAAGGTCTCTTGCACCTCTGAATGAACCGTCACCACCAATAACAACAACACCATCAATGCCAAGTTTTCTGCAGTTATCAGCAGCCTTTTTTACGCCTTCCTTAGTATTAAACTCTGGACTTCTTGCTGTATAAAGAACAGTACCACCCTTGCTTAAAATATCGGAAACACTTCTAAGATTCATTTCAAATACATCGCCGTTAAGAAGGCCATTATAGCCTCTACGAACACCATAAACTTTAATACCCTTACTTAAAGCAGCTCTTGCAACCGCTCTTACAGCTGCATTCATGCCTGGAGCATCGCCGCCACTTGTCAATACTGCAATGGTTTTTGCCATTATCAAAACCTCCAATTTCAGATAAAAAATTACCTACTCATATTATAATACACCTTGATGTAAATAATCAAGTACATAATCAATAAATTTACAAAAAAAACAGACAAATTTAATTTTATATACTTCTGAATATATTTATAATTGCTTTGGAATTATGATATTTATTGGATTTTTGAAAATTGAAGATATTTTTAGACAATTTCATACAAATATTCATTTACAGCTTTCCCCTTGCATAAGGAGAAAACTCGTTATATAATATTGTTTATAAAGAATAGGTATTACCTATAATAAATTAAATTGTAGTCTTTAATTTATTTATGAAAATACCAATTAAAATATAGAAAGGGGTTTGTATGAAAAGAATTTTTGATTCTATCTGGAATTATATAAAAAAAACAGATAAATGGTTTTGGATTTTAACAATGAGTGCATCTATATACGGTTTTCTTTTAATTTATAGTCAGCAAAGAAGTGGTGGTACTAACTTTCTTAAAACTCAGATTATAGCCGTTGGAATAGGATATATCGTTGCTGTGTTCATATCTTGTATAGATTATAGATTCTATGGTAAGGTATGGTGGATTTTTGCGGGTGTGGCACTTTCACTGACAATACTTGTATTTTTTATTGGTATACAGATTGCAGGAACTGATGATGTGGGTTGGATTAAAATTGGAAGTATAACATTTCAACCGTCCGAACTAACTAAAATATGCTTTATTATAACATTCGCTAAACATATTTCGGTTTTAGTTAAATATGATAAGCTGAAAAGCTTTTTCGGTGTCATGACACTTGTATGTCATGCAGCAATACCTATTTTACTCATTCATATGCAAGGTGATGATGGAACCGCACTTGTATTTGGCTTTATGTTTTTGATAATGACCT